>Ga0307928_10004850_pt1 | contig 10172 bp, 13 predicted proteins | sample AceLakmetagen232_FD_201815 | JGI IMG/M metagenome (GOLD analysis project Ga0307928, IMG submission 201815) | Saline water microbial communities from Ace Lake, Antarctica - #232 | ecosystem: Environmental > Aquatic > Non-marine Saline and Alkaline > Saline | place: Antarctica: Ace Lake...
GGTATTAAATCCGAAGTTGGAAGCCTAGAAACTAGCATTTCTTTAGAAGGTAAATCTCTTTCTTTTACTACAGACCAAATAAATCCCAGCGTTATTGAGGGCAAAGCGGGGAAAACTTACTACTTAACAGGTTATATTTCTACATCTGATAAGGACCGCGTCAATGACATTGTAACTCCTGAATGTCTTGACGATATGGTCAAGCAGCTTATTTCTCAGAAAATTAAGGTCGATGTAGAACACGAAGCACTTAAAGGAAGTCCAAACATAATCCCAATAGGGCTTATAGAAGAGGCCCGAAGAGACGAGAAGGGTATTTGGGTTAAAGTACGCCTAAACTCTAGCGTAAGCCGATTTAAGGAAGTATGGGACTCAATTAAAAACGGATTCTTAGATTCATTTTCTATCACCTACAAAGCCATAAATGCAGTTGAAAAAGAAACTGCTGACGGGACGATAAGATTATTGAGGTTGGTAGAATTAGTCAACGTAGCAATCACAGGTATTCCAGCCAACGTTGGGGCAAAGATTATGGATGCTTTCGCAAAAAGTTTAGAATCAACTAATCAAAAGGAGCCAACAATGGCAGAAGACGAAAAGATAGAAAAAACAGAGGAAGAAACTCAAACAACCCCTGAAAAAACAGAGGCAAAATCCGAGGAAAAAACTGAGGAGAAAACCGAAGTTCAGGTTGTAGAGGGTAAGGATATTGAAGGTGCTATTAAAGGAGTTCAGAGCTTAGAACTCTCAGTCAAGAGCCTAGCTGAAAAGATGGGTAAAGACGGTGAGTTTGAAGTTTCTATGAAGTCTTTTATTGACGGGGCAATTGCCAAGTCAGTAGAACCTTTAAGTAAGAAGATTGCTGAACTCGAAGCTAAGATGGCTGACCCTGTATTCAAAGCGAAAGCTGGCACTACAGATAAGGATATTCAAGCTAAAGAGAAGGCGCAAGAAGGACTAACGAGTATGTTAGCACAGATACAATAAAATGGATGAAATAGGTTATGGAGCGGGAACTATCTCCGACCATGTAGCTATGTTTAGGTCTTGTTTTGGTGATTCATTTTCGGATGGAACCACATACCAGGACTCAATGGGCAACCATGGAGCGCAGATATTAATGAAGAGTGTCGAACATCACGACGGAAATTCAAGAATACAGGATGAATGGGCTGCTAAAGCCTTAAATATTGAATCGGGCGGATCTGGAACAAGCGGATATGCACTTGTCCCCGTATATGTCGATCCAGTAATTGTTGATAGGTCAAGGAAGGAAACTCCCTTAGTCGAGATGTTCGCTAGAGTCGCAAATATGGGAACGACTGCAGATTTCAACGTAATCACTGCAAAAGGCTCTGCTAGTTATAAGGCAGAAGATGCAGCACAGAATGAAGCCAATGATACTGAAGACCGTATAAGTAAAGCAATTAAATTCTTATACAGTGTTGGTAGAGTTACAGGCCCAATGCAAGCTGCAATGCCAGGTTATACTATTACTGGATTTACCCAGTCATTAGCTAGTACAGCAAAGCAGAAAGAAGTAATTACTAAGACCATTGCATTGAAAGAAGCAGAAGAAAACGCTTTAATCAACGGTGATTCTGGTACTACAGCTGCAGAAATTGATGGGTTCATTGACCAGCAGAGTACAACCAATAAAACTGATAAAAATACCTCAGCGATTGAGCTTGATGATATTTATGATTCAGCAGCAGATGCTTTCAACGATGGTGGTAAGCCAAACTTAGCTGTAACATCCTCAGCAGTATTTACCGATGTTCAGAAACTTTTAAGCGACTACCTCAGAGCTGCAGTGCCTGTAAAGACATTCGCATGGGGCTTTGACACAATGGCAATGAGAACAATTACAGGTGAACAGCCAGTAATTCCATCTATGTTTATGTCAAACGTTTCTGGAAGTAAAGAATGGTTTAACCTTGATATGAGATTCTTAGAGAATCGTGTATTACAGGATGTAACTTACGAGGATTTAGCAAAGGGTAACGACGGACAGAAGTTCATGTTGAAACTATATCACACGCTCATTAACAGAGCACCAAGTTTCTGCAGCTTCATTGGAGAGATAGCTTAATCTCTCTATATTTGGAGATACAAAAAATGGGAAACGGATTAAGAAGCACTAGGGGGGCGGCAGTACCGCCTTATTCGCATGGACCTTTCACTTGGGACCAACAAGTTACCTTTACAGGTGGCGTTGCTGGTGTAAATTCAGAGGGTAAGGTTTACTATGTCGATGGAACCAATGGTAGTGATGGAAACACAGGTAAAGGTTGGTCTGATGCTAAAGTAACTATTCAAGCAGCAATAGACTTAGCAAGTGCAGGTGATACAATATTCATTACAGCTAAATTAATTACTGACATGACTGGTGATCCAACAAGCTATGAGGAAAACTTAACTATTGGAGCAGATACTCCGAACCTTTCTTTGATTGGTATTAGTAGAGGGCAAACTCAAGGTGGATTACCACAGTTAAAAGACGGAACAGTAACCTCAGACCCAATATTAAAAGTTCAAGCTGCAGGTTGTTTAATCGCAAACTTAGGCTTTAATGGTGCTGGAAATACAGGTGGTGGTATTCTATTAGACGATGACTATTCAACGAAGTCGGCTTTTGGAACAACTATTGCTGGTTGTCATTTCAAGAACTGTAAAGGTTCTACTGCAACCTCTGCCGTAACAGGTGGAGCCATAATGTGGAGTGGGGAAGGTAATGCGTGGCAGGTTAGAATAGCTGGCAACAGATTCTATAAGAATGTAGCTGACGTAGTATTGAAGGGAACTTCAAATACTCAACCACAAGATGTAATTATTGAAGATAATATCTTTAGTGGACCCGCAGCTTCTTGTGATTGCAATTTGTTCCTATCTGGTGCAGGAGATGGTATAAATGGTGTTATTATTCGTAATAACGTATTTACTGCGTTCCCAGCGTTAGGTGGAACTAATGATAGGTTCATTAGTGCTACTGGTTGCACAGGAATATTAACGGGCAACGTATTTGCGACTTCAACAACTCTTACGTTTGGAGCTGCAGGAACAGGGGCATTAATTCCGACAACTATGTTAATGACAGGTAACTACAGAGAAACTACGACAGGAGTTAATGGCGAAGTTTTCAGAACATAATGACTTGTCAAGAGTGTGGCGGTTTCGCAAAAGCTAAAGAGGAAGTTTGCTCTTTATGTGATGGAGAAGGTAACTTGAAGACGACAAAGAAGGAAGCAAAGCCTACTAAAAAAAAGTAGGTTTCTTTCACTTTTTAAATAAAATAAGGAAATAATAAAAAATGGTAACAGCTTTGACAGCAGCACAAACAAGAGGTATTTCCCCATCGCTGGGGAAAAAGATGCTCTACATAGAGACTGCAGCAACAGCAGATAGTGGTGATACCGTTGATGTAACCGATTCAGATGTTACGGGCGGAGAAACACTAGCTACAGTTGACTGGGTTGTATGTTGGGACCAGACAGGCGGGGATGTAGTTACGGCTACGGATTCATCTGGGACTATTACAATCGACACAGGCGGGGCAACGACTGACCACGTTTACGCATTAATAATTGTAGGAGATGCTTAAAGATGGCGGTACTAGCTACAGTAACAACTAGAGGCATTAGTCCAAGTACTGGCAAGAAGGCTTTATATATCCAAACGGCAGCAACTGCCGATTCAGCGGATACTATGGATGTAACCAGCTCAACTGTAACTGGCGGTGAAACGTTAGCTTCGGTGGACTGGGTAGTTTGCTGGGACCAATCGACTGGTGATGTTGTAACTGCAACAGACTCGAGTGGAACGATTACGATAGATGCATCAGGTGGAACTACAGATCACACCTACGCATTAATCATAGTTGGAGACGCATAAACAATTTACGGGGCATAGTCCCCATTTTCATTTTTATAAGGAGTTAATAAAATGTATTTCAAAAACGTAACGAACCAAGACGTACACGTCCTAGTGGACAGATACGTAAAAAGAAATGATAAAGGACAGCCAGTTGGTAGAACATTCTCTACGTGGGGCTTTATTAGGCCTGGCGAAATAAGAGAAATAACCAATGAAGCAATCCGTGGAGCAAATAAAGAATTAGCGCTCCAAGTAACGACTGAAAAACCAACGCCAAGACGGGTAGCAGTAACCCCTGAAGATGTGGCGAAGTTAAAGGCACGTTTAGTAAAACTAGAAGCAGAATTAGCGGCCAAGAATAATGAAAACGACGATAAACCCAAAGCAGACGAATCCATTAAGAAAATAACGGACTCTGCAGAGGCTAAAATAATTAAGAAATAAGATGGCACTAACACTATTAATAGTCTCAGTAAAGAGCACCCCTGATAACATAGCGACGGATTTAAAAACGTCAATGGATACTAAAACGATAACAAACCTATATGATGTGAGTTTCCAAACTAGGGGTGCTTCTACTTGGGCGTATTATGTATATGACTAAGCATGGTTTACACAACAGTTAAGGAAGTTGTAGAAACGGCGGGTACATATAAAGGAATCTATGACCTAGAAGCCGTCGGAACTGGCAATACAGTCGAAACTTCGTTTAGCCTCGATAACAATCCTGTTGTCGAGGGTAGCGAGGTTATATACGTTGATGGTACTGCCACTACTGCTTTTACTATGAATTATCTTACTGGGGTTATTACTTTTACTGCAGCTCCTGCCGCAGTCGCGATTACAGCGACTTATTTATATTTCGAGGGCGTAACAATGGATTCTGATGTCGTAACTGAAAAGATAGCAGATGCGGACGCGTGGCTTAACGAATTTACAGGTAGAGTATGGGAGCCAACAGATGTCAATGATGTTGTTTTGGACGGAACAGGAACAGATACTATGTTCATAAGACCAGACCATACCCCACTTATTACTTTAGATGCTTTGGAGATTGACGGTACAACTATCACACCAAGCTCAGTTTATGTTTATGGTAACGTTGGAAAGTTACTTTTAGGCGAAGATTCAGAAGAAAGCACGTTTAGAGATAATGACCCTCAGAATGTAACTGTTTCATATACTCACGGATACGCAACAACACCCCAAAAGATTAAGAAGTTAGCTAAAAATATCGCGGCATTGGACGTAATATTTAGCGTAATGGGTGGAACTTTTGACGATATAACTAGCGGTAAAATCGACGATTTAGAGTTCGCAGTTGGAGAACCCTATACAAATCTAAGGGCGACTGCCATCGAATTAAAGACTTCGACAGAGCGCATGCTTAAGAATATTAAAAAAAGACCAGTGATATACTAAGATGACAACCATATATGAGCGGGGTGTGGACGCATTGTTTAGTAAGTTTCAGGAAAATGTTAATAAATATCGCCCAACTGAAGTAACAGATGGTATGGGGCATGACCAAGCGGGTTATGCAGATGGGGTCGCAACTTTAATTAAAGCGGTAATAAGACCGATAACAGCGAAGGATCAACAACTCATGGAGCAAGGTTGGGCCACTAGCGCGGACTTCAAGATTTATGTTAAAAACGACCTCTTACAAGAAAAGGATGTAGTCAAGTATCCTCTTACATCCGCAAATGCCGAAGATTCAACAACACAGAGATACATACTCACTAAGAAAATTGACTTCGCGCGCCCACAAGGCGTTTACACTCACGATAAATTTGTAATGCAATTCACACCGAAATGATTGGTATTGATTCAAAAGTAACAGGCCCTAGTATGGGAAACATTACAGACAAACTTAAAAGAGAGTTTAAGAAAATTCCTCTTATTCTAGAAAAGAATATCAAAATACAAGCACCCGTGGATACGGGCTTATTAAGAAGCAGTATATACAGTCAACAGACTGGCGAATGGTCATATACAGTAGGGACTAATATTGAATATGCACCTCATATTGAGTATGGTACTGCACCCCACGTCATAACACCCAGGAACGGGAAGGCGTTAAAATTCGATGTTGGAGGACAAACAGTGTTCTCTAAAAGGGTTAATCACCCTGGGACCGAAGCAAACCCTTTCTTTGAACGTGGCATAGATATTAGTCGTGTTGAAATAAAGGGGGTTTTGAAGACATGACTATAATTATTCCTGAAACTGAGGATATACTAACAGAATACCTACGTGGCAAGCTAACAGACCCTAGGAGTCGCTCAACCAACGATACAGACTCTTTTACTGCAACAGCAGGACAGACTTCATTTACTCTATCATATCCCCGCATATCTAATATAAACAGTGTTACAGTTAATACCGTTGCGCAGACACTATGGGAAGATTACTACGCAGATTTTAGTTCAACTGCAGGAAAGATTATATTTGATACTGGATTAAGCCTTTCCGATGCCGTAGCGGTAGATTATGATTACATCGCAGATACTAAAAGTAATTGGATATTCCCACAGATGGCTAATACTAATCCATGCGCCAAAACAGATTATCCACGAATCGCAGTAAAGACAATCTCAACAGAAGGGATTCAAACAGGAAGCGGGGAAGATACTGCAGAAAGCGTCTCACACATTCAGCTACATACCTTTACAGATAAGAACTCAATAGCAATAGATGGGGTTACGACAGGCGGAAAGAACGCCGCTAGAAAGCTATGCCGTTATGCCTATACTGCAATAAAGAATAACTGGCGTGATGATTTTTCGCCAATATTATTTAATTTCGATATAATAAACGAACCTGTAGACTTACCAATAGATGAGGATAAGGGAGTTTATCGGTCTGTTGCTGACTTTAATATCTCAATAATTAATCAAGGTGAATCAAGATGAGCGAATTTAAATATAATGGAAACCCACATAAGGTCATGGAGACCTATTTGGATGGCGGAAGGTTCAGAACCCTTAACGGGATAATCACAGTTCCCGATGAACTAGATGATGAAATGGCTAAGAATAAACAGTTTATTAAGCTAGAGAAAGAGAAAACGACTAAGACTAAAAAGGTAACATTAGATAAAGAGGAGGAAATAGACAATGGTTGAATTTTTTACAGGTAAAAAGAGTCAAGGAAGCTTTGCTAGGGAAGTAGACAGTGGTGTTGCTGCTTATGCTGACTCTGACGGTATGGATAACGCAGATGGTGGATTTACAGGTGGCCTATATGTAGGCCATAAATTAAAAAGTAATATTAACGACACTACGCTTTTAGAAGAAAGATATACCAATAATACTACTAGACAAGTTTCTGGATTTTATTCACCCCTCAAAAGGTATGATAACAACATAGAATTTGAAGTAACTAATTGGTGGTTCTTATATTACACTCTTGGAATATGCGCTACTGCAGACAATACTCCAAGCACTGACTTATACACACACGTCTTTAATATTTTGGATGCGGATTCTTATTTACCTTCATTCGTGTTAGAACACATCCACAATGCAGCTACGCCAGAGATTAGAAACTATCTCGGTTGTGTAGTTAAGAAGTTAACTCTTTCAGCTAATAAGGGCGAAGCGATTAAGGCTTCTTTGGATTATGTCGCACAGAGCGTTAAAAAGGACGCAACTAAAGAAACAGTCTCTAATCAGACAATCACGCCTTATTTGCAGACTGAGAGTAGCTTAGTGGCTGATTGGGCTAATAGTGGCGCATATACTACTGGAACTCAAGTACCGCACGTTGAATCATGGACTTTAGAATTAGATAACAACCAATATGCCGAACCGACGTGCAGTGGTGGAGCAGATACAATCGCACAACCAGGATCACAGAATTTCATAGGTACATTAACATTGACCCAGAGACAGTTTGACGATGGTTACTATGATTATTTCGATGGCGAAACAGTCGGAGCGATTCAATTATATGTCTTAAGAACTGCAACCGATTACCTAAAGCTAACATTCGAAAATTGCGAGGTTGATTCTGCACCAGACCCAATAGATACAACAGGTGGGATTAAAATGCAGACCGTTAAGCTAAAGTTAGGCTCAATAGACGCAACCACAACGAATAGGCAAGCAGTAGATGATTTAACAGACGATTACTACGAAGTATTATAAACATAAACGAAAATGACAGAAAAACCAGCCTCGGATAAGGCAGGACAGAAAACCATTACTCTGGAAGGGTATGGACCATTTACAGTCAGGGGATTACTTGCGGGTGAAAACTTTGACCTAGTAGACAAAGCGACAGTGATTGATAAAGGCGTTCAGAAATTCGACAGGGGCAAATACAACTTTGATAGCATAAGCCTTTGTATTGAAGACTCTCCTGATGGTCCACATCCAACCACAATATATCTACGTGGCATGTTAAGTGGAGCTGTTAAGACTTTAGAAGAAGAGATAACGAAACTTAGTACAGTAAAACAGATAGAAGAAAAAAACTGAGAGACGCTGTAAGGGCAAAAGGTAATGAGAAAATAGATACCTTTGCAGCAACCATAATAAGGAAGTTTAATATCTGTAAGTATTTTAATTCGCTTGGAGATTATAATAAACTCCCTTTAAGGGAAGTTATTATGTATGAAATAATACTCGGCGAAATAAACGACATGAGGGAAGAAGAAAAAGTTAAAGCTGAATTAGCAGCAAAAATAAGATAATGCCAGAACCAATAGGTGTATGGAGCTTAGCAGTTAAGGTTGATGTAGAAGGTATGTCAGCAGTACGTGGTGGTCTACAGCAATTTGAATCTGCTATTGGTGAATCTGCTAATAGGGCTAAAACCTTTGGAGCTAACTTAAGTGGTATAAAAGATACTGTTAGTGGGTTAGGTAAAAACTTAATGATATTAGGTGCGTTAGGAGCTGGTGCAATAGGTGGACTAGCCGCATTAGCACCCTCTCTTGCAGGTAATTTCGCCGATTTACAAATAGCTATGATGGGTGTTGGTGAAGCATTAGCACCACATATTGCTCCAATAATAGATAAAATAGTTCTTGGATTAGAAGGATTTTCTGCTTGGATTACTGAAAATGGTGAACCCATTGGAAAATTCTTTGATGGTGTTGAGGCTTCCTTAGATTCATTTTTAGGTGTATTGGGTGATTTTGGAACGTGGCTCACAGAAAATCCAGCAGCATTAGAATTTTTAGGTACTACATTACCAGCTTTAGCTGCATTGGGAGTATTCTCAGTAGTGGCAAATATGGGTATTAATTTGGCTAGTGGTATGCTAAGTTTATTTAGTCTTAGCGGTGCAGGTGGACTTGCATATATTGGACCCGCAATAGTAATGGCAGCAACATTATTTGTAACTATCGAGATATTAAAAGGCATTGACGAAGCATTAGCTGAAAGTGGTGATGCAGGATATTATTTATTTGGACAAGGAAAGGATTCACGAATAGAGTATCAAACAGCAGGACAAAGAGCTGCTGATGTTTTCTTATTCCCACAAGAAAACGCATTAGGATTAAATGCGGAAATTGGAAGACCTTTAAATACGACAGATATACAACAAGCACAAATAAATGCACAACGATTCTCTGCAGAAGGCATAACTGGTGGTGTTGGCAATATTGAAGGTATGGAAACTTTTAATAAACAAAAGACGGTTATTATTAATAATTATATAGAAGGAAGTATAACTGCAGCACAGGATTTAATTGAACAGATAATGAGATCATTAAATCAACAACAAAATCAATATTAAAATGACTAATAGTTCATGGAGAATCGGGGACATGTATTTCCCAGTCGGACAAGAGCCTGAACGGGCAACATTCAAGAGTACCATAGCATCGCCATTATACAGTCAGACGCATCCTAATACACCATACACACGTCATATATCTAGAGGCAAGGGAGTTTCCAATTTAAACATTCAAGGGACTCTACCAACCTTTACGGAAGGTTCTGATGGGGCATGGGGGCTAGAAAAGTTATTAGGTGTATGTTCCTATAATGGCGGTGAACAAACGATTCATGCTTTACACCACGATGGAACTGTAAGGAAATATTACGGACACCCATCAATTCAATATGACTTAGTAGCTACTAGAAAAAACCGTTACGCTTATAATGTTTCAGTAGATTGCTATAACCCATTCGCTTTCGATACGACCTTAAGCAATACAGCCGCGATAAACGTTGGCTCTACAGATACTACAATTGATTTAGGAACTGATGCCATAGGAACAACTGTTTCTTATCCAACGTTCATCATTCAGAATGACACAGGAGGCGCATTAAACGCCTTTA
>Ga0307928_10004851_pt1 | contig 10171 bp, 13 predicted proteins | sample AceLakmetagen232_FD_201815 | JGI IMG/M metagenome (GOLD analysis project Ga0307928, IMG submission 201815) | Saline water microbial communities from Ace Lake, Antarctica - #232 | ecosystem: Environmental > Aquatic > Non-marine Saline and Alkaline > Saline | place: Antarctica: Ace Lake...
GGTTAATACAGAGGTGTCTGTAGACAAAGCTACTGCAGGCAGCGGCTTGCGATCTTTTTTAAATCTTCCTATGAATTCACCTGCTATATGCTGTGCATCAGCGGCTGAACCACCGTTTCCACAAAGATATATGCACCCGTTTTTATTTAATGAATTTATTATGGTTTTTGATATATCAAGAATCACATCAATCCTGGTATTTTCAAATTTATTTACTAATTCCTTATGAAGATTAATTGATGCAGCTATTATTTCTTTCATATTTCCAAGTCTCCATTATTTTACTTTTAGTTTTGCTAATGCATGACTTATAACATTTATAATAACAGAAGAATTTTTTTTTATAAATATTAATGTTTCATATAAATATATATTGCTCCCTGATTGCCAGTTTGGCTGTATTTACTATTTTAACTTAAAAAGTTTTAGTATAGAATATGCTTATTGTGATTTGGCAGTATTAGAAAATTAAGTTTATAAAATCATCTTAAAGGATTTAAGGTCATGCAAAATAATAAAAGTGCTCCAAAGCAGGATGAAGTGGACTTAAAAGAGGTATTAAAAATCTTTGCAAGAAGAAAATGGTGGTTTATTGCATCAATGATAATAGTATTAATTTCAGGAATTTTATATACTTTTCTTCAGCCTGTAAATTGTCTGGTGATGTACCAATTCAATTTGAAAGAGACCTACTCAAACAGTAATTTATCTAAGTTTTATCCGGGAAGTGGACCAAGCTTAAATTACTTCACTTCAGAAAATGCACCATCTATTTTTAAATCCACAGAGATATTTGAGTCACTAAAAAATCTCCCGGAGAAAGTAAATTACGGGAGATTGTTAAGTTCAGATTATGTAACCATAGACCGGAGCGCGAAAGCAAATGTATTTACAGTAAAAGTTTCCAATCCGGACTGCGCTTTAGCCAATAAGATAGCTTTAACTTTAATAAATACATTTGATGATTATGTGAAAAGTAAAAATAGAGAAGCTCTTGATCAAATTGCGGCTCTAATAAATTCAGATATCGAAAGTCTTGAGTACAAAAACCAGAGTTTGGAAGAAGAGATTTCTAAATATAAAAGTGACATTGATTCCCTTTACAGCCAGCTGTATGACTATATTGTAGATTATAATTTAGATTTGGCCTCTCGATTAAAAACAGAAAGCCAGGGAAGTTATTCCTTCTATAATGTAGTTATACCTCCTAACAAATTTGAAGATGAAATATCCTTTTTGAAGGACGAGATAAGAATATATAAAGAGAAGATTGCTGATAATAAGAGCGAATTGATAGATTTAACCAGCCTGCAGGACAATCTTACCAGGGATGAAAATATTATAACTGACAGGGTAAATTTATTATCGGAGGATCCTGTTTACGAAACTGATAGTAGAAGAGTAAGGAATATTATAGTTTCAATAGTTTTAAGTATAATAGCAGGTATAATAGTTGCATTTGCAGCTAATTTCTTCTTAGATCTTAAAAAGAAGAGAAGCTAAGGCACTATCAATGAAAAACTTAAAGAAAGATTGAAAATGGGAAAAACATTTATTATTGCAGAGATTGGAATTAATCACAATGGTGATATTAAGATTGCAAAGGAGCTGATTGATGGTACAGTTTATGCAGGATGTGACGCGGTTAAATTCCAGAAGAGAACAATAGATCTAGCCTATAGCAAAGAATACCTGGAAAGTTTTAGAGAAAGTCCCTGGGGTAAGACTCAAAGAGAACAAAAAGAGGGTCTTGAATTTGGCAAGGGAGAATATGATGAAATAGATAGATACTGCGGGGAGAAAGGAATAGAATGGTTTGCCTCTGCCTGGGATACTGAATCGCAAAAGTTTTTAAGGCAATATAATTTAAAGCATAATAAAATTGCATCAGCCATGCTTACTAATGTGGAATTGCTTAAAGAAGTTGCCAGTGAAAAAAAATATACATTTATTTCTACAGGGATGAGTACTTTAGATGAAATTGATTTTGCGGTGAACTTATTTGGAAGTTATAAATGTCCTTTTGAGATCATGCACTGTAACAGCACTTATCCCATGAAAAATGAAGATGCTAATCTTAAAATGATTATTACATTGAGAGAAAGGTATAATTGTAAAATTGGATATAGCGGCCATGAAGTGGGAAGAATTGTCACTACATCTGCAGCTACGTTAGGTGCGACTTCAATTGAAAGGCATATTACGCTGGATAGGACCATGTATGGTTCGGACCAGGCAGCATCTATTGAAATTGCTGAACTGTTTAGGTTAGTGAAAGATATACGTACCATTGAAGATGCATTGGGTACAGGCAAGAAAATTCTTACGGAAGCAGAGGGAGAGGTCAGGAAAAAATTAAGAGGAAATAAGAAATGATAAAACTGGTGGTACTTGATATCGATGGTGTAATTACTGATGGAAAAGTGCAAATCGATAGCAAAGGTCATGAAAGCAAAAATATAGATTTTAAAGATATCGATGCAATATTTGAGATTAAAAGGGAAGGATATAAGTTAGGAATTATTACTGGAGAGAGTACTCCTATTAATATGCATATTATTCGTCGATTTAAACCGGATTTTTTTTATATCTCATGCAGGGACAAGATTTCGGCTGTTAAAGAAATAATGAATAAAAATGGATATAAGATAGAAGAAATTTGTTTTGTGGGTGATGGTAAATATGATATAGATGCTGTTGAGTATGTGGGGTTAGGTGTATGCCCGAATAATGCAGTAGAAAATGTAAAGAAAATAGCAGATATAATACTGAATTCCAATGGCGGCGATGGTTGTATTGCCGAACTGATAAATATACTGGAAGAGCATAATAACAATAAAAGCAAATAATAACAAAAAATCCTGCATACGCAGAATTGTTGCTGATAAGTCTTTTTTATATTAAAAACTAAATTGAACAATGATTATTTCAATAATACCTGCAAGAGGCGGCTCTAAGGGAATACCGAAAAAAAATATCATAGATTTTTGCGGCAAACCGCTGATTGCCTGGAGTATTTTGCAATCAAAAAGCACAGAGCTAATTGATGAGGTATATGTAAGTTCTGATGATGATGAAATAATTGATGTTTCCTGCAAGTATGGAGCAAAAGTAATTCGCAGACCTAAAGAGCTGGCAACAGATTTTTCTACATCAGAAGAAGCATTGTTACATGCAATTTCAATTATTGAGAGTAAGGTAGATATTGATTTGGTTGTTTTTCTTCAAGCAGTTGCTCCTCTTCGTGAGATAAAAGATATAGAAGGAGCGCTTAAAGGATTCAGAACTCAGAAAGTTGATTCACTTTTTTCAGCAGTCAGGCTGGAAGATTTTTTTATCTGGAGAAAAATATCTGGTGGTTTTGAGAGTATAAATTATGATTATAAGAACAGAGTCCGAAGGCAGGATGTTGAAGAACAGTATGTAGAGAACGGCTCAATTTATATTTTTAAGCCATCTGTACTTAAGAAATATAATAATCGTCTGGGTGGAAAGATTGGCATATACCAGATGGCATACTGGAAAACCTGGGAGATTGATACTATGGAAGACAAAGAATTATGTGAGTGGTATTTTAAGAAGTATAAATTATATATCTAGACTAGAAGGGGAAATATGAAAGATGTAAAATTAAATTTAGGAGCCAGTCCTATATGGTTTAAGGATGGATGGTATATAGTTGATCATAAAATAAAAAAATCTACTAAAACGACTATAGCCGGTGATGCTGTTAATATCAGCCTACCCGATGAAAGCTGCTCAATTGTATTCTGTTCCCATGTTTTTGAACATATCCCACACTACAGATTACCTGTTATCATATCAGAAATAAACAGGATATTAGAGCCAGGAGGGGTATTTAGGATTTTAACCCCGGATTTGGGACTTTTATGTAGGAAGTATGTTGAAAAGGATACGGATTTCTTTGAAAAAGCCAGATTGGAAGATGAAAATATTAGAACTGATTTAGGGCCTGGCGGGATGTTAATGAATTTTATAGTTTCTCCCGGTCAGGATACTATACTAATAAACCGTAATATAAGTGAATTTATTGGAGGTTATGCGCATATTTATTCATATGATTTTGAGATGCTGAATATAATGTTAAAAAAACTCGGTTTTACAGGAATCTTAAGAAGTAAATTTTGTGATTCCTCCATTAAAGAAATGAGAGAACCTTTACACGTAGCTCATCTAAAGCCTATCTGGGTAAATTTGAATAAGGAGTTTTATAAAGAACACAATTTGATTCATAGGTTGGTAAATGGTAAATATGAAATAAATTTTAAATTGACCGGTTTTGACAGAGGTCCTCTTACATCATTAATTATTGAATGTAAAAAGGATAAATATATAAGTAAGAGCGATGCGGATCTTTTTTTTAACAAATCATTTAATAATTATAACAGATACGGGAAGTCACTTTTATCTTATTCTGAAATAACAAATAAACTTAATAAGTGTGGAATAAATTTTAAACGGTAAAATTTTTAAAAAATTTTCTTAAGAAAGGTGAGTTTAGTATAATCTCATAATTCTGTTTTTAGTGATTGTTTATATAGTGGAGGTTTTATAAATATGAGTAGAGTTGTATTTTTTAATGGTGAATTTGTCCCTGAATCAGAAGCAAGGATAAGCATATATGATTCTTCGTTAATGTTTGGTGATATGGTTTTTGAGATGACGCGTTCTTTCAATAAGAAACAATTTAAATTAAAAGAACATTTAAAAAGACTTTTTGCTTCTGTTAAATATGTAAGGATACCAATAAAAATGACTATGGAAGAACTGGAAGAGAAAGTTTATAAGACAATTGAAATGAATGAGCCTGCTTTCAGGTCTGACGATGAGCACAGAGTTATGATTGATATCACAAGAGGGTTGCTTTCTATTTATCAGGGAGTTGTTGGTATTCCCAAAGGTCCAAATGTCATTATTGCGGATTTTCCGTTGAGGTGGACAGTCTCTTCAATGGGACAACTTTATGATAATGGTATAAATGCAATTATACCTTCCCAGAGGACAATTCCGGCTTATATTCTAGACCCCAAAGTTAAAAATAGGAGCAGATTGCATTACCTGATGGCTAACATCGAAGTATCCGGTTATAAGGGAGATAACAATTGGGCCCTTCTGCTTGATGATGATGGATTTATTACCGAAGGGACAGGAGATAATTTCTTTATTGTAAAAGATGAAGTAATTATTACACCGGAACCAAGAAATATATTAAGGGGTGTCAGCAGGGCGTATATTTTTGAGCTTGCTGAACAATTAGAATTTAAGTATATTGAAAAAAATATTGAACCGTATGATGTTTATATGGCAGATGAGGCTTTCATGACTGGAACACCATTTTGCATGCTGCCGGTTACTTCTTTAAATGGGGGGAAAATTGGTTATGGAAAAATGGGGGGAATTACTGATAGGTTGCTTAAAACATGGAGTAAAAATGTAGGTGTGGATATCGTTAAGCAGATTAAAGATTGGAGCAAAGAAAAGAAGCCTGAAGATGCATCTGCTCCATCTCCTTACTGCTTTTAGAAATATTAAATGTAAAATTATGTATTATGATAACATATGGAATGATGCAGGGAAGGCTGGCTGAACCAAAAGGCAGAGGAGTGCAGTTTTTTCCTGTAGAAAATTGGAGAGATGAATTTATAATTGCAGAGCAGATTGGTTTAGATGAGATAGAATTTATTTTTGATTATGATAAATATGAAATAAATCCTTTGTGGAATGAGAGTGGGATAAAGGAAGTTAAAGAAATAATTAAAGAAACTGGTGTAAATGTGAATTCTGTATGTTTTGATTATTTTATGCGGAGGCCCTTTTTTAAGGCTGATAATAAAGAAAAGAGAAAACAATTATACCAGGAAAATAAGAAATTTTTAGAAAAAATAATGGAAGCTTCAAGAGATTTAGATATTAAATTAATTGAGATTCCACTGGTAGATAACTCCTCAATTAAAAGTAATGAAGAAAGAAAAATGTTTGGGGAGTTCTTACGGAATATTTTAGAGAATCAAAAGGGCAAAGTTATTTTCATAGGTTTGGAGACAGATTTTCCGCCTTTCGATTTTAGAGAATATATTGAATCGTTTGGCGGCCAGGCAGTAAAAGCCAATTATGATACAGGCAACAGTTCTGCACTGGGTTATAATGTTCATGAGGAAATTATTACCTTAAGAGAGCATATTGTTAATATTCATATTAAAGATAGAGTTTTTAATGGGGGAACTGTAAAATTGGGAAGCGGGGATGCTGATTTTATTAGTTTTTTTAAAGCATTAAAAGAAATAGATTATGATGGAAGCCTTATATTGCAGGCTGCGAGGGGGAAAGATGGATGTGAGAGGGAAACAGTTACAGAACAATTAAATTTCATAAAAGGATATGTCGATAATTTTTTTATTTAAATTAAGGATAATTTTATGGACTTATATATTAAAAATAAAAAAGTACTGATAACTGCTTCATCTTCTGGTATCGGCAGTGCTGCTGCGGAGGCATTTCTGCAGGAAGGTGCAAATGTAATAGTTAATGGAAGGGATGAAGATAAATTATCCAAACTCGTAAAAGAGCTATCTTTAAAATATGGTACTAAAAATATTGATTCATTTAGAGGGGATATTACAAAAACAGAAAATATTGAATCATTAAAAGAGTTTGTTTTGAATAAGTGGGGAGGTATAGATATTTTAATTTCAAATCTGGGCAGCGGAAAATCATTATCAGGCAATGTATTATCGATGTCAGAATGGGAAAGGTTTTTAAATATCAACCTTCTTAGCGCTGTAAACTTATTAGACAAGTTTATACCTGTAATGAAAAAGAAAAAAAGCGGCAGTATTATTTTGATTTCATCTGTTGCAGGTTTGGAAAGAACAGGAGCTCCATACGGCTATGCTGCTGCAAAGTCATCCCTGTTGTCGTTAACTGCAAATCTTTCTGCAGAACTGGCGGAATTTGGAATAAGGATTAACTGTATTGCTCCGGGCAATGTTTATTTTAAGGGGGGCAGATGGGAAGAAATTTTAAAAAATCGGCCAGAAGTGAAAGAGGAATATATTAATAAAGAGGTACCGTTGAAAAGATTTGCTGATCCTTCTGAGATTGCAAAGAGTATAGTTTTTTTGTCATCAGATTGTTCTTCATTTACAACAGGTGCGGTACTGGTAATTGACGGTGGACAGATAAGGAGATATGGCTTATGAATACTATTGATAGATTTAAAATAAAAGATAAGGTCTCTATTATTACCGGAGGTGCAGGTTTTCTGGGAGTCGAACACGTACAGGCAGTTTTAGATGGAGAGGGAATTCCGGTGATACTGGATATTAATATGGAGAATATAAAGGAAACGCAGAGATATTTGGAGAAAAAATATAACCGGAAAATAGAAGCTTTCATGGTAGATATAACTTCGAAAAGACAATTAAAAGCAGTATGTGAAAAAATAGTTGGTAAATATGGCACAGTGGATATATTAATTAATAATGCTGCAAGTAATCCAAGAGTAGAAGATTGCAGTGACAAACATAATTGGACCAGATTTGAAAATTTCCCGGAGGAAGTCTGGGATAATGATATATCAGTAGGTGCAAAAGGCGCTTTTTTATGCAGTCAAGTTTTTGGCACTATTATGGTGGAGCAAAATGAAGGTGTTATATTAAATATATCTTCTGATTTGGGAATAATAGCACCTGATCAAAGAATATATAAGAAGAAAAATTTAGAAGAAAATGAACAAATGGTAAAACCTGTTACTTATTCAGTTGTAAAGCATGCTTTAATTGGTCTTACCAGGTATTTGGCAACTTATTGGGCGGAGAAAGGGATACGGGTTAATGCTATATGTCCCGGCGGCATATACAATAAACAAGATCAGGAATTTATAAAAAAATTAATAAATTTAATACCCATGGGAAGAATGGCTAAAATTGATGAATATAAAGCTGCTGTTTTGTTCCTGATCTCTGATGCAAGTTCTTATATGACTGGATCTACTTTGATTATAGATGGTGGGAGAACTTGCTGGTAAGTGCTGATAGAATGGCAAAATAAATTTTATTTTAATATATTTATAATTGAAGTGGATTGAAATATAGTTAGCTGCAACATTCACTGTAAGGAGGATTATCCAAAAGAAGTGTTTGAAAAATATCCAGTCATAAATATATCAGTTGATCAGAAAAAAAATATTGAAGTATCAGAATATGAGGGTGATAATAATTGGGCTCTACTGCTTGATACTGATGGATTCGTTGTTGAAAGAACAGGGGATAATTTCTTTATTGTAAAAGATAAAGTAATTATTACTCCCGAGACAAGAAATATATTAAGGGGTATCAGCAGGGCATATATTTTTGAGCTTGCGGATCAATTAGGATTACAATGCATCGAAAAAATATCGAATCGTATGATGTTTATATGGCAGATGAGGCTTTTATGACTGGAACACCGCTCTGTATGCTGCCAGTCACTTCTTTAAATGGTGAAAAAATTAATGATGGAAAGGTTGACAGGGTAACTGATAGATTGCTTGAAAAATGGAGTAAAAACATGGGTGTGGGTCTAGTCAAGCAGATTAAAGATTGGAGTAAAGAGAAAAACCAGATGATGGAATTGATCCATCTCCTTATTATTTTAGAAGATAATTTTTTTACTGCTAAATTTTATATATTTTATAGATGAGTTTATGGTATTGAAAGATAATAATAATTATAATTATTATTATAAAAAGAGGAACATAATAACACAATGGGAGAATGCGCCAGGGAAGGAAGTAATATTAAATTTTATAAAATCATTACTTAAGAAAGGATTAATTAAGAAAAATGCAACTGTTTTAGATGTGGGGTGTGGCACTGGTTATTTTTTAAGAAGATTAAGAGATGAATGCAGTAGGGGTTTCTCATTAATAGGAATAGATATATCAGAGGAAGCTATAAAAAATGGTAAGAATCTTAAGGATGACATTGTTTTAAATATTGGTGATGGAAGCCGAACAGGATTTACAAGTAATAGTTTTGATTTAATTATTAGTTATGGGTCGTATGAACATTTTAAAAATCCCAGAAAAGCTATTAGAGAAGTTGCAAGATTATTGAAAAATAACATGTTTATTGCCTGCACGCAACCTACATTAGGAGTTCAAAGACCTGACGCAAATGGTGAAGGATGGTATAAAGAGACTGATAAGGTAGGTCAGATGCAATGGAATTTGTATAGAAAGACGTGGGAAATGTTTTTCTATAAAGCAGGTTTCTTTTTATTTTTTGACACTTTAGCATTAATACATGGTGCTAGAAAACCAGGTAATTTCTATTTTGGAATTTTGAGAAATAGATAGAGGGGTAAGTTATGTCGAATATTTTTTCAATATTTAATAAGAAAGTATTAGTGACAGGAGGAACGGGGGATATTGGGTTTTCAATTTCAAAGGGTCTAGCAGATGCAGGAGCTAGGGTTTCAGTGTTTGGTCGTAAGAAAAATAAGAGAAGTTTTAAAGAGATAAATTATTTTAAAGTGGATTTAACTTGTAAAGAGGCTGTTAATAAATGTTTTAAAGAATTTATAAAAATGAGTGGTGGTATAGATATATTAGTAAATATAGCAGGTATTACAATTGAAGGTCATAGTAAGGATTATTTAATGGAAAATTGGCAAAAAACAATAGATATAAATCTATCAGCTGCTTTTTATTTAATACAGAAAGTTGCAAATGAAATGATAAGTAGAAAAATTAAAGGGAGTATAATAAATATAACTAGTATTTCTGCTATGCTTGGTTTTCCAAATAATCCTGCATATGTTGCTTCTAAAGGAGGATTAAGTCAGCTTACAAAGGCATTAGCCTGTGATTTTGGGAAGTATGGGATTAGGGTGAATAATATAGGACCAGGATATATAAAAACAAAAATGACAGAAAAAAGTTGGAACAATTTACGTGAAAGGAAAAAGAGAAGAGATAATACAATTTTAGGCAGATGGGGTAAACCAGATGATTTAGTTGGACCAGTTATTTTTTTAGCTTCAGAAGGATCAGGATATATTACAGGACAAGATATTTACGTTGATGGTGGTTGGACGGCTAAAGGAATTTAGTTATTAAATTTTTATTATATTGCTATTATTTCTAGTTTCTGATGCAAGTTACTACATT
>Ga0307928_10004852_pt1 | contig 10170 bp, 16 predicted proteins | sample AceLakmetagen232_FD_201815 | JGI IMG/M metagenome (GOLD analysis project Ga0307928, IMG submission 201815) | Saline water microbial communities from Ace Lake, Antarctica - #232 | ecosystem: Environmental > Aquatic > Non-marine Saline and Alkaline > Saline | place: Antarctica: Ace Lake...
AAAGTAATAACAAAAAAGAGAAAACCAAAAATTCTTGTTTAAAAAAATATGGTGTTGAACACCATACACAAACAGATGAATATAAAGAGAAAATAAAAGATAAAAATATAGAAAAATATGGTGTTGTTTGTTCATTACAATCTAAATCAGTTATTGAAAAATCTAAAAAAACATATTTAGAAAAATATGGAGTAGATCATTATTCAAAAACAGATGAATATAAAGAAAAAATTAAAAGCACATGTACAAAAAGATATGGAGTAGAACATTATTCAAAAACAGACGAATTTAATGAAAAAATTAAAAAAACATCTTTGAAAAGATTTGGAGTAGAACATTATTTTCTATCTGATATTTTCAAAGAAAGTATTAAAAAAATATTAATAAAAAAATATGGAGTTGATAATTATTTTAAATATTATAAATTTAAAATGGAATTAAGAAATAAATTAATAGAAGATGGATTTAATGTTTGTAGTGATAATATTAAAGATTTTTCTAAATATAAGAGAAATTGTATAACTTTGTCTCATTCAAATTATAAAAAATTGTATGAAATATGGGACGGATATGATTATTATGATGATAAATATATAAAAGAGAATTTGTTATTAAATTCAAATGATAGGTTATATCCAACTGTTGACCATAAAAATAGTATTCTGTATGGGTATTTGAATAATATAAGCATAGAAAATATTTCAAATATAGATAATTTGTGTATTACAAAAAGATATATTAATAGTATGAAGAATTCCAAAACAGAAGAAGATTTTATAGACAAATTCAAAAAAAAGTAATTACAATATCGATATTGTGTAATAGAGATATTGCAATTAAATTATCAAAATTAAATTTCATACATAGGACAAGCAATACATTTATTTTTATTGTCAACTGTTACATCATGAAATATTCTGACTTTTGGGTTAAACCATACATCTTTTAGAAAATCTTTACATTCTAAAATTGATATACCTTCTGACCAATTGCCAGGAGCATTTTCAACTTTTTCTGAAAATGAACAAGGATAAAATTTAGGATCACTTTCACCTTTTTTGTTTTTTTCACCAGAATTGATATATAAACTATATAACGTGCTTTCACAACTCTCAGTATATTGTTCTAAATGCGAAGCATCTTTTCTGCCTTTAATACTCTTAATATATTTGGGCTGTGAACAGGAATCAAATCCATGAGGGATATTATTATCTAATGCATAATCTGACAATTCTTTAAATTTCTCATCACTTAAACGAGTATGTGTATTTTTACTACCTTTTGGTTTTAAACTTAAAAAAACAATAGCATTCAATTTTTCCAATCTTTTATCTGTTTTATAATCTTTCATAAGTTGCATAGCAGCATCAAATGTTTGAGAGGAAATCATATAATGTATATTTACTTGTGTCATTCCTCTGTCAGTTAATTCTTTTATAGCATTAAATGTTAAATCTTTATCATAGTAACTACATGCAACTGCGCCACATATTTGGCTTAATTTGTCAAATCGTTCATCTGTCATTCTATCACAATTTATTGTGACATTAGGTATAATACCGTTTGATTTTGTATAATTAAATATTTTCCACATATCAGGATTTGCATCTATGTCTGTTATACCAAATGCTATTTGTCCAATGGATGCTGGTAAAACTGAATAAACTTTTTTGAATGTTTCTAATGTCATATTACCTTCACCGTTTTTTCTTGGATGATTTGATTTATAACAAAACCTACAAGGAGAAGCCTTTTTACCATTTATAGAAACTCCGTGGCACGAGGTTGAAATTTCCACATCTGCTATTTCCGGCAGACCTTGGTATAAATTCCCATCAGTATCCAAATCACTAATAAATTCGTTTATATCAAATTTTTCTTTCCAAATTGAGCACCATAAAAAATAAAGTTCTAATTCTTCTTTAGTAGCTTTAGTTTTTTTATTAGTATAATCTCCTTTTCCCCATCTTACAAAATAACCATCTTTCTTATTGAAGAAAAAATTATAATCTTCTGATTTTAGTGCTTTGTATTTTTCTGTATCTTTTACAATAGCAATAGAACCATCAATAAGTTCAATATTACTAATGATTTCTTTTTGTTTATCTCCCATTTTCCCCATATTATTCTTTATTCTTAATTATTACTATTGTGTCATTTCCTTTAATTATAGTCGTATCTTTCAATCCATCTTGAACTTGTTTTACTAATAACATTTCTTTTTCATATCTGTATTGAACCATATTAGTTAAAATTGAATCTTGATCTTCTAAATATTTATGTAATAGGTTTGATTTTATTTCAAATTCGACAAATGCTCTTTTGATTTCTATTTGATAGTTCATTATTTTCTTGATTATTAACCATTCATCTATTGTACCACCAGTATTTAGATAATCATTTCTTTTTTTGTTTAATAATATTTGTGCTTCTTTTACTTTTGCTTCTTGTTCAGCTATTTGTTTTCTAATTTCTTTATCTTTTTGAAAAATTATAACATCTAATATATTAATACAAGTTGTGTCTATTGGTTTTTCTATAACTTTTTCAACAATAGTATCATTTACATTTACATCTTTTCCTGTATAGTATAAATAAATAATTATACCAACTAAAACACAAACAATAGAAAGACCAACAATATTCATAATTGTAGTTTTGAATTTGTCAGTTTTTATAATTTCTTTGATTTTATCTTTTTTCATTTTACAAATGTAAGGTTTATTATTAGAATAAAAAATTATTTTAAATTATTTTGGTATTTAATAAAAGTGTTGTGCCAATTTTTTGGTTTGAAATTTTCTTCATTATAAATATCTTTTTTGGTTTCATTCATACTAGAGTAGTTTATGATTTTACCATGTTCTAATATTTGGTTACCAAAATCAAGAATTCTTAATGCATGATAGAAGTTTTTCTTTGCACTATCTATATTATCATCAATGTATGATAATTTTGAGTTATGCCAACTAGCTGAAGCAGTAGTTATTATATTTTTAGAAAATTCTTTTTTGTAAAATTTTCTAATATTGAAGTTCATTTTCTTTTGTATGATTTTATCTTCAGGTAAGAAGATACATTCTAATGCATTTATTTGATATTTATCAATATCATCTAAGAACCCAGATCTTGAATAACAAGTGCCTTGTATTAACCAATCATTTGAAGAGATAGCATTGTCTTTGAATGCACCACTTGGTAATAGTGAGGATTTGTATACTATAACAAAATCATCATCTGAATCTTCTGTATCAGTACCATATATCTTTGAACCATATGGATAGATATTTAATATCTTTGATTCATCAATATCTAACTTGTCACAAATAATTTTTGTTGTAAATTTCATGTTTTTTATTATTTTATTAGTCTTCATTTGTTAGTGTTAGAAGAAAATGAAAAAGTTCTTTCATTTTGTCAGGTTCAACAAGCTCTAACTCCTTCGTGGCATCGTTTCAGAGTGTTAATGCCTTCATTTTGTCAGGTTCCAACAAGATAAAGGTCGTTTCCCCAATAATCGGTGTTAATGCCTTCATTTTGTCAGGTTCCAACAAGCACTTCGGTAACGAGAGATGATTTGCAAGAGGTGTTAATGCCTTCATTTTGTCAGGTTCCAACAAGGTATCCTTTATTAACTCTTTGATTTCTTTGTAATTAAGTCCATATTTTGATTCTAATAATGACCAAATTTCATTATAATTTACCCAAAAATAGTTATTTTTGTAATCCTGTCTAAATAAAATTATTGAAGAATCCTTTGATGGTTTTAATTTTATTTCAGTATTTTCATTCAAAACTCTATTTAATTTGCGTTGTCTTAATATTTTTTTATCATAAACATGTAATATATTATCAGGATAATCATCATGAGTCATAAAAAAGCATTTATTAAAATTATCTATTAAAATTTTTTCTTCTGGTTTCATGTTTTTTTATTTTAATACAAAGATAGGTAAAATTTTTAAAATAAAAAAAACCGGGACATAATATGCAAATTTGTAGAAAACCATTTTCTGAATTTACAGCAAGTGTGTAAGGAGATGTCCCGATTGTATTATTATATATTTAATATTTTTTATAGATTTTTAACTGTATGATGTACCGCAATGTAATTTGATTTTGCCATCAATACCTATTTTTTCTACTTCTTTTTTAGCATTTTTCATTTTAGTTATGAATTTATCAATATCAATAGAATCATGTTCTAAATTCAAATCAATAGATATACCAATTATAGTGTCATCTTCAGTACTATGAATATCTATATCAGATATATCATATTGGTATTCATTTAATAATGCCATATAATTTATTGTGCCTTCGATATCATCTATGTGTTTACCACAAGTAGGACAGAAATTATTTTTTATTTCATTATTGCAACATACCATTTCTTTAAATTCATTTATTTCTTTTTCGTTTATAATTAAAAATTTATCACATATATATTTGCAATTATCTTGTGTTTTTTCTAATTTTTTTCCAATTATTACAAATGAACTGGAACTACTATTACTTACAAAACCATTTCTTATTTTCATTAATATCCCCCATCTTTTTCTATTTTTATGTTATCATCTTCAAAATCTATATTCATACTACAAAGTGCTGATTCCATACCACCTTCTTCATCAGATACAGAACCATGATGATAACTCCAACCTTTTTCAAGGCATTCTTCAAACATTTTAACCATGTCTGGTTCTTCTTCTCTAAAATCTTCCATTGTACCATATGAACCATAATATTCATTTTTAAAATCTTCTAATGTTTTTGATGATGAACAACTATTATATATTACATCAACTATTTCTTTTGCAAATATATACATTGGTGAATTTATATGAACATCCATTATTTCCATTAATTTATCTTTACTTAATTCTCCGCCTTTTTTGTTTATGATGATAAAAGAGCTTGAGCTTGAATTACTTACAAAACCATTTCTTATTTTCATTTTAATTTCTCCTTAAAATTTTTATATGTTGTGTATTTTTCTTTAATTTCTCCCAATAGATTCTCAACTGTTATACCATTTTTAAATAATAAATAATTTAGTGCATCTGTATCTGATAATTTTTGTAATTGACATATTGGACAACAAATTTCTGGTGCATTATATCTATATTCTAAATCTTCATTTAATAGATCTTCTATTTCATCTTCATCTAATGTATCAATCGTACTTAAAATATCAGTATATTTTTTTAAATATTTTTTATAATATTCATTATCATCCTCTTCATCTTTTGTTATTGATTTTTCATAACCTTTAATAGAATCTTCTAATAATGATATACAAATTTCTTTTCTGTCAATATCTATCATATGATCATCACAAAATGTATGTCCATTTACACATTCTGTCATTTCAGCATCAGATAAACCTAGATCATATCCAGATTCATTATGTCCACATATATCACATATGAAAGAACTTGAACTTGAATTACTTACAAAACCGTTTCTAATTTTCATTTTATTTCATTTTTTTTTTTTTTTACAAATTAACAGCAATATGAGCCCCAATATAATTTGATTTTTACATCTTCATGTAATTTATTATCTTCTAATTTTTTTATTTGTTCTTCAATAACACAACTACCATCACCACCATCTTCAAGTCCAGATGCAATATCATAGCCAATTAATATTTTGTCTCTTGGTGCACCATTGTCAGTATCTGCTCTTATATCAAATTCAGATTCTTCTTCATATATAGATTCATAAAACACTTCATCTATATCTGCATCTTCTACTCTTTTAATTTTTTCTAATTGTTCGCCACACTCTGGACAAAATTTTTCACTTCTTTTTTTACCACAACATACAGGATTTTCTTCCCATTCATCTTTTGGTAATGAAGAAATATCAATCTTATAGATATTTTCTAATAACCATTTCTTATTTTCTTTTGTAGAATCAACTTCATATCCTAACATTACGAAAGAACTTGAACTCGAATTACTTACAAAACCATTTCTAATTTTCATTTTTAATTTAATTTAATTTAATATTTATACTTGGATATTTTACTTTTGTTTTATAGAAGATTGATAATTTTCATCTATTATATTCATTAATCACAGTTTGACCCAACGACTCTTCTTTATTTGTTAAAAATTTTGGACACAATATATCGATCCCCTTCCTCGTATTTGAGTATTCTTTCTAATTTTTCTTGTCTTATTATATTAATCGCAATTTCAGGTGATATCTTTTTGCCATATAATAAATGATTCGGATTTAATTTTGTTAGGTTACTATATAAATATTCTTTTTCTTTTGGTATCTTTTTAATAATTTCAAATCTATTTTCAAATTCTAACCAGTTTTTTATCAGTAAAAAATCACCATTTTTGTCAAAACAATCATCATATCTTAAATATAATTCATTACTTTGCCATATTTTTTTTTCTTCTTCTGTTATTTCATATATTTTCATTTTTAATTTAATTTAATTTAATATTTATACTTGGATATTTTACTTTTGTTTTATAGAAGATTGATAATTTTCATCTATTATATTTATCAATCTTTCATAACCAATGTCTTGTAATGCAATTTCATTACCATCTTTTCTAATAACTTCACCTTTAGTTAATTTGGTGAAATCTTCTTCATTTAATAATATTCTCATTTTTTTAATATTTAAGGTTAGGCTTATGGATGGGATTTGAACCCATATTCTTTCAATGGTTGTAGAAAGTCTTACTATTAGATGACCATAAGATTGGAACAATGAGCATACTACGAAAGTATTTACTAACCACTAACACAGTTTGTAATCGGTGTCTAACCGAACTGTTAGTTTTACTCTATCGTCCCAATTTGAATTCATCTTTGTCTATGCTTTTATAAAAAGTATCAAAGTTGAAATATTTATCATATACTTCCATAACATTATCTAATGTGATAGATTTCAATATAGGTTCTACTTGCCATTCAACAGGAGTAATATATTTTCCAATACTACTATATCTATTGATTTCATTTTTTCTTAATTGTATTTCAAAAGATTGTTTAACAATTTCAAATCTTTCTTTTGTCATATATTTAGAAGGATTATCTAGAACCATTTTAACAGTGTCTTGGAATTCAATAACATTATCATTTGATGTTTCTGATTCAATAAATATTAAACCACTATCATTTGTTTCTGAACTTAAATAACATCTAACAAAATATACTAAACCTCTTTTTTCTCTAATTTCCTGATAAAGTGGAGATTTGAGTCCTGTGCCTAACATAGATGTTGCAAATTTTATATATGGGAAATCTTCTCTAATCATTTGGGAAATATTAATTATAGATGATTTTCCTTTATAATCATTCTCTAATTCTAATGTGTTGTTATAGTCTCCATAATATAATGTTTTTTCTGGTATTTTAATCTCAAAATCAATTTTAGCTTTGAAATCATTATTTTTAGAAACATTAATAATTTGGTGGGGTTTAGTGTATTGTAATTTCATAAAATCTTTAACATCTTTCAATGTTAATTTTTCTAAATCTTCTCTTAATCCTATTGGATTATAATAATCAAATAATTTCCTCATTAAATTTAATTGATGACTTTGGGACTGTGAATTATATACATCTTTAAATTCTTCTAATACCACTTTTTTCTCATTATCAAATTCTTTTTGTGATATGTTAAAATTTGATAAACTATCTATAAAATCATATTTGAAATTATTTACATATTCATCTAAGCCTGTCATGTAAAAACATATATGATCATTGGTTGTATATGCATTCCATGAAATTGAAAATTTATCGAAGTCATCCATCATCCACTCTAGTGATTTTGTCATCAGATGTTCCGTAAGATGACTGATACCATAGTTTCCTTTTGTCTCTAAATTTGTACTGCCTTTATATATTACATAAAACCCTGAAAGTAATGTTTGTGATTTAAGATTTGTTATACTCATATTTTTTATTTTATTTTAAATTAATATTTTTTATTTTTTAGATCCTGTATTATAAGATTTTCCACATATTTTGATTTATTATATATTTTATTTTCTTCCATATATTTATTTAGTAACTTAAACAAGTCACAATCTATTGTTACATTCATGTTTTTTCTTTTTAATTCATCTGGTATCTTTTTTCTTGGCATTAAATATAAATGTTTTTCTTTTTATATATTATTATTTGTGTTAAGTTTATTTTATAAAAATAATATAAAAATGTCATTTTTTGGCTTTTGGTATTTAATATATAAGATATGAATAAGACGGAAAAATTCATAGAAAGGTCTAAGAAAATACATGGTAATAAGTATGATTATTCACTAACAATATTTATAAAATCAACTATCAAAGTTAAAATAATATGTCCTACTCATGGTGTATTTGAACAATTGTCATGTAATCATTTAAGAGGCAAGGGTTGTAAAAAATGTATAATTGATGGTTCTAAAATGGTAAATTTTATTGAAAAAGCTAATAAAATACATGATAATAAATATGATTATTCATTAGTTAAGTATAAAAGTAATAAAAGGAAAGTTAAAATAATATGTCCAGTTCATGGAATATTTGAGCAAACTCCAAATAACCACATATCAAAGAAAGTTAATTGTCCATTATGTACTAATGAAAATAGAAATATAAATATTGATGAATTTATTAAGAGATCAATTAAAATACACGGAAACAAATATGATTATTCATTAGTAGATACAAAAAATAAAAAAGTTAAAATAATTTGTCCTATCCATGGTATATTTGAACAATCAAAAATAGGTCATTTGTGTGGAGGTTGTATAGAGTGTAAGATTGATAATATGAGGTTGAAAACGGATGAATTTATAGAAAGATCCAAAAAATTACATAATAATAAATATAATTATTCATTTGTTGAATTTAAGAATGTTAATCAGAAAATTAAAATAATATGTCCAAAACATGGAGTTTTTGAACAGAGAGTTAGTTCTCATTTAGCTGGTCATGGTTGTGAAAAATGTGTTAAAATTACCAAAAATGAATATAGTAAATGGGTAAAATACAAATCTAATGTTAGAAATCTAACAAAAAAATCAAAAAAGAAATTATTAAAAAATTGGGAAGGTTATGATTATTATGATAATCAATATATTAAAGAGAATTTTAATTTACTATATCACCATAAAGATTATCCAACAGTAGATCATAAAATAAGTTTGTATAATGGTTATATCAATAATATTTCACCGGAAGATATATCTAATGTAGATAATTTATGTATTACAAAAAGATGTATAAACAGTTCTAAAAATTATAAAACAGAAGAAGAATATAATTTTAATATGATTTAGGGTTAGGTGGCTCTTCACCTTCTCTAAGTAGTCTATTTTCTGGTGGTTTTGGTGGGTTTGGTATATTTTTTGTTGATTTTTGACTTTCGTTTTGACTTTCATATAGTTGAATTGTCAATTTTGCTTCAATGTATTCTTTTTTTGTAATCATTTTATTTTATTTTAATTAATATTTAATTTTATTATCTTTATTTTTTATATCTATTAACTCTAACCCATTTTTCATATGTATATGTTTTATATTTACTAAATCTTTTATCATAAACTGCTTTACCATCTTCCGATGCTATCCCTTCAATAGGTAACATTCTACGACCTGTCATTTGTTTATATTCAAAAATATTTATATATTTTTTAAACCAAATAAAATCATTACCTTTTAATCTATTTGTCATTTTCACAGGAAAGAATGCAAATTTTATTTTTGTCTTGATGTCACCAATTTTATTCATTTAGTTAATTTTTTTAATAATATCATCGATATTTATACCGTCTTCAAAGTAAAAAACTTTATAATCGATATCGTTTCCTGTTTTCTTGATATATTCTATATCACCTATATCATCAATAAAAAGAAGATGTTGTGTTTTATTCTTTTTAACAATATAACAAATTTGGTTATCTTTTGCACTTACCTTTGGCTCATTAAGTTTTTCATAAAGAGTTTCCGCAATAATTAATACATCTTGATTAGTCATTTTAAGACTATCAAATAATTCTTTTATTTTACTCATTTCAATATTCTATTTAATTTATATTTTCTGTCTAAATGTTTTGGGTATTTACCATTTTCATCTTTCCAACATTTTCCACAAATAATCTCACCTGATTTTATTTTGAATGTTTCACCATTACAATCAGGT
>Ga0307928_10004853_pt1 | contig 10167 bp, 19 predicted proteins | sample AceLakmetagen232_FD_201815 | JGI IMG/M metagenome (GOLD analysis project Ga0307928, IMG submission 201815) | Saline water microbial communities from Ace Lake, Antarctica - #232 | ecosystem: Environmental > Aquatic > Non-marine Saline and Alkaline > Saline | place: Antarctica: Ace Lake...
GTTTGATTTTGAAAAGATGGGGACAAGTAGTTAAACCTGATGATTTGATTTATCATCTTGGAGATGTAATGTTTAAGGGAGAAGGTTATAAAGATGTTATAGAAAGTCTTCCAGGTATAAAAATTCTTACAAAAGGAAACCATGATAGAAAACCTTATCAATGGTATTTGGATAGAGGATTTGCTAGTGTTTGTAATTATATTGTAGTAGATTGCAGAACAAAATTACGCGGCACTTTTATGAAGTATAGAAAAATACTCCTTTCACACGTGCCGATGGATATTCCAGAAGGGGTAGATGTAAATATACATGGGCATTTTCATAATAATCCGATTGAAGAATGCGAAAAGAAGTTAGTTGACAAGGTAACTGAAAATCATTATCTATTTTGTTTAGAGAAGTTAAACTATCGTCCTATATTATTGAACAGGGCTATTGAAGATAATTTAGTCATACAAGGGAGTTGGAAATGAAAAAACCGCCAAAAGTTCATTATGCTGATAGATAGTATTGTGATACAGCGTGCAATTTGTATTGTTATCGTGCAAACCTTAGCGTACCTGATACTACTTTTGATAAACGTAAAGTTACTTGTAAAACGTGTCGTAAAACTAAACTATTTAGATCTAAGGAAATGGATGGTTACTACAATTAAAATGAATTTAGATAAATATGAAAAATTTTTAGCATCTAAAAGAGTCACTAAAGAATTATTTACAAGTAAGAAAATACAACTTGAGACAAATGTAGCTGATTTGCAAAATGAATTGGTTACATTAGATGAGGCTCTTGATGTGATGAATACAGTTGGAGTGTTGGCGCAAGAGGAATTCAAGGTAGTTTTTGAAAAGCTCGTTACGCAAGTATTACAATATGTATTTGGTGATAATTATTCTTTTGAAATGGATAGTGCTATTTCAAGAAATCAACCTGAGATTTTAATGTATGTAGTAATAGGAGGTAGAAAGCATTTGTTTAAGGATGATGAATTAGGTTATGGTGTTGTGGATATTGTTTCATTTGTATTAAGATTAGCATGCTGGGCTATTAAATACCCTAGGACAAGAAACTGTTTTGTTGTGGATGAACCTCTTAGAAATTTAGATAGGATTCATTTAGTTTTGTTTGGTGATGTACTTCATCAGCTTTCGGAAATGTTTAATACTCAGTTTATTTTTGTCACTCAAGAAGAGCAAGTTGCAGCAGTTGCTGATAGAAGTTATCATGTAGATAAAGTTAATGAGACAAGTATAGTTACAAAAATTGAAAAGGATTCAATATGAAATCTCCTGAAAAAATTTTTCAGATTCGTAGTAAAAGATATATAGATGCTGATATTGAAAATATGTGGATGGATATTGAAAAGTATGGAAAGGAAGATTTATGTTTGATTGTTATATTAAAAGGTGGTATTTATGTAGCTCATCAATTACTTAGATTACTATGTAATAATAATCCGGCGATAGGGTATCTTGGTTTGTCTTCTTATAATGATAAAATTATTCCAGAGAAAGATGTTAAAGTAAGTTATCCACTTGATCTTTCTAGAGAATATATTGAAAATAAAAATGTTTGGATTATAGATGACATTGTTCAAAGCGGTTCTACTCTTGAAAAAGCAAAAAGTATTATTAAGTCTTTTGATCCTAAATCAATTCGAACAGCTGTTTTAGTAGATAAAGCTACATTTAGAACAGAATCCGGTTGTTCTTCTCCTGATGTTGTTGGTTACGTATATACAGGCAATAAGTTTTTAGTAGGATGTGGATTAGATTACTGTGAATCTTACCGTTCTTTTCCTGCTTTGTATACATTAGAAAAGGAGAGAGATGAATAAGTTAGAAGATAAAAAGGTGTGGATAGGGTTATTTATTATTGTAATTTTGCTTATACTAATGACAATTTGGGAGTAGACTAATGTATAAAATTAAAAAAACATTTGAAGTAGCTATAGCACATAAACTTAACTTGAGTTATGATAGCCCTTGTCAAGGACTTCATGGCCATAATCTTTTGATTACAGTTTATTGTGCATCTGATAAATTAAATGAAGAGGGCATGGTACTTGACTTTACCAAAATAAAGAAGGTAGTACACGACGCTTTAGATCATAAGTATTTGAATGGTATTTTATATTTTAATCCAACTGCTGAGAATATTGCTTATTGGATTTATACTCAAATAGAGAATTGTTATCGTGTTGATGTACAAGAATCGACAGGGAATGTTGCTACATATATTGCTGATGATGTAAAGATATAATAAACATAAAATGAAAACGCCATGGCATGATAAGAAGGGAAAATACGGGGAACAGGGAATGGGTATAGAGAGAAGAAATAAATTAGTGGTTTGGTCAGGAGGAAGAGATTCCACTCTTTTATTAACTGAAACAGCTTATGAATTTTCTACTGAGAAATATTCAATTATTGCATATTCTTTTGTGATGGATTTTCTTAATGACAATAAAATAAAAGCAGAAAGAAAAGCACGAGATAATTATCTTAAATGGGCTAGAAAAGCTGGATATAATATAGAACATAGAGAAATAAGTGTTTCTTTTTCAAAGAATCCACTTGACCAAGGCTGGGCTCAAGGATTGTCTTGGTTTTCATTCATAGTTCCATTTATTCCAAATAACAGTGATGTTTATTTTGGATATGTTCAAGGAGATGGTATTTGGTTAGCAGTTAACCGTTTTCACGATGCTTATTATTATTTGAAATTTATTGGTGATAAAAAAGATACGATGATACATTTTCCTTATGCTATCAAGAAAAAGTGGGAAATTATAGCCGGTCTTCAGAATTATGGAGTGCCAGAAGATTGTGTTTGGACTTGTGAGGTACCTATTAAACGAAAGAATAAAATTTTACCTTGTGGAAAATGTAATCCTTGTAAAACTCTTCAGGTTGCTAAATTTCAACTAAAATTAGAAAATAAATTGAATCAGGAGAAAAAATGAAAACGCCATGGCATGATAAGAAGGGAAAGATACATTTTTCTTATAGAGCAATTCTTGATAGAGTTTTTATTTTTCAAGATCCGCTTCCAGAAAAGTTTGAAAGTAAAGAGAGCTTAATTAAAATTCCTGAACAATTTAAAAAATTTCATAGGGAAGGAATAGGAATTATTTTAAGTATTGGTCCAGGTTATCAGGATGATAATGGAAAGTGGCATCTGCCTTCAGATCAAGTAAAACCTGGAACAAGAGTTAGATTTGATAAAACAGTCCCATGGGGATTTGATATAAAAGGATTAGATGGAAAGATGCATTCAGTTATAATTTGTGGTTATACTGATTTGTATGGGGTGATAGAATAATGAATTGGGAAATTTTAGTTAGAGTATTTGATATATTAGGTAGTGTAGGCGTAGTTATATGTTTGAATCTTGTAGCAAAATATTATAAAGTTTGGTTATTATATTCTATTGTTACTATGTTATTTATCGTGGTAGGAATATATTATAGTCTGCCTGGATTAGCTGTAATGAATATTATTCTGATGTTTACTGGATTAAGAAATTATTGGATAGGAAGAAAGAGAAATTAGAAAATGATGAGAATATTAATAATAATAGGTATAGTTCTTTCTTTGATTTTAGGAGTAGTCGTAGCTTGTACTGTGTTGATATTGTTACTTATTCCACTTGTAGAAATTTGGAAAATTTGGATTGCTAATATTAAAAATTGGTTAGAAGGATAGTGAGTAAAATATATCATGTCAAATTCAATTCAAAAATATCAACTTGAAGATAATATAAGATTTCTTTACTTTAGATATAGAGGAAATGTTTCTGCAATAGTGGAAGGATTGAAGAAACTTCCTGGGTATAAGGATAGTAATATTGATCCAGTCTACGTGGCAAAGATTGTTAAGAAATTTAAGACGGAGCGGAAAAGAGATTGGAATATTAATATCTGTTATACTTTTATGGAATATCTTCATGTAGGAGCACAGGAAAGATTAGCTCGATGTCATCAATGGTTAGATAATCTTGAGTCTGCTGCAGAGATATTAGTATCCACTTGTCATAAAGTTCCGGTAGGTGAAAAAAGAAATGAGGGTGGGGAACTTGAGTACATATGTTTAGAGCCTTCATGCGGTAAGGTTTGCTCTACAATGATTTTACATGAATCAGGTATTTATGATCTTCGAATAAGGCTTTTAGATGAAATGAGAAAGGATGAAGCACTTCTTTTGAAGGCTATTAAGGATCTTGGTTTGTCTGGCACTGAAGCCCCAAAGTATATTGAAAGGATTACTAATTATAATCTTGGTCTTAAAGTTAGTTCACCTCACTTAAAACATGTCGATGCAAATGAAACAGAGGTTGTTGAAAATACAAAAAATTTTACTCCTATGATGCGAGAAAAGTTAATAAAAGATGTAGAACAAACTCTTGAGAATGAGGATATAAATGAACAAAAAGAATAACAACAAAAGAAAAAAATTAGAAACATACTTGAATTATCAGTATGATTTGCTTTATACGGAACGCCCAGTTTCTATACATGAGTTTTTGTCTAATGATTATTATTTAGGTAAGTTAACTGGTGGTGGTAAAGCGATATATCCTGTTTGGCAAAAAGAGTTAAAAAATATTGCTAGAGAAGATTCTAGATACCTGACAGTATTGACCGGAGCTATTGGTGTTGGGAAGACAGGATCAGCAATTCTTGGAATGATATATATAATGTATCGTCTTCTTCTCCTTAAAGATCCTTGGGCATATTTTGGATTAAAGCCCGGCGGGAAAATGAGTGTGGTATTTTTTAATCTTACTAAATCTTTAGGAGAGAGTGAAGGTTTTAATCTTCTTCAAAGTCATTTACTTAAATCTCCTTGGTTCTTAGAACGAGGCATAGTTACTGGACATACGTATCCAAAGATGATATTTCCTTTATTTGAATATAAGTTAGGTTCTCCTTATGCAAAAGGATTTGGAACAATATCAAGTTCAGTTATTTTAGCTCTTATGGATGAAGTTGATTCCCCTACCGAATCCGATAAACAACGAGCTAGAGTTCTTAAAGCGTATGAAAATACAGTAAGAAGATTTGAATCTAGATTTGTTATAGATGGTAGAAGTTTAGGAAGATTTTTTCTAGTAGCATCTAAGCAGGAACAAATGTCATTTCTTAATACTTTTATTATAAAAATGCAAAATTCAAAAAAGGTTTATGTTGTTGATATTCCTATTTGGGAAGCGAAACCTGCAACAAATTATTCTGGCAAAACCTTTCCTGTAGTAATAGGAGATTTGTATACTCCTTCTAGAATATTAGGTCCTGAAGATAATATTGAAGAAATAATTAAAAGTGGTTTTAAAATTATGAAAATTCCGATTGAATATCGGGATGATTTTGTAAGGGATATTGTAGGTGCACTTCGTGACCTTGGAGGTGTTTCAGTTTCCTACGTAAGAAAAAGTAAGTTGTTTCCTTCGGAAAAATTTCTTGTGAATTGTTATGATCCTACTAAAAAAGATCCTATTAAAAAATTAACAGTTGTTGTAGGTTTTAATGATAATGTAAATCTTTTAGATTACTTTGATTTAAGTAATATTCGTATCAGGAGAATAATTCCGAGGTACATCCATGTAGATATAGCTTTTTCAGGTAATGGTGATGCACTTGGAGTAGGGATGTCCTGTGTGAAAGGTTGGAAGAAAGAAACAGTAGAAGCAGAAGATGGTACTTTTAAAACAATTAAACTTCCTGTTGTGGAAACAGATTTCGCCTTAAGGTTGAAAGCTCCGCCTGGGGATAAAATTCCTCTTAACAAAGTTCGAAAAATGATTATAGATTTAAAAAATGTTTATGGTTTTAACATTGCTTTGTGCACATTTGATCATAAAGCAATGAGTGAAGATTCAATACAAATTCTTACTCGAGCAGGTATTAAGTGCGATTATTTTTCTGTAGATAGAAGTCCTGAAGCTTATCGTGGTTTTAGGGATCTGGTAAAGGAAGAACGTTGGGTTTGTCATAGGAATGAGTATTTACATTTTGAGTTAGTTAACTTAAATGATGATCCTGTTTTGAATAAGGTAGACCATCCAGATGAAGTTGCTAATATTGAATTTCTTGAGGATGGCAATACACGAGAGATTGTTTTAAAAGGTTCAAAAGATATTAGTGATGGTGTTTGCGGGAGTGTTAGTAATGCATTAAAAAATTGCGAAACTCCTCCTGATGTAGAATTTATGAAAAAGGTGTTTGACGGATTAAAAAATGTGTCATCTAAAGAAAGAGATGGATCAGCATTATTAATAGATACGTGTTTGAATAAATCAGAGAAAAAAGTAGAGGAAAAGAAGAATAAAGCAATAGATAGCTTTAAAGATTTATTTAAGAGGATATGATAATGAGTTTAATTAAAAAAGCTATATTGTTAAGGCTTTTGTCGCAAGTTAAATGTAGTTTGGAGAAGGAAAGGAGTTAATAGATTATAATAATGGAAGAAGAATTAGTACATCAGATTCTTAAAGAATTAGTTTTTGAATATAAGAAAAATAAAGATCCCAAGGTATTTGAAACGTTACTTGGACGAATAGATGATTTAATAGTTTATGTTGTATTAAAGTTTGTTCATGGAAACCCTCAATTTAATAATATTGAATTGCAAGATTTTTATCAATCTGCTATAGTAGGTTTATATAAAGGAATAGATAGTGCTATAGAAAAAGAGTCAGGGGCAATACTACAGGCGCGGCTTATTGCTTACATAAAATCTGAGATGCTGGCTTTTTGTAGGAAGCTAAATGAAAAACCAGCTTTTGTTGAATTTTATAAATCAAAGGATACAGTTGTTCCTGAAGAATCGGTTTATCGAGATATTGAATCAGAATTCCTAGCTAAAAGATATCAAAAGCTTATTGATAATAAGGTTATTAGTTCTGAGGAGTATAGGTTACTGATTTTAAGATATGCTGATAGGATGAAGATAAAAGACATAGCAGTAGAAATAAAACGTAGTACATCTTTTGTTCGTCGAAGGTTAAGAGATTCATTAAACCGAATTCGTTATACACTTCGGCGAAAAGGATTTGAAGATGTTTAGATTTTAGGAAAATAAAAAGTAGTTGTTATATGTGGAACTTGTTTTAGTGTAGAAGGATAGGTAATATGGGCAAAGGAAGTAGACGACGTTCTTGTTTAGTTTCAAGAGAAGAAGAGGAATTCCGTTGGAAATACTACAAGGGTGAATTGAAAATCACTGAAAAGGAATTTTTACAATATGTTAAAGAGATTAGAAAAAGAAAAGAAACAAAGAGATGATTAAAAGATGTTCTTATTGTAAGAGAGAAGTGAATCGAAAGGATATACATAAGAAAAAATGTGTGGTATGCCATCATAGATTTTTTGAGTATGTTACAAAGGATGGCAGTACAATTTCAAATAAGTGTATATATTTTGATTAAAATTGAGAGATGATACAATGGCAAAGAAAAAGAAACCGGGGAGAAATGACCGAAAAAAAACTAAGAGAAAGTTAATGAAAGGTTTAACAAAAACTGCTTGGGGAGGTAGAAAATAATGGAATTTCAGCCAGAAGAATATATTCCTGAAACATTAAGACTAGAAGGACCAATATTTTCAAAACCGAGGCAGGTAATGTATGGGATTGGTTTTCATGCTACTGGCACGGAGAGTTTTGGTATGTGGAAAGGTCCTGTTCCTTCTGAAAAGGAAATGATGGAAGTTGTAGGAGATAATACTTCTGTTATCATACGTTTTAATGCGGATGGTTCAGATGAAGTAATTTGGAAGTGGAAAGATGATAGATGGGTTAGTACTGTAAGGAGATAAAAGTAATGGGGCAAAAAAATAGACAGAGGACAATTAATTATTTTAAGGAAAGAGCTGATCGACAGATATTTCAAGAAGTAAAAAGAATTTTACAAAAACTTGATGTTAAAAAACAAAAAAGGATAGAACAGAATGACAAAAAGAACAACAACAAGCAAAATTAAGATAGTAGATAAAAAGAAAAGGGCATTTTCTACTGGCGCTCAAAGGCAGTTTGCAAAAGGAAAAGGAATGCCAGTACTAATATCTCCGATAGCAGAAGATATATTAGCAAAGCACTGTGAAGGAGGAGTGGAGGCGGGTTATACTCCTCGTAATTGGGAAAAGGGAATGCCGTTGACAGAGATTATGAATTCAATTAAGAGACATACCAGACAAGAGCAAGAGGGTGATAAAAGTGAAAATCATGCTAACGCTGCTTTTTGGAATTGGATGATTTATGTACATACAAAAGAAATGATACGGCGGGGATTGTTACCAAAAGAGCTTGATGATATGCCTGATTATATACCAAAAAAGTGTCCGAAGCATCTAAATTATGATGGAAAAAGGAAACCTAAAAATAAGTGTGGAGTTTGTCAGATGATATATGAAAATAGGGGGAAGATATGATTTCTGAAAATGAATATAAAGAGTATGTTGATTTTGTTACTGGCCTTTTTCAAGAAAATTGTGATGTAAAAGGGGAGGAGTGGTTGCTTCATGCAGCTATGGGACTGGTAACTGAATCTGCTGAAGTTATGGATTTACTTAAAAAACATTTTTTTTATAACAGAGAATTAGATAAGACAAAGCTAAAGGATGAACTTGGAGACATACTTTTTTATTGGGTTGGATTTGTTAATAGATTAGGTGTATCTTTTGAAGAAATAGTGGATATGAATACTGCTAAACTTGCTACGAGATTTCCAAATGGTTATACAGATAAGCATGCGAATAAAAGAAATGAGAAAGCTGAACAAGCTGCACAGCAGAAAGTAGTAGAGAAAGAGAAACAAACTAATTAAATTTTTATCTATTATGAGATTTTGAGGAGACAATAAAATGAAATCAAAAGGTTTTTACTATTTTGCGCATCCTTATACGTGTAGGGATGAGCGTAACAATTTTGTATCAGAAGGTGAAGAAGCTAATTTTCAGCTTTGTAATCAAAGAGCTGCTAGATTAATGGAAGCAGGATATAATATTTATTCACCAATATCTCATACTCATTCTATACATAGAGCTTCACCAGTATTTTTAGCACGACATGAACATGAGATGTGGTACAAATTAGATTTGGAGTTTATTTCAAAGACTCAGTTTGATGGAATTATATTAGCACCTGGTTGGGAAAAATCAAAAGGTTGTAAAATGGAAAGAGATGAATTTTTTAGGAAAAATTTAATAATATTGGGCTATGAAGAAGCTTTAGAAGAAGCATCAAAAGAGTAGTAGTTAAATGAAAGGAAGATAGAAAATGGCGGTTAAACCTACAATTCATGTGGCTGTTTATTTTTCTGCTCCGATAAGGGGTGAGAAAGGTAGCAATGCTTCTCAGAAAGAAATGGATGAGAATATAAAATCTGCGAAGAAAATGGCACTTAGGGTAAAAGAGTATTTTGGTACTTTGTTAGACATGTATGTTCCACATGATCAGGATGAGTTGATACAAATTCTTTGGCACAGTAAGAAAATATCTGTATGGGATATTCTTGAAGGGGATTGTAAAATAGTAGCTCAAAGAAGTATACTTTTAGTATGGGCTCGTGATGGTTTTTTTAGTACTGGAATGGGGCGGGAGATGAAAACAGCTGAAGAAAATGGTGTTCCTATTATTCAATTTGATGAATTTAATGATGAAGTTGTTTGTAAGATATTGACTGAAATTAACAAAGTTGTATTTAAAGATAAACCATGAAAATAAGTAAAAAAGGTGGTGAATGAAATGAGACGAGGAAGAAGGATACCTTTAACTAATAAGCAAATACGAGAGACTAAACAAAAAGAAAGGCCAAAAAGAAGAAGAGCGTTATACAGCGAAAAGCAGAGGCAAGCCTTTTTTCAGGAATACAAACGTATCTGCAAAAAGTATGGCTGTGCTGTAGGGCTTTTAGGGTACGGTTCAATATGGAAAGTGAATCCAAAAGAGGAAATATATAAACTATCGGCACACCTGGAAAATGTAAAAAAATCACTAAATTTCCATTATGAAACCTAAGGATGATAAAGAAAGGCAGCGAAAAATGAACGTGAAAAGTTTATTGGAGAGACTGGAAGAATATTGTGAATGGTGCAAAGGACAAGGCGGTGATTGCCAAGCGCATCTTCAGGGTTGTGCTATTTATGACATCCTCGAGGAATTAAAGCAG
>Ga0307928_10004854_pt1 | contig 10166 bp, 8 predicted proteins | sample AceLakmetagen232_FD_201815 | JGI IMG/M metagenome (GOLD analysis project Ga0307928, IMG submission 201815) | Saline water microbial communities from Ace Lake, Antarctica - #232 | ecosystem: Environmental > Aquatic > Non-marine Saline and Alkaline > Saline | place: Antarctica: Ace Lake...
TGACTATAGATGAATTTAAAGCCATGAGTATAGGGATAATAACTAGTTTAGATTTTATAAACATTAAGAATATAATGGTTGGAGATATTATAGAAATAGATGATGAGTTATCTAGAGATATAAGTTTATCTTATACTGGTGATATAGTATTATTCAGAAATATTATAAATAATGAGTTCGACGAAACAGCTATAAAAATAAATAAATAAAATGTTCGAAAAACCTATATTAATTATTATTGTAGTTATTTGTATATATTTAGTTTACTGGTTAAATCAAGATTAATTATGAATGAAAATTTAAAAAAATATTTAAATGCTTATGGTGATGAAATGATTACAGCCATGAAGAAGGCTTTAAAAGAGGCTGGAAAGGGAAATTCTAGATTAATTAATTCGTTAGCTTATAAATTAAAAATGGATGAAGATGATATAGACATTGAGTTTATAATGGAGGAGTATAGTAACTGGGTTGATAAAGGGAGAGGACCTGGAAAACAACCACCATTAAATATTATACAAGAATGGGCTAATAGAAAAGGATTACCAGCAAAATCAGCATACCCTATTGCTAGAAATATAGGTTTATTTGGATTACCAGCAACAAACTTTTTAGATCCTTTAAGACAATCTAAACAAAAGATGTTAGATGGTATTAGTAAGGCAGTTGCAAAAGATATAGCTGATAATATAAGAAAAAATAATAAAACAAAATAATAAAAATAAAATCATTACTTTTTATATATACAATAAAAAAAGGAAATGGCTATATCAATATACCAAGACTTAAATGCGTGTTCATTAAATAATTCGGATAATGAAATTACAGCAAATTCAGAAAAAATAACAGGACAAAATCAATTTGTATTTAATGTTACTACTTATGACTTAGGAGTAGATTTTACGTTATTAAATAATAATAAAATATATTTTCAAAGAGAATATCCTAACCCTCAAGCATTTTTAATAAACTCACCTAATTTATATTTTCAAATGGTTGAGTCATTTGATATAAATGATTTTAATTATCATAATGCGTCGGCTTATAAAAGGGGTTGTATATTAGTACAAGAATATTATAATAATACAACTTATGAATATGATACAACAACAAGTTTTATAATATTAAACGGAGAAGAAAATTATGAAAAAGATGAATTTAATTATGTAAATTATCAATTAGACTCAACAGGTTCATCCTTTTTAACCGATTACGATGATGATAGAACAATAACATTAAATAGTTATCAGTTTGCTAGTATACTAAACGGTTCAAATTATCCAGGTATTACAGGCTTTACATTAGTTGATGGGGTTAACTCATATCCAATTTTCAACGCAGTACCATTAAACTGTGCTAATGATTATTTTATTTTTGATATTAATTATAAACTTGGAGAGGATAGAATTGGTTACGGGTCAAACTATACAAAATTAAAAGTTGTTGTTGCAAATGATTATGTAAATGATTACGGAAAATCAAGATTAGATATTAATTTAAATGCTGATATAGTAAATGCGTTAACTGGAAAAACAATATATTCAGTTTATAATGGAATATGGAATGAAATAGATAGTGGTTTTACTGGAGATATACTAGATAGTAATTTAAAATCATTTGATTTTTATACCAGTTCGGACTCATCAGGAGTTACAATTACAAGTAAGAAATATAACTATAAACTTAGACAAAAAGATATATATTTATTGGATGATTATAATCTAGTGTGGATAAATAGATTCGGTGGATTGGAGAGCTTTATTCTTAAAGGGAAGATTAATAAAACTTATAAAGTTAATAAAAACGTTTATTCAAGATCAAATTATAATATAGGTACTGATGGAAAGTTAGACAGGAGTTTTTATGATCAAGATAAATATACAAATAATAAAACAGTAGAAGATAGTTATACTTTAACAACCGATTGGATTGATACAGTTAGAGTAGAGTTATTACTGGATATGATAAAATCAAATAATGTTTTTTATATTAAAGATGGAGTTAAAATACCAGTTATAATATTTGATGAGACTATATCAATTAAGAATGATAACTTACAAGGCTTATCAAACTATACTTTTGATATGACTTATAATATAAGAAAAAAATATAAATCGTTTTAAAATGAATATACAATTATATATTAATGATAAATTAGTTGATTTAGATAATAATGTTATTATACCTATAACTTATCAGGCTTACGATGTTCAAAGTTTTTTTAGTAAGTCAACTAATTATTCAAAAGAATTTAATGTTCCTGATACTATTAATAACAGGGAGATTTTCGAATTTTCATTTAACATAAATAATATTGTTATTAGTGAATTATCGAATAGTGCAAATACTATATTAAGTAATAGTAGGTGGATTACTGATAATGTACCTTGTGAAATATATAACGAGTTTAAATTAGTTTTTAAAGGAGTAGTGTCATTTATAAATATGATAACAAAAGGTAATGAAAAATATTATACCTTAAAATTACTAGGAAAGACTAAAAATTTATTTAATGATATTCAAGACTTATATTTAACTGACTTATCGTGGGATATAGATAAATATAACCATATATTTAATGATTCAGTTATTTATAACTCGGACTACAATAGCGATACAAAGCCCTTCTTTTATTGTATGACTGATCATGGAGAATTTATAGATAAAACAACCGATTTTAAAACAAGAATAGACGCAATGAATACTGAAGAATTAAATCAGTTTTATAAACCAGCTGTATTTGTTAAAAGTATTATTGATAAAATTTTTGAGGAAAATGGATATACTTATGAGAGTGATATAATTGGTACTGATATGTTTAAAAATCTTTGTATACCCTTTTCTAATAAATCAATTATAGCAAGAGAGCCTGGTTTATTAGTGACTAGTATTGACTCTAGTGGACTTACTGGTATAGCAAAACCACTTAGCCCATTAACAATTGGTTTTCCCGTTACAGATATAAAGACTGATGTTTATAATAATTGGACTGGAGGTATAGACGGGCAGGTATATAAAATTAATGAAGGTGGGTCATCAAATATATCTATAAGATGGCGTCATGCTTGTAATGATGCTCCATTAGCCTCTACTTTTTGTTCTTTAGAATTATTTGTTAGAAGATCAGGAGTGAATACAAGCCTCATGGTTTTTCCATTTAGAAATGATGATGTATATTATACTGATTCAACAGGGGCGATGGAAAATATTACATTTAATGAAGGGGATGAAATCTATTTTATGGTAAATGTTCAATATACTGGCTATCCTGACTTTGAGGTATATATTAATCAGTTTGATTTTACATTAACAAATAATGATAGTACAACATTATCAATTAATCAAAATCAGGAAATTAACCCCTCAGATTATATTATAAAAGATATAACGCAGAGAGATTTTTTAATCTCAGTTTTTAAAATGTTCAATATTTTTGTTGATCTAGATGATTTCGATAATAAAAAATATAATTTATATACAAGAGATTATTATTATAATCAAGGAAAATCATTAGATTGGACAAATAAATTAATTAGAGATAACCAGGTTAATATAAATATTAAGCCTATTGATGTAGGTTACTTAGATTTTAAATATAAAGAGGATAACGATTATCATAATACGTATATTGAAAATTTAAACGGAAAAAGTTACGGTGAAGATATTATTACTACTAATAGAATTAGTGATAAAGGAGATTTTATAGAGTTGATTTTTTCACCAACTCCATATATTGATAATACAGATGACTTTACATTTACAAATACTATGATGACAGTAGATGAAAAATATTATCCAATTTCTAAGATTGGTTGGAAATCAGTTGATGGAAGTGATGGAAAAGATATAAATGTTACATTAAAAAATATAAACTATAAAAGTCCCCCTAGAATATTGTTAAAGCATACTGTACAAAATTTATTAACTAAAGGTGATTATTCAACGGGGTTGCCTTTTGATTATACAGGAGATAAAGGAGGTCAAGATTTAACATTTAGAAGAGAATTTAATACCTATATAGGTACTGGTGTAACATCAGTGCTTGAAAATACTGGAAATACTTTAAAAAGTTATTATGAAAATTATTTAAATAATACAATTAATCAATATAGTAGAATTTTAACAGGATACTTTTATTTAGACCCTGTTGATATTCAAGAATTTAACCTAAATGATAAAGTTTTTATAAATTTTGGAGAAGATATAGGTTCTGGTTGGTTTATATTTAATAAAATTATAGATTATATACCTGGGAAAACAGAGACAAAAGTAGAATTATTGAAATTAAATGATACAAATGGCATCAATATCGACTATACTCCAATGACAGCAATTAATTTATGGTTGATTTTTGGTGGAGAAGATATAGTTAAAATTACTGATATATTAATCTATCCTGGTGAAGATACAGTAGCAACAGGAGCAACAATTATAGATGATGGTGGGCGTGATACAATTGGAAATGAGTACCCAGTAGGAGGCTCAAATATACTTAGCTACGGTAATATAAGTTATTATAAGTTCGAGAAGAATGTTAATGATGAAAATTCTATTCTTGCTTTATCTCCAACTCCAAATATAACTACATACCAAACAGGAAAGAAAGATTTTGGATTATCTGTTAGTACCCAACTTACTAGGACATACTCGTCAGGGGAAAAATCAATATCGTGGTGGGAAAACGTACAAAATGGTGGACAATTAAATTATTTTACGGGTGCTAATTTTGGGTTATATGTTAATTTAACTGGTGGAGGAAAATTTTATTTTCAACAGCTCTATGTTTCTGGTTCAGTATATTTTATTGATATTACTCAAAATACTGCTGCTGATAGGTTATCTTTAGGGTGGCATCATATTACGATGACGGACGATGGTACAAATATTAGATGGTATATTAATGGAGATTTAAGATTAACGACGACGACGAGACCTGATGCATATATAAATTTACAAATTAGACCCACAACAAATATAGTTGATGAATTATCGATATGGAGTAGAGTTTTAACTGACTATGAAAGTGGGCAATTATACAATCAAGGAGTAGGGTTATTCTATGATGAGTTTAATAATTTTTAACAATTAAAATAAAATAGTATATTTTTTATATATACATAAAAAAGAAGATATAAAATGGCATTAATTATAGAAAATAAAAGAATGAGACAAAAGGTCAATACATTAACTGGTTTTATTCCAGCAATTGGGCCTAGTGATGACCATACTGATGGGTCATGGACAACAGCAGATGTTTATAGTGGGGAATTCGTAGTTGATGAATTTAGTAAATATATTTATGTAGGGTTAAGTGATTACGTTGCTCAAATAGCTGTATTTGACGATTCTTTTAACATAAAGACAAAATCAGCAACTTTAACAGGTTCATATAATGCAATTTTTGGACTTAATAATACAAATTCAGTTGTTAATAATTCTATGATTATAGGAGAGTCGAATGTTAATAATTCTACATTAGTCGCTACACCTAATTATGGATCATTTATTTATGGAAAATCTAATCTAAATAGAGCATACTCATCAATGGTTGGCGGAGAGAATAATATTAATGATGGTTCAAGATCATTAGTTGTAGGAAACCTTAATATTAACTCAGGGTATACCTCAATTATTTATGGAAGTGGTAATTATAATAGTGTGCGTAGTTCATTAGTCGGTGGACTTGAGTGTATTAATAATGGTTCTTTTTCTTTAGTCTCTGGTATTGAGAATACTAACTCAGGGTATACCTCAATTGTTTGTGGAAGTCGTTGTATTAATAGTATGGGTGGTTCTTTAGTCTCTGGTTATGAGTGTATTAATAGTGGATATTTTTCTTTAGTCTCTGGTTATGATTGTATTAACTCAGGGGATCATGGCACTGTTTGTGGAAGTGGTTGTATTAATAGTGGAGATGATTCTTTAGTCTCTGGTCTTGATAATATTAACTCAGGGTATTCCTCAATTGTTTGTGGAAGTGGTTGTATTAATAGTGGATATTATTCTTTAGTCTCTGGTTATGATAATACTAACTCAGGGTATTACTCAGCAATTATAGGAGGCGACTCAATTACAAATACAGACAGTAAAGTTACAGTAGTTCCAACGTTGAAATTAGCAGATACTAGCACTATAAATGCTTCTGAAGGAACAATTAGATTTAATGATAGTGATATACTAGGTTATGTTAACGGGGCATGGTTATCATTAATTAGTGGTGGTGCTAATGTTTATGGAGAGTTAACTAATACAGCAACAACTACTCTAACTTTAACCACAGATGGAGTTTATTATCCAATAGTAAGTGGATGTGAAAGTGGATCTACTAATAATACGTCTATTAATGAGCCTTCTGGTGGAAGTGGATATACAATACAAGTAGATAGCGATGGGTTATATAAGATACAAATGGCTTGTAGTTTAAGTACTGATTCAGTTACTGCAATAGTTATACATGCTTCTTTATATGTAAATGGTGTTCATAACTCTACTGAAAAACTAGAGTTTGAGTCAACTATGATAGAGGACTCAACAATAAATGTTAGTTTTGTTGGATTATTAGATTTAAATGCTGATGATTATATTGAAACAAGATTTAAAGTTATAGGGTCATCTAGTAAAACTATTTCATTATTACATTATAATTTACTAGTAGATTACCAGGGATTAATTATGTAAAAAAATAAACAACAAAATGAAAGAAGAAGAAAATGGATCTATATTGAAAATATTTAGGAATTACTTTATATCAAGTTTAACGGTGTCCTTATTTAGTATACTAGGAATATCGACTAGTTTTTTTTATACTACTAAAAGTAGAATTGGTAATTTAGAAAATAGAGTTAATCAATTAGAAGCTACTACAACAAGAAAAGATAATATAGACATTAAACTTAATTATATATCTAATGAAATAAACGATATAAAAAACGATATAAGGGAAATAAAGAATAAATAATTTATCTTTTTTTATTTTTCCACTCGATTACTCTATCACGCTCGATTCTATAAGCTAAGAAGTTCATAGTTTGTATTAATGTTAAATCTAATATATTATCGACTTTTAATATATCATTTTCAGCAAGTGATAGAATGAGTCCGTAAAAACCCCATTTTTCATTAAAGGATTCATCAACATCAAGATTTTTTATAATGTTTTCTTCTCCGTCAATAATTTTTCTTGGCTTTCCAAAAATACCTGTGTGCTTTTTAAATAATTCTTTTTTAAAATGGATAAAAAAAAACCGGCTGAAAAAGCTTTTGAAATGGATAGGTGGTCATTAAATAACATTGCTCTTTCCATTACATCATCAGGGTTATATTTAAAATTTTTAATTGGCCTAAATAAAATAGCGGTTATAATATGAATATTCTGTATTAGATTTTTTGAAAAGTTCTCAAGATCAACGAACATACCAGTCGACATCTTATCAAGATTTTTATCAAATATATATTTCACTCCTTTTAATTTAAAGGGTTTAAAATCATTTTTATTAGGCTCATTAACAAGTACGTCATTTATCAATTTTTTAAATATTTCAATGCTTTTTATATCATATTTTATTAATTCTTCCTCAGTAATATTAGTTATAGTGGATATTATTTTTATATCCTGACTTATGCCTTCTGGATATAACTCATATATATTCATTATTTTTACAAATTGCTTTATGGTTATACCATCTATTGTTTTGATTTTTAGATTCATTATATTATAATTAGATTTAATTTTTGAGGAGGGTCAACCTCAAAATATGCCCTCATTGCGATTGCTTCCGCAAAATCGGGGCTATGCCCAAGTCTAGATTTTACTACACTCTTTGGTGTTATTTGCGCCTTACCGTCATCATCAGGCTTATGGATTTTAAAGGCTTCTAATTCTTGACATATTTTATCAATATATCTATTATCTTTTATTGTTATTTTTCCAGCCCGTATTAAAGTGCTTAACTTATAAAATATTTGACTTTTTAAATGGTTAAAATTTTCTCCTTTAAATGGTCTGTGGTTACTTACGAATCTTGTACTGCCTTCTATGAAATCAGCTACATCATTACCAGTAGAGTCAATTATTATATTAGATCTTTTAACATGAAAACGGAGAGCTATCTTAAGTATAAAATCTCTTAATTCTTTTGCAGTATTCTTATCAATTGTATATATCTCCATTAAACATAAGTCCCTCCACCTACAAATTACAGTTTTATCATCTCCTCTTGTTGCAACGTCAACGCTTAAGTATTCAACTTTATCAACATAAACAGGATTTTGAAAAAAACAATCATATACATCATCATGAAAAAATAAATTATTCGTCTCATCTCCATAATCCCAGTTACCATATAATAAACGTTCTTTCATACTCCCTTGTAACTTATTAAGTCCTGGAATATAATCAGCAGGGAGATATTTATTATCTTCTACTGATGCCCTTATGAAAAATTTTTCTTTTTCTAGAGTATTATCTTTATAAGGCTTATAAAACTCATCATATAACCACCCTTTTGAGGGGTTAGAAACAATTAACGTTTTACGAATTAAGTTATTTTCTTTTAGTTTATATCTTATTCTAGAATATGAGAGCACCTCAAATGCTTCTCGACTAACCATACCAGCCTCATCTATAATTACAAATGTTAATTCTAGTCCTCCTAATCCCTCAAATTCTGAATCAGAAGGTTTTAAATATAAGTCCTTTAATATAATAGATGATCCATTAGTGAATGATATTAATGATTTATGGTCGTTGTAATTTACTAAATGAGATATACCCCATTTATTAACTATATCCCAGAACGTAGCCATGGTTGTTGTTTTTAAAGTTTTTAAAAATGCTTGACCAATTAAGCCCCTAATACCAGGGTTATTTAAACAATATATTATTGCCCATGCGCACGAAATAAAAGTTTTACCTCCACCAGCAGATCCACCATACATTATTTGAGTAGTGTGGTCATCATGTAACTTTTTCCAAGCAATGGCTTGTTTTTTATTTAATTTTAGATCTATATTCATTTTATTCTATTATAGTTATATCATCTATATCATCCTCATCATCTTCTAACATTATATTTATATTAATAGGTATTTGATGAGTTACATTTTGTTCAGTACGCTCAGTATATCCGCGATCTTTTCCTTTTGTTTTTAAATAAAACATTATAGTTTGTTTATCGTCAATATTTATCATTTTCATTAATTTACTTTCAACAAAATCAGTTACTATATTTTCAACCTCGTTATAACAATTATTAAAATGCTCATCCCCCTTCTTCCAGTCATATATTGATGATGTTCTAATTTTTAATTCAGCGCAGGTTTTTGTTAAATTACCGTAATTATATACCAACGCTTTTAAAAATAACTCTTTTTTAAATTTTAAGTCCGGCATCCCTTTAAACATATCCTTATCAAAAAATTCAGTTAAATCCATTAATATACCATCTTGTATAGTTATATTTTCTAAATCTTTTATAGTATTTATAGGTAAGGCTTTAGTGCTTCCTTTTGGACGACCAACCCCTCTCCTAGCTTTAGTAAGTCCTTCTTTTTTTGGACGTCCTACAGGTTTTGGAGGCTCAACGGTTTTTGGACGACCAACTGGTTTTTTGTTTTTTGATCCAAGTTGACGACCAGGCTTTTTCTTCGGAAGTAATCTAGGCTTATCAGTCCTTTTTTTTCTTGGTCCAAAATCCTTCTGACCCTTCGGCCTTCCTACTTTTTTCTTCGGAGTTTTATCCTCATTATTATTATTGCTTTTATCACCCTCGTTAATATTATCAGTAATATTATTGTTATTATCATTTTCATGCATTTATTTATATTTTTTTTAAATACCTATATTAATTTTTAAGTTTTTTATTAATCTAGATATACAAGATGGACAATCCTCATTTTCTAACTTAGTATTTATACCGAAATTAGATAAATGAAAATATAATTCTTTTAGAGTTTCAGGAAGAATTATTGTGCGTCCTCGTATTTTTGTATTGTAAAATTCTACAGCATTTTCTTTATTAAGCTGTTCTTTAGTTTTTATGGGAGTAGTATTGGGCATTTCTCCTTTTTTGAGAGAAGCCCAGATTGGGGAGAACGCTTTAAGAGCTTCTTGATAATTAGTGACATTATTTTCTGTTCTCCATTTTTTTAATTCTTCGTTGTAGTTC
>Ga0307928_10004855_pt1 | contig 10166 bp, 20 predicted proteins | sample AceLakmetagen232_FD_201815 | JGI IMG/M metagenome (GOLD analysis project Ga0307928, IMG submission 201815) | Saline water microbial communities from Ace Lake, Antarctica - #232 | ecosystem: Environmental > Aquatic > Non-marine Saline and Alkaline > Saline | place: Antarctica: Ace Lake...
GTCTTGATTCGCATTAGCCCAAATTGCCTTCGTCCGGCTACTGAAGATAACGTCAAGATGGCTGAACGAACACTTGAACAACAGCCGATGATGGACCAGCTGAACAAAATTGCTCAGGACGTTTTTAAGACTGATTTAAGATAGATAGTTAACTATCGAAAGTATTATATACTTAAATGCTTATTAGGGTGATGGAGATATTATGAAAAACACGAAAGAAAATAAAAATTTTGACGCAGGACATTTCGTAAGAGACGCAGAGAACGACACAACCTGGTTTGAAGGTAGTGTAAAAGTAAACCATTACCGATGGGAGGAATAAAGATGGGACGAGTATTGTGATTGCGGAAAAGAAATTGAACAAACAGAGCATGGTTTTTACTCAAGCAGATGTAAAACATGCTTAAACAAGGAAGGAATAAAATGAATAAGAAAATTGTATTGCTAATTATGCTGATGATAGTTAGCATAGGAACATTAAGTGGATGTACAAACATTGAAGATAAGGCAAATATGGATTGGCAAGTTGTAGTTAAAGGGTATAAAGTGAATCCTGTTTGTGGTGGTGGTCCTATTGAAAAGGGCGGTTCACTGAAAATTGACATATGGGTTTATAGCAATCATAAACAGGATTTTAGATTAAACCAGAAACAAACTTCTAGCAACTGTTGGGTACAATGCCCCCAATCATTCAGTAACTATGTAGGAAATGTCTTTTATTCACAGTATCAAATCACTATCACTATTTCAACATCAAATTATGCAAACAAAGAAACCGTATATCTGGAGTATGTTCCAATTTAATAAAATATAAAAAGAGGAAAAAAAATGCCAACTAGAAAAAAGACATTAAACAACTCTGATGTGGAAATAACATATGAGTATTGTGGTAGTGTTGTTGAAAAAATTAAAGGAAAATTCCATGGAGTACAACTAATGCTGGCTGAGGACACTGTATTTGTTCTTATTGAAAAAGAGGACAAAGTCGAGCGTTTTATACCAGTTAACAGAATAATTCATATCGATATATTTAAAGCAGAATACGCAAAAGAAATGATTGAAAATGATGATAAATCATATATAGGATAGGTGAAAAAAATGAGTGAAGGAATAAAGATGTTGGGGATATTTTTAGCGTTTCTGGTAGCTATGTACTGGATACATTGCAAATATCTACCTAGAAAAAAATAGAAGTGAAAAAATGGTCTATAAAAAAGAAGTAAGCTACTTTGATGGAAAGAACATCAAAACCAAGATGAAGACATGCCATCCCAGAAGACTAGGGGCATCATCGAAATACATTGCCCCATACTGGTTTCAGGCACTTCACAATGTTAACAACTATTCAAAGAGTCGCCAGTTGCAAGAAGTTCATAAACTAGTTGATGACCGCAGGATTAAAGCGGGATTTGACCTTTATCACAATGGACACATTACTGAGGCTGTCGTAACAAAACAACGTGGTGGAGATGTAAGAGCAGTAGTTCTTTCAGAGGACAAGAAAAAAGAGTATACGGTTATCATCAAAGATTATCTTGCTGAGAAGCTGCCGCAGTACACCCATGAACGGGAAGAGTATATTGCAAATCTATATGTAGATTGTACTTGTACAGACCACGTCTTGAGTCACTACAAGGACAATACAAGTATGCTCTGCAAACATATAATCGCTGTGTTGTTCTTTTTGATTTATAAATTCGACATGCCAAGGATTCTTATTTTGCCTGAAGAAAAGATGATGGGTTATGCCAAATCAAATGTGGAGGAGATTGAAACCGATATACGGGTCTTGCCCCTGGTTAAGTTCCGGCGTTTCATAAACATTCTATTATTGAAGAATTTCAGAGGTATGTCTGATGCTCTAGGCATATCAATACACACTGTAAACAATGAAACAGATAAGGAAGACCACAAGCCTATGTGGCTCACTATTACTGGGAAGAAAGAAGTAACCCAATTAGTTCATGGGCTTGTCGTGGTCTTAAATAGGATGTGTGGCAACAATGAACGCTATGTATTGGAAAGACTGGCACCTAAAACAAAGAACAGTATCTTTGTTGAATCATTTATGCGCAATGGTAAACCAGTCACAGGATTTTATAGACGAAGAAGGAAAAAATGATGAATAGTGAAAAAAAAAGTTTGACTGTCAAAGGAAACCTATATATAGATAGTTTGCTATCTCAATATTGGTGAAATTATGAAAAACCAAAACCAAAAAACTGAAGCAAGTGAAACCGAACGAATTTGCAAAAATTGCAAGTATTGGAATCGATTCAATATTGGAAAAGATTTGCATCCTGCTTTCAAAAAGTTGGGAAGCTGCGACTGTTCAAAGATTAGAGACCTGAGTTCAAAGCGTTACAATTCAATCGACTCAGATGAACTTTTATATATTGAGAATCCGACTACATTTGACGTGGGAGAAAATAAACCACAATTTGGAGAACGATTTGGATGCATTCATTTCAAGATGAAAGAGTTTATAAAGTAAATAAAACATTTAAAATAGTAGGTGAAGTGGTAAATATGTCTGAAAAACATAATGTTAGATTGAGTTTGACAGACCTGGAGTGGGAAATAGTTAGTGTTGCACTTGGTTGTTCTATAAAAAAGCCGCTCATTCTGGGTCTTGATGACCTCGGATATAATGAAACTGAGAAAGATATTATGAACGCATGGGATAAAGTCTCTGAAAAATGGAATGATACGTGGTGAAAAAATATGGCAGATTATGGTTTTAAATCTGAGAAACAGCGTAAACTTGCTGAAGAAGAAGTAGATGCAAAGGCTGAAGATAACTTTGAAGATTCTCGTGGTAACATTGTCAGTTTTGATGATGGGACTGAATGGCTCATCTATGATAGTTATGATGAAGCAGAACGGGCATGTGTTGAGTATGTAGGTGAGATGCTTGAGGATGAGCCTGAGCTGTTTGAACAGAATTGGTTGCAACAGCATACCAGTTTTAGCGAGACGGATAGAAGCATGATGGCTGATGACCTCGTAGGCGAATATCCAAATGAGATACGTGATGAAGATGATGGTCATCGTCTCGCAGAAGAAGCAGATGTACTTGATGAACTTGATGAGCTGGAAGATAAAATAGATGAATATGAAGAAAAAGATAAAGATGCCAGTAAACTTGAAGATAAAAAAGAAATATTACTTGACGAAGCTGAAGAAACAGTCAGGCAAAAGATGTATGATGATTATTATGATTGTCTAGAAGACCCATTTGATTGTCTAGTCAATGTTCAGGGAATATATAGTGCTGATGATTTCTGGGAGCATTTCAAATATGCTATTAATGTTGATGAAGCTGCTGATGATGCAGTGAATACTGATGGTATTGCTCATTTCTTTGCAAGCTATGATGGTAACGAAGTAGAATTGGATGATGGTACTGTTATGTATAGGGTGAATTAAATTGACTAATAAGTTCTGTAAATTATTAACAGAAATGCTGAAGGATGAAGAAGGAGCTCAGGATGAATATAATAAGTTGTTGAAGGTCACCACATCTAAATCTGATAGGAAGATACTCAGGAATATCAAAAAAGATGAGGAAAGACATTATCAACAACTTAAAAAAATATTAGATAAATGTGAAATAGGTGAAAAAAAATATGAATATTGAGATAGAGGAAGAAAGTAAGTATCTTACTGTAGATATTACAGATAAAGATACGGGTGCTAAGGTTTTGATGTCTCATGGTTCAGGCATTGATGCAGATTGGCATTGTGACGATAAAGGAAGCTACTGGCGTTGTGATAACAGCTATCACTGCATGGATGATGGTGGTTTTTATGTAGGGTGGCAAGATTTTTATGTGACCATACCGAAGAAAAAGATAGAAGATTTTAAACTTCATTTTACAGGTGGCCAGTATCTTGCAAATAAATATATGCTCAGAGATTATCTTGAAGATACGATAGCCATGGCACTTGTAGAACTTGATGAAGAAGCGAAAAAGAAAAGGTGAAAAAAATGATAATAAGAAACGTAAGTAGAGATGATTTAAACAGAGCAATGGATGCAGTTAATGCAATGTATGATGATAATGTCATGTTTAAAGACATCTGGAAAAAAGGCAAAAGTCGAGGCGGAGGAGATACATATAACGTATCGTTGAAAGTGAAAAATGGTGTCGTCCAAAAAGGTTTACAAGGTAAAGGCATCGGAGGTAAACTTATAGAAAAAGTTGTTGACCAATCTATAAAACAAGGTGCTAAAGTACTGGCTGCTGATATTACTTTTGATAATATAAAAAGTAAAAAAATGGCGAAAAAAGCTGGTTTTAATCCTGTTAGTAGATTTTGTTGGAAAAAGGGTAAAGAACCAGCAGATATTGTTCATTTTGTACTTTATCCACCAGAAGCAAATAACAAATGCACTAGTCCATAAAAAAATCAGGGAGGAAAAATGAAATTTGCATATCAATGGCTAGAAAGAGAAGGGGTTATTCATTATACTTATAACTGCAAAAAAGCTGATGAAGCCAGGCATGATGGTAATCTTGTGAAGCTTACAGTACTTGATAGCAAAGCCAAAGATGGCACTGATAGGGTGGCTAGTTGAATATGAGGACTACTAAACGTCAGAGGATGTTAGAAAACAATCCACTTCATGATGTTGATTGGAAAGTAGAAAAAAAATTAAGGAGGAAAAAAAGATGAGTGAAGAATTTAGAACTAAAGAAGAATCTCTTGAAGCAATATCGGAACAACTTGAAAGAATTGCTGACACACTAGATGACCTAAGAGATAAACTTTCAGAAGAGTAAAAATATTGGGTGAAAAAATGGTACACATGGATGAAGAATCGGAAAAAAGATGGTCAGAATTTGATGGAAAATCTAAATCGATGTATCAACTGGCACATGAATTCTTTCTGGTTGGAAAAGAAAAATATGGTTTGAAATCTGTCCGTGAAGCCTATGATGTACTTGTCGAAAAATTTGGTCGTGATGACCATAGTTGGCCGGAGGGGAAAAATGAATGAGAATGCAAAAATCAATAAACAAATCTTAAAAATTGCTAAGAAGGAAGGTCTGAAGATAGAATATGTAGACTTGAAATGAAAAAAGCAGGTAGACAGGAAATTATGCGGGTCATTTCTTTTTTCATAATCTCTCCAGAAAATGAAAAATAACCACCTTCATGACCTGTAATCTACCTGGTTTTTAAAAGAAGATACAAGATGATATTATCGGAAGAAGAAGTTGAACAAATCAAACAAGGTAAACATAAAACGTATTTATGGAAACCTAAATCGATAATTTGGCATTTGCCTAAAAAGGAATGAGTAAAATTTAATAGCAAAGTTTATATTACATGTTTGAGGAGCATGACAGAACAAGTATTTTTTGATTATGGTGAGTTCTGGAAGATGGTGGGAGAAAAAAGATGTGTAAATACATCTATGAATGACATTAACATGATTAATTTCAACGCTATGTTATTTGATAGTCTCGCCGATGAATATATCTGCAAGGTCAGGTTAAAAGAAGAGTTTCATAAAAACTATAAATCTCGTACTAACCTTGTAATGATGGAAAACACACATCTCATCCATTGGGCAGAATGGCTTGATATAGGTGTAATTATTAAGAAACATCCAGCTCTAGCTGAAAAAAAGATGCTCGTTACAAGAGTTGAAATCGTTCTGCATGAGCCTTGTTACATTGACCAGACGATATTATATAAAATAAAAATGTTAAAAGAAAAAATCAAACGAGAAAAAAGCGAATTTACTTTTTTAAACCGGATACATGACTGGATATTTATAACTGTTAATTTTGTTCTCATGGAACAAGAAATGGAAGTGCTTGAGCATTACTATCAGAAACACGGTAAAACATGAGACTTATTTCTTCTTTAATATTTTGCTAAGATTGCTGTAAAGTTTATTTTTTTCTTCTATTTCTTCCTTAATGAATTTAAGCAGTTCTTCTTTGTTTTCTTTTAACAGAGTAGTTAAAGTTTTACTAAGTGTTTCTTTTTCTTCATGCAGGTTAAGTATCTGAACAAGGTCAGGGTCTTCAACATCGAAGTAATATCTTTTCATGAATGTAATTAATGGCTTCCCCGTATTTAATTATTTTGATTAGAAACAATTAAGAGTTATTTCTCCATTAACATATATCTGAGGTGTTATGATGACTGAGGAGTATGAAAAGCATTTCAAAGAAATATCCAAGAAACCATTTAGTTATCTCCCAAAATATGTAGCACCTCATCTTGTTGGGCCAGAATGGTATTGGATTAGACGTGCGCTGTTGATGATGCTAGTTACACAAAGCAATGCCAAGACACGTATCAGGCTTCATATGCTTCTTGTTGGTCCACCTGGAACGGGGAAAACAGAGTTTATGCTGTGGTATAGAAAACATATGCATGGGATGCTCATCAATGCTGAGTTAGCTACTAAAGTTGGTTTAGTTGGTGATGCAAGAGGCAATAAGATTACCCCTGGTCTGTTAGCTGATTGTGATGGCAGTATTGTACTAGTCGATGAGCTGGATAAAATGTCACCTAAAGACCAAAATGGGCTTTTACAGGCTATGGAAGAAGGCTCATATATGATAATTAAAGGTAAGAATCGTGAGCGATTCAACGCAGAAGTAAGGATAGTTGCATCAACAAATTCATTGGAAAAGATACAGAGACCACTACTTGACCGTTTTGACTTTATTTTTCATGTTGGTACAACAACAAGACAGGAACGAGCGAGAAACGTTAGCAAATTAGTAGATAGTTTTTTAGATTCAAAAGAAAAAGATTACACGACAACGATAATCAAGTTTTTTAATTGGATAAATGACTACGATACAAAAATTGCTTTTGAAGACAAAAAAGCCATTGACAGATTAATTGAGAATTACATTCTTCATACTGAAACAAATATTAAATATGTCTCGTATCGTTCATTGGAATTGTCTATTCTTCGTATTGCATATGCCATGGCTCGTCTTGAACGAAGAAATATTACGGTTGCACATGTAAATTATGCTATTTGGTTGAAGGACCAGATTCTTCACAGTCTTGCAAAATAGAATAGAGATGCCCGTAGCAGAAACCCATTTTAAAAGCCTCAAGTTTCTTTAATGGTAAGTATACATGTATTACTATTAAACGGTATTATGGGCTGTTTCTGGGCTTTCTAAAGCAAAGTAAGATACCTTTTAAAACCTATAGTAATCAATTAGAATTAAAAGAAAGAAGAGAATGAAACTCTTTATTTCTTTCGTCTTGGATGTTTAAGACATTTTTTGGTCTTTTTGTTAACACCGAATTTACATTTTCTTTTTCGTCTCTTGACCATACGTTTTCACCTCCATAACTCTTTTTTGTTTAATTAATAAGGACAACCGCAATCTGGATTTATCTTAGGTTTTTTTTTCTTTTTTGTTTTTTTCTTTCCACCGATACTGGCTCTACAAACAGCTACTGGGTTGACCATACATTTTTTGTAATCGTATTTACCGCCTTTTTTAGCAGATGCTGGGCAGGCTCGTTTTTCTACTTTACGAATGCATTTAGCAAGTTTCTTCTTAATAGTTGAACTTTTTCTTTCTTTTTTAGTGAGTCCGTATGGTAAATATTTTCTTTTCTTTCCAGGCATAATATCACTTTATTTCATATATTTTTTATAAAAGGACTTGAAATCTTTCTTTTTATTAAGAAGATTAACTATGTAATGAGCCATTGCATCTGCTTCAGTAGGGGAAAAACCAGTTTCTTTATCTATGCTGAATACTTCTTTTCCTGTATCTTTACATATGATTACTCGCCCTGCTGTTACTTTATAGCTTTTGCAACTAGCATACTTCTCTGACCTGTGTTTTTTCTTTACTTTTGCAAAAGGGTCTCCATAATCAGGAAACCAATCTTGTTTTTTCTTTCTTGGCATTTTTTTTCACCTCATTTTAAACGACACATTCTTTTTATAACTCGATATTCATCCATTGTTCCAGGTAAATAACTTTTCAAATCCCACTCAGCATCTTTTTTTGTTCTATAATTTGCTATTCCACCAGCAACAAATTGTTTATATTTCTTAGTTTTTTTATGTTGTATAACCCAACATTTTCTTCCTTTCTTAACCATTTTGTATCACCCACGTTTATCCCAAGCATAACCAATCAGGCCACCGGCAACTGCTCCGCCAATGGCTCCAACAGTCAGATAAAAGGGACTGACTTCACTTAGTTTGAATTCAGGTTGTGTTTTTAGAACATAAAACCAACCAATATTTGTTCCAACTACAGCACCAATTCCGGTAAGCCAAACCACTTTAGCAGATACCAATTATCACTTCACCTTGAATTAACAATGTAATTACTAATAAATAAAACTTTTGAAAAAGAAATTAATTCAATATGTCATTGTTAGCTATGATAAAAAACTTTATTAAGAGATTATAACATATTTAAACGATGGATTATTACGTTTCAACAAATGGAGATAACAACAACCCTGGAACTGAGAATGAGCCATGGCTTACTATCCAGAAAGCAGCAGATACGATGGTGGCTGGTGACACAGTATTTGTACGAACGGGAACATATAATGAACAGGTAATAATAGAATGTTGCGGTGAACCAAATAATTATATTACTTTTGCAGCTTATCCAAATGAGCAACCAGTTGTAGATGGAAGCGATATAGATATGGTTTGGGGGGAAGGTTTAATAAATGTTGGTACTCCAGCATGGCCAGATACGCCATTGCCACCTCGTGGTTTTTATGGTGCAGAATATATTATAATAGATGGTTTCAAATTACAGAATTCAGGAGAATGGGGCATACGCATTGGTTTTAGCAACCACATTATTATTAGAAACAACCAAGTTTTTAACACTAGAGGTCCAGGAATTGAAACAGACAATGGTTATGAACCAGGTTGGAACCCTACACATTGTTCATATATATATTGTTATGATAACTTTGTTGGAGAAGGGGTAAACTATGGCATGACAGGAGAAGCAATATCATTTGGAAAGGTAGACCATTTTGAGATAATGCGAAATAGGGTGATTAATACAACTAAAGAAGGAATAGATTGCAAATGCGAAGCAAACCAAGGCATAATTGCATATAATGAAGTAGTTACGCCTGGTGTTGGAATATATTATGACGCATATATGGATTATCAGCACGATATTATTATCCACTCAAATTGGGTTCACGGTGACGGAGGAATTTATATAGGAACCGAGATGGGTGGAACAGTAGAAAACGTATATATTTTTAATAACCTTGTTTGTAACACTACAAATGGTTTTGGCATGCTTGGTGAAAGCGGTGGGAGAATAAATATAAATGTTGTAAATAATACTTATAATGTAGGCAATATTGTATTTCAGCTTGTTGTTAGCAATGCTGGGATGCCGGATGGGCTTAGCATAAGAAACAACATCATTATTGGTGGGTATGGCGTAAACCTCGCAGGTGATATAACAGAAGATGATTTTATTCTCAGCCATAATTTATTTAATTGTGATACAACAACATATGGTACAGACTATATAATTGGAAACCCGTTATTTGTAGACCAAAGCAACGATGATTATCACCTCCAAGCGAATTCTCCTGCAATAAATATGGGAAGTAGTACGGATGCACCATCCGTTGATTTTGATGGTATTCAACGACCACAAGATGGTGCCTGGGATATAGGAGCATATGAATATCATGGTGGTTCTCCTCCGCCATCTTGTTATGTTGCACATCCAAACCCAACATTAACACAAGTAATGGGTGTAGTTGATTACTATCTTGGTTTCACAGAAAGTGGTAACCAGAAAACAGGATGCAATTTTAGTTAATAAAATAGATAAGAAAGAAAAAAGAGGAAGAAGATAAAAAAAATTATCTTCGACTTTTTTTGAGTTTTTTTCTCATACAGGCACGAAATGCGGTTTTCTTTTTACCACTGCATGCTTTTGCAGCACGCTTCATTCGAGCCCATGCTTTTCGTTGTTTTGCACTTGCCATAATTTTCACTTCACCTTTTTAACAATCCGAAATATAATTTATCTTCGGCGTTTTGGTCCTGGCTTTCTTTTACATGCTCCGCTTTTCTTTCGTCCGTGCGGGCAGCTTTTTGCTTTTTTTCGTCTTGCCATGATTTTCACTTCACCTTTTTTACTAATATATCT
>Ga0307928_10004856_pt1 | contig 10165 bp, 11 predicted proteins | sample AceLakmetagen232_FD_201815 | JGI IMG/M metagenome (GOLD analysis project Ga0307928, IMG submission 201815) | Saline water microbial communities from Ace Lake, Antarctica - #232 | ecosystem: Environmental > Aquatic > Non-marine Saline and Alkaline > Saline | place: Antarctica: Ace Lake...
AAATAGAACTGCTCCGTGGTATCATCACTATAACCAACAATTAGTGTATCTGTAATTTCTATCCTCGGATTTGGAGATGCACCCGTTGCAAACTTACCACCGGCTCCAAGCGTAATAATTTTACTAGTAAGGGTACTAGCCATCAGTGTATTAACGGCGATACTGTTGGTTGTTATTTTCCCACCATTAATTGTGGTCTCATAAGCATTGATATCAGCGGCGGCTTCTCCATCTCCAAGTTTAGTAGTTGGGTCGTAACCGGCAGTGAAGTGGCATTCGCCGTTGATGTTGATATGTTTAGCGTCTATTGTAACTGCCGAAGAAGTCAGGTTAATCTTGCTGCATATCGTTACCCCCTCATAATCAGTAGTGCTTACCTTGAGGAGAATGTTGTAAGCATTAACATCTATTGAGCCTTCAGCCGTAGTAACTCTACCATCAATGCTGGAAATATTGGTTACATTCAAGGAGATGTTATCAGCATTGACAGTGATATTACCCGTATTAGTAGTTATATTCCCTTCGTTGGCCTCAATAGCTGTTACGTTCAGAGAGATATTGTTTTCAGTCACGACAATCGCAGCAGCATTTGCAGCAATTCCTACATCTTGAACTGACTCCCACTCTCCTTCAGTAATCGCATCCGCACCAACGCACGCTGCGCGATAAAGTTTGTTGTCATCATCCGTGTCAAACCACAAATCTCCAACGATTTCAGATGTTGGTATACCCGGCTGTTTGAATATGTTTATTCCAGCAGTAATCTCTATCTTGCTGGCACTAATCTTGATGCCTTCGGCAGTGGCGTTAATCGTAGCAATAACCTCGCCTGTCAAGCCCGATGATGTTAGGGGCACAAAATCCAGCCTGTTTAACTCAACGGTTCCGGTCTCTATATGGCTGCCGACTATGGTAGTCTCTCCCCCGGTAACCCAGTCAAGGACAGTAAAAGCTCCCTTGACTACTACCTGACCAGCGCCAATCTTAGTGGCTATATGTTGGTCAAACTGCTGCCTATCATAAACCTCGCTGAGGATATCGGTAATATCTTTACTTCGATTGGCAACCTCTATCTCCATTAGTTCGGGATGCAACAGGTCAGGGTGCGTTATCTTCACGACCTGAGCGCTGATATCGATGCTTAGGTCTTCGTCTATCACTGTGATAGTTGAACCAATCTGTAACACTTCAAAGGAGAAATCTATCTCATCCGATGCGGAAAGGTCAACTGTATCAATTTGGTATGTTATTCTAGGTTCCTTGAGGTCAGCCAGTCTCAGATTGGCCCAGGCAAGTAGTGTATCCGGATGAGTGATACGCCTATCAACAATGACCTTGATGTAAATACCACCCCATCTATCCTGGGAACTGCCCTCCCCGGCATCCTCGACGTAATCCACGGCATGTCCTTCAGCATCACTGAGCTTAATTCTGGCATCACCTTCGCCGGCACCATAAGCATAAATCTTGTTGGCCAAGGTAGTATAATCAATCTCTCGTGTAATGCCTTTGAGGTTCTTCTTATACCTGATTTGCTGCCCTACGTCCTCACCAATAGAAGTCTTCCATTGCAGGGCCCTACTGTTATCCACGTAGATATGGCCACCAACCGTATCCCTCAAGCGGTAAAGAGACCTCAAAAGAATGTCATTATCGATGCCAATTGAACGAGAGACAACTGGGTCGATTGTACCTACGGTAATTTCTGGGGTGAGAACTTGAAGGTTTAGCAGGGCTGTAACAATTTGGGTGATAGTAAGAGTGTCTGCAGAGTAGTCAATAATGAGTTCCTCGGCTAGCTGGTTGATTAGGCCATCAGCATTAACCGTGATGACAAGGGTTGCCTCTCGTATGTCTGATTTCCGAGTTAGCCGGAACCTGTTGACAAGTGAGCCGTCCTCGTACTTCCGGAGCCAAATCTCATTAGCCTTGATGATGTTTGTGGCTTTAGTGTCATCAGCTGGTAGCTTAAAAGATAACGTAGGGGCTTCATTGATGGCCTCCCTGTAGGATATGCCATAAGCATTTTCCAGAACAGCTACCAAGTCATCATTACTGTTATGGAGTTCAATAACATATTTACGAGCAGCAAGTTCCATCACAGATACACCTCGCTATACAGGATATTCAGGTTCCCTGTGTCAGTAGTCTTGAGTCCTGTTACCAAGAGCTCATTCTGGGCAGCAGGTTTTAGTCTAGGGAACTTACTACCTGCTTGGACTCCACTCATAGATGCTACTGCACCCTCACTTACTAGCCATCTTGCCACATCAATTACTAGCGTATCACCTATGCCCAAGCTTCCTATCCACTGCAATTCCTCTCCAGTGGTTACATTCTCAAGCTTGATAGTTGCACCCTCAAGAGCATTCTGAGCTGTCAATGTGTAGACTGGAGTAATATAAGCAGTCCCACCTATTACTCCTGCCGCTGGTTCATAGATTGTCTTAGCAACCTCATCTATATCGTGGTCGTGGTCAATAGGGTCATCTGTACTAAAGCCTAGTGGGTCAGGACAGACAAACATTAAAACCCCTCTAAACAAGGTGGTAGAATCATAATTACCTTCAAGACTTTCCAATATAGCATTGAAATAGCGATCACTCAAGGCGTCAAATACCAGCTTCTTAGGCACCAGTTCGGTCAGGATTAGCCTGATATTGTCTAGATTGGCGTCTAGGTCAGCACGAGTAGTACCAGTTACAGCACATTCTATTTTGATGTGGCGATGCTCTCTTGCTGGTCTAAAGGCATAGCCTCTATCCTGTAGTTGAATGCGGCTCACCAACTGTCTTAGGATATTAACCCCAGAGGACACAACTATTAGCTTATGGTCACTCATGTCAGCGGTATTGAATTTGATGCTATGAGCCATATTAACCTCCTGTTGCTCTCACTTTGCTCTGCTGCATCCTGTACAACTCTTCGGCTATTCTTGGAACATCAGCTTCTTCGCGGACTACTAACTGGGCGATATGGAATGTGTTAGCTATGGTTGTGGCACCACCAGCTCCAGTTAGAGGCATTGCCATAGTGGTTGGGACTGCTGCTAGACCTGGACTACTTACAGCTCCAGGGCTAATTGACATCTCGGCTGCTATATCCTGCATGGCTGAGCGAACATTACCAAGAGCTCTTTTAACCCCAAGTTCGATGCCTTCTGTCAGCCCTTTTCCAATATCAACACCGGCCTCAGACGGACTGAATGGCCATAGGTTACCGAGTCCCTCCCTGATGTTCTCCCAAATGCCCTTCGCGAACCCTGCGACTTTATCCCATATCCAAGAGGCTAACGACTTGATGCCTTCCCACAAACCTCTGACGAGATTCATCCCCCACTCTTTTGCTGTCTCCCATACTCCGGAGAAGACATCTATTACTTTTTGCCATATATCTTTTACTACTTCGACAATCTTACCCCAGTTTCGGACTATCAGGATTGGAATACCAACTGCAGGGAACAAAATGGCTAATATCTTATCCCAGTGATCTCTGAAGATACTAGTTATCCACTCCCAGATTCCCTTGAAGAAGTCAACAATACCATTCCAGATTTCTACTGCTTTCTCTTTGATAGTGTCCCAGTTCTTCCACACCAAAACACCGATGGCAATCAGAGCTACAATGCCTGCTATAATCAGACCCACTGGACCAAGTAGGGTCATAAAGGCTCCTCCGAGCAAAGGAAGCATGGGCAATAATGAACCTATTACCATTAGGATAGGTCCGAGAGTTACCAGCAATCCGCCTACAGCACCTACAACTATGAGGATAGTTTTTACTAGCTTCGGGTTTTCCTTCACCCATTCTCCTATCTTCTGGACAATAGGCATAACAGTATCCATTATGCTCTTCAGTACGGGCATCAGTGTATTACCTATTGTGATGGCAGTATCTTTCAAGTTAGCCATGAGGTGTGCCATTTGCCGGGAAGTGCTCTTTTCCATTTGTCCAAAAGCATCATCGGCTGCACCAGAAGCATTCTCCATTGCCTCAAGGTCCGTAGCAAACATCTGGGCATTTTCCCCGGTAAGAGCAAGAACGGCTGAACCTGCTTCCACAGAACCAAACATCTTCATCAGCATCTCGTTATTGCCGCCGGTAGCTTCTCTCAAGCTATCGAGTGTTTTAGCAAACCCTAACTCCTCGAGCATAGTCTGCCCTGATTCGTAACCCAAATCCGTTATGACTTCCTGCATATCAGCCGTAGGCTTCTGTAATGACACCATTGCCTGTCTGAGTTGCGTTGTAGCTACACTGGTTGGTACGCCCTGCTTGGTCATAGTAGCTAGCGCGGCCGAGACCTCCTTAAACTCTACTCCAGAGGCAGCCGCTATCGGGGCCACTTGGAAAAGAGAAGCGGATAGTTCATCAAAGGTCGTCTTACCACCTTTAACCGTGGTGAACATCAAATCTGCTACTTCCTGAGCAGATGACATCGGTAACTTAAAAGCATTGATGACGGTAGTAATGCCATCAACAGCCGTTTCTGTGTCCGTCATACCACCAATAGCAGCCTTTGTTGCTATCTCCATGAATGAGAGGACATTCTCTTTAGGTACACCAGCGGATATTGCTTGGTAAAGAGCATTGGCAGCTTCTGGAGCATCGACACCCATGGTCCTGGCCAGTTCTCGTGTATCATCGGAAAGTGCTTGAAACTCCTCTTCATTGAGAAGGAGCATGGTATTTACTGATCTCATAGCGGTGTCAAAGTCAGCTGCCATTTTCAACGAAGGAATAGCTATAGCAGAAACAGCTCCGACCATGGCTCCGCCAGCCACCGTCATTCCCTTACCCACGGACTTCATCTTATCGCCGACAGCAGTTAGTTTGGGCTTAAGTCCATCAAGCTGCTTGTTGACTTTATCGGCCCCATCAAGAGTTATTTTCCCTACGAGCTCAAATATGTTCATTACTTCTTAACCCTCTTCGCTTTAATGCCCATTCGTGAAAGTGTTGCATCCTCTCTTTTTTGTAAGAGAGCGACATCCTCTCTTTTTTGAGAGCCAACCTGCTGAGAAGTCTCATCTGATAATCCCAAGTGCCTCAAATACTCCCCAAAATTCTTTTTACCACCAGCACCCATTTGCCAACCTACAAAGGCAGCTAGAATGTACTTCTCCTTCGCCTCTTCCTGCTTCACCAACTGAAGCAAATCCCTCAGTTGCAAGAAACGGCTGAATGTCAAGTCATTCATCTCCATATCTGTCCAGCCGTATCTTGCTTGTATTAAGTCTAAAACCTCTGCTAGCTTTTGCTTGAGAGTCGGCTCGCCAGCGAGGAGGCACGTACGAAAAAATCCTTGATGCCCTCCTGCTGAATTAGCCCATCTATGATGTCCAAAACTGCAGTGGCTGGCATCACTTCAAACTCAACTACCTCTTTGCCAGCTAATTCTGCCAGCCACGCTTTAAGGTCTTCTTCAGTCTCAGTAACGAGACTTTGGAATAGCACCATACCTAACTCGGTAGGGTCAGCCTTCTTGCCAGCTAGTGCAGAGGCTAATTGCAGTCGTGCCCCTTTAGTTATCTTGCCAAGCATCCTAGCTACAGCAAAAACATCCTTAACGTTTAGTTTCCGAATCTCCATTTTACTTATCCTCCTTCAATTCAATCCTTCAGTTTTGGCTAAGCTGCATTGTCAACGAAGGTGCCTACATCTGCACCAGCAGGTTTCAGAGCTCGGAAGGTTACAGGAACGATAGTCTTCTCGGCCCTTCTGAAGCTCATCCCGACTGACCCTGTAGCTACTACCCTAGGGAAGTAATACGTGCGAGCAAATCCTGCTGGAGTTATACCTGTCAACTTGATAGACATTTCCTTCAAGACACCGCTTCCTATCCTAAGGATACTGCCATTCAGCACACTGCCGCCAATCGCCTTGTCTATGTTGTAGAGCGAAGACTCGGCCATATTACAGACAATCTCCATTGCCTCACTGGCTAGCTTAGCCCCTATCGGGAAGGTCTCTTCTTCAACCCTGACCTCAGTGATGTCAGAGCTGTAGTTGAAGGTCACTCCATCCTCAGTGTAGCCAACATCGGTGTAAGGACCGCTCAGAATAAGACCTGGGGCTGTTACAGCACCTGGCTCTATCTCGTAGGTGACTCCATGAACTATCACTTCGTCAATGAGAGCATACCTTGCTGGCTCTGCTTCCCATAACTCAATACGCATTCTGCTCAATACCCAGTCACCCAGAGTATCAGTTAAAAGGGCATTAACTGCCGCCACCAATCCATTGATGGCCTGTAGAGTATCCCACTTAAAGAATGAGCCACCATCTTTATCTACTCCACCATACCCTACCTTATCCCCAGTTGCCAGAGCTTCCAGCGTCCAGTTTCCATTAGGTGTATGATTCTGTAGAGTCACGAATGTAACCTCTATCCAGCCAGTACTGTCAGGGTCTTCAAACCTGAACTCCCACTGGGCATAGTTACCTACCACATCTGCTTCACTCTTGTGGCGGAAGCTATATGCGTGTGTAGCGCCGTGGATGGCATCCTCAACGCCCTGAAGTGTCAAGGCGGCACATACCCCCCTTGGGTCAAACTGAAGATGCGTGCTACCAGCATCTCCCGAGCCAGCCTTGGACAGTTTCACTGCATGGGCACTATCATTATACCCTGGAGTAGCCCACTCAGCGATTGCATCATTTGGCTCTCTAATGGCTAGGTTCGCTACACCTACCAAAACATTTTGTGATTCGTTACCCATTGTCATTTACCTCCACGTTTTATTTTTTCCAGAAATGCCTGATAGCGAGATTCAACCGCTTCAGGACTCATGGTTACTATCGGCCGCTCTGGGACAATTGGCTCCTCTGATTCTACATCCAGAGCCGCCACAGTTTCTGATTCTAATTCTAATTCTACTTCCTCATTCGCAATTACCTCCTCAGCTATTTCTGGTTCTTGGTTCTTTTCTGACTTCGTCATATTTTCTACCTCCCTTCAATCGCTACTGCTTCAGAATCCCTCCGGAATATTATGTCCCACAAAGTCGCATAGTGCCAGATACCTTGTTCGGACTCCGGCACAAACCCGTCAGACATAATCCCTATGTGGACTCTGGCTACTTCACTTGTACTGAAAACTAGCTCATCTAATAGCTCAATAAGCCACTTCCTGATTAACAGTATCTCATCAGCGTTGGGGCTATCACTCCAGATGTCAAGATAATAGCTTGCCCTTTGGATAACGTGAGTTCCAGGTTCTCTCCGGATGTCTATTCTATGGACCAGATAAGGAAACTCAGCGTTTGGAGTAGCCCAAGTAAGATAAAGCCACTCATCAATCCTATCACTGCCCATCGCTATTTGCAGGTCAGGGTCAGTGGTTAGTAGATTATAGACATATGTCAATAAGCTCTTTTGAGTATCCATTAAAACCACTTACTCCCGAGGATAGATTTTATCTTTCCCAGTGATTTCTCAAAACTCGGCCTTAACCACGGCCTCGGTGCCATATTGTAACGCCTACCAAGACTGTCTGTATCTCTGAAACCGAACTCTAATCGGGCAGCATATGGTAAGTCGCTACCGACTTTCCCAATGACTGTCTTGCCCTCACTCTTAACTGAGGTTCCGATAGACTGCCTCAATCTGCCTGTAGCCTGCGCCGGCGGTTCTCCCGGGGCTGATGCGGTATAAGTCCTCTTCGTCCCAGGGACATAATAGGTTCTGCCTGTACGACTACCGACAAGTGTCTCCTCCACCACGGTCTTATGAACTGCCATCACAGCTTCAGCCATCCGCTGACCAGCAGCGTCCTCGATGGACTTGATCACCTTCTCTGTATGAAACACTAACTTAACTTCAACTCCCATTAGAACTCCCTATATCCAAATCTTGGGTCATTTGTCTGTTGACTAATAGAATCATACTGGTCATATAGGATAAAGCTCGCTACGGCCATCGTACGCTCTCTCATGAACCCTTCTACATACTCTCAAGGTTAAAAATCCATCTATATACATTAGACTTCCTTCGCCATCACCACGCTTGTATTACTAATCTCCTGAACTGGCTCCACAGGCACCAGAGTCTTATCCTTCCAGAGAAGGCGATTATTGCCTAACGATATACTTACACTGCCACGAAATACTACTCTATGGCTGACCTCACTATGAAGTTGCTGGTAGACCGCTCTTGCTTTAGCATCCAGGGGAATCACCCGGCAATTCCTGATTTCCACCGGTGACCATATTTCAGTTTGGCCTAAAGCAGTTTGAACAGTATCTTTAACTTGAATCTGGACTCTGTCTCTGAGCACACTCGCTAACATTGTCATAATATATTTGTCCTTAATGGGTTCAATAGTTCTAAAGCCCGGCTCGGCAGTTTATAGCTGGTTGAACCAAGTCCGTTTATACTCTCACTGTCTACCTTATCACCCCTGCTTTCATATAAATCAGCCACGATTAAAAGCACCCCCGTCACCGCATCGGGAACCAGGGCTTGGGTAGCTGCTATATTCCCGTATCCAGCAGTGAAGGTAACAAGTATCTCTGCATATTCAGGCCAAGCAGTAAGGTGATACAACCTGCCAATTGATAATCTCTCACTCCAGCTACTGAGTTCAACACCATCAACTTTTATGGCAGTAGCTTCTATAGCAACTATTGGCATCTTGTACAACTTCATTATCTTGGTGCCATCTCCAATATGCGTCTCGGTTATCTCGCGTTGAACAAAAGCCCGTCCGGTATAATCCTCAGCCTTCTTGGTGGCTGCATTGATTAGGTTCTCCAGAAGCTCATCGTCCCACGACTCATAACTATCTTCGGATGCTGAGTATCTGTAAGCAGCAGTAACAACCTTCCCATCGGCAGGTTTCCCCTCAGTAGTGAATGTTATCGTCGCTCCGCTGATTGTATAATCCGTTGTTTCTACCTTGAGAGTTGAATCAACAAAAATCTTATACGTACCCTCCAATGGCGTATGATCTAACGTGAAAGTGACATTGGTTCCGTCCCCAGTCCCAACTGCCTCAGCGGAAACCACTAGTGACGCTGCTTGGTCAATGCGTAAGTAATTTTTAGCTTGGTTTAGTGTTACCAGCGCAGTACTAGAGATTGGCATTTTTAACCCCCTTTAATTCCCACCTAAGAAGTCTTATCTCTGCCTTCAAACTCCTGTTTGCTTCTAATAATATGTCCATTTTTTGTTCCATCCTAGAAAATTGGTTGTGCCTATCTTCGCCTACCAGTTGTAGGTTTTCAATCCGATTGTCATCTCGTTTATGATTGCGGTGGTGGACTATTTCCCAGGGGTGAAGGCAACGACCTAGCGCTTTGGCTACAACAAGACGATGCTCTAATACGGTATGATGCTTTTCACGAGCCATAGAAAAGAAAAAGTCATCAGGTTGAAGTACTACCTGAATATAACCATCCAGCCTCTTTAACCTTCCCCCCTTCCAACTTGCACTATTCACTCCACGTGGGCGGGCACAGATAAAACACTTCTCAGTTTTTGCCTTTCCCCTTACCATCGCAACCCAACTTGGTTTACCACAAATTACGCAGGCACGATAAATATATTTATAAAATAGGTCTTTCCCTATTTCACTCCCTCTTTTTACTTCACCAATCTCAGGCATTTTTACCCCTCTCTTTATAGCCTTTAGCAGGGTCGCCTCGCTGCCTATTCTTCCAGTAGCCCAATTGAGATAATTCTCTCTTGAGCACTCTGTAAAGCACTTGATGGCGTTCCAGTTGCTTTATCTCTTTGGTCAATTGCTCTATATTTACCCTGCTCATTGACTCTAGTTTACCATTAAGAGGCGGTTATTGTCAAAGTGACATCTTACTTCACCTTCCCGAGAGTATATTTATCCTGCATTTTTCCAAGGTCGTGTGTGGTGGGTGCTGCTCCTAGATTGTAAGCATGTGATGGTGGTGCATATATACGCTGAACAAGCTTGGTCAATATCACAAATTGAACAGCCAATGTGATTTGCTGCCTCAGAATTTCTATGTAGGTTGCCCGGTCAGTTTCTCCTGTTACAGCAAGGATTATCTGAGTTCGCATTTCCTCATATAGAAGTCCGGCATCACCGGATAGCACTGCCTGAATAACTTGCTCCCTTCCGGTCTCATCGAGGTGGAAGCCCGCAATTGCTTCCACTGTGGCTAGGATGGTCTGTGACCTTAGGGTC
>Ga0307928_10004857_pt1 | contig 10165 bp, 18 predicted proteins | sample AceLakmetagen232_FD_201815 | JGI IMG/M metagenome (GOLD analysis project Ga0307928, IMG submission 201815) | Saline water microbial communities from Ace Lake, Antarctica - #232 | ecosystem: Environmental > Aquatic > Non-marine Saline and Alkaline > Saline | place: Antarctica: Ace Lake...
GATAGAACACTGATAGCACGTTTCTGACCAGGATTCTTTTTAACTCTCATTAAAGATCTTTATCTTCCTTATCAAATGTTACTGAAACATCTGCAGTTAGGTTAACATCCTGTGTAACTCTAGCTTGCCATCTATCCCTATCTCTATTAGATAACCAGAAGATTGCAGCAGTCATATTTGGTGGAACCCACTTCTGCTTTTTAATCTTATTATATGTTTTCTCAACACCTTGTGGATCTACACGGATTTCAGAGGTAGTTTCATCAACAAAATACCCACAGGATGCCTTATAAACTGCGTTTTCCACCTCCAGATCAACCGGAGCTTTCCCTTTCTTTAATGCCTGAGCAAATTTAGGGTACTTCTTTAGGTAAGCATAATAAGAAAATGTGGATATACCAAGATTCTTTGCTATCTGTTTATCACTGAGACCTTGAGAAGCGAACTTTCCAGCTAATTGTGGAAATGTTTTAGGATCATACTTTGTCTTTCTTGCCATACTACAACTCCTTCATTTATATGTTTAGTTCCTTTTTTAATAGATTACTCAGGGATAATATGAATCCTAAAATATGTTAACCCTTCTATATCAATAGTTAATAGTTATTCTTGGTGTATTTGATTATCCGGTCTAGCTTCCATCCTTTTCTGTTTGGTCTACGGAATGTATATGTAATAGGAGATTCAGACCTAGCTAAAACTGTACCAGGATATATGTTATATTTAATTGAAAGATCTTTAGCTTTCATTAACTCAGTCTTTGTACCATCAGGAAACGTTAAGGTGTATCTAGAATACTTACCTTGCTTAGTACCCTCTGATCTTTTGCGAGATGTAATAAGTTTATCTTTGTTTAACATCTCATTTCTTCTATCACTTACATCTGAAGGATGGCATAAGTAATCTTTGCCGTACATCCTTTTAAGAACTTGAAGTCTGATAGGAATAGGTTCGTTAGGGGTAACTTCAAATGTTTCTTCGTTGTAGATGAATGCAATAGTTTCAGTTTCAGTTTCAGTTTGAACAGTCACAAGTATAAACTCCTTTAGTCTATGATAAACAATGCTTTAAGAAACACTTCCATTTGTGTGAATGAAGGATTTGAAAACCCGATGTATGTTAGTTTAAGGATAAAGTATATGAGAGCTACTGAAAATATAGTACTTACTGCACTAGATAGGGTAACTTCTCTGCTTAGTATCTTAGCAAGGTCTTTCTTAATTGATGTCATGTTAACTCCAATTGTTTTTAGGACATGAGTTATATCTAATGACCCAAGGTCTGTTACAAGATGAACATCCTCTTTCTTTCTTAATCTGTCTACACAACTCTCCTCTTAAGTGTTCACATGTGAGACATATTATACGTCTTTCTTCTACTAAGAGATACCATTTATCAAGTCCTACATACATTAGGTCATCTAGTATGTCTAAGGATTCATTCAATGAGGTACGTAAGGATTCTACATTCTTTGAAGTTAATCCTTCTACCCGTTGTAGTCTGGCTGGCATCTTGCTACATACATTAGCTAACTTATCTGCAGTTGTCTGTGGTGGTTTTGCCATAGTAGTATCCTAAATGAAGACACTAGAAAAGAAAAGCCCATCTTAACTAGTGCCTCCATCCGATGTTAGGCTTCTTGTTTCTTTGATTCTTCTTTGACTACTGGCTTTACTTCTGATTCTTTCATATGTTTCATTATTTTAGTAAGTTCTTCTTTTGACTTACCAACAGCTACAGTTTGAACTTTAATGAAGGTTGTAGCAATCTTTAGGTGATGTGCTACTTCCTTAATGACAATATGAGGAGGCTTGTCTGAAATCATTAGTTGTTGTTTACTATCCTTGAGATTCTTTACACTGAAAATTCTCATGGTAGGAGATTCCTGTATTTATAGTTTTGTGGAACTGAGAAATTTGATATCTTTAGATGTCTAGTATTAGGTAACGTTGAGCATACTTCAGATACCTCTGCTATTGTTTGATCTATTCCATCTTCTGTTGGATCTATTGTTTTCTTCTGTGTCATCTTCCAGATACTTCTATTGTGCTTAACTGCTTTACTCTTATTATTGTCTCGGTTGAACTCTAAAGGTCTAGATCTATGTTTAATATGAACTAAGTCATTCTTTATTCGTCTATGATCAGTCCTTAGAAACATAATTGAGTCTTCTGCACCCCAACCAGAGCATAGGTTTGAACATCCACAGGAATCTTTATACTGTTGTTTACTGAAACAGCAAATTCCTCCCCAACCACCATTACTATATCTTTCACCCTTGAGCTTCTCGAAGCTATTTGGGCCATGTTCTTCATATTCCTGTCTATAAAACCAAGGTAGATAAGGAACTTTGAATTCATCCATTAGCTTTTGAAAATGTATCTTATCTATAATCCTACAATCGACATCTACGAATACTAATAAATCATTTGTCGCATATCGAGATAGAACATTTAACAACTGCCCTTTTTTGAATGGAGTGTCGTCTGCTTGTTCACCTATTATAATCTCGCAATCATGATAGTGACTCTTGAGATTAATAGTTAGGTTAGCAAGATGTTCTTCTCTATCTCGATATGGGACTAAGAATGATATCATTACTTTTCAACGACTCCCCAATTCTTCTTAACCACATCCTGATTGTCTTCAAGCTTTTTATGGTCTTTAGATTCTACTGATGTTCCACACTCATTACACTTATATTGTTTAGTAGTAGATGAGAAAGACATTTGAACATTACATTTAGGACACTTCATCTGTATTCTCCATCTGTGATTTTCTAGCGTCTTCCCGTTGAGCTTCAAGTTGAAGATTTACAGATAGAGCTTGATTCAACTTTCTCTGTAGAACTGTTACTATTGATTTTGTCATCGACAGCTCTTTAGTTCTATCACGTAACTGCTGATCTAATGGAAGTTCAATCTGCTTTGGTTCTGGTGATTCGGGTTTAATATCTACTTCTTTATTCGCCATTGGTATTACTTTCCTTATCAATCAACTTCTCTATTATCTCGGGCTTGGTAACTCGTTTACCTTGTCTGATTGTTTCTAAAGCTGTAAGATGAGTCAATTTGTCACTTACAGATTTCTTAACTGCAATGGTTGTCCACTTTTCTTCTTCCATAATATCCTCTCTATAGTTTATATATTTGTTCTAATAATTCATATAGTTAACCTTAAGTTACTTTTCGTCCATTGGCTTTACACAGAACCAAGTTTCTTTAAAGCTGTACACATATCTGTTACTACTGCACCCTTCATTGCTGTCTGAAGTTTATTGACAGGCCGCTTGTTTTAATATGTAGGCTATATTTTCACTAGGATCTTTATGAAGTCTAGCCTCAATTAGCTCATAATAACAGTCAGAATTCTCAAAATTGAATACTTTGTGTGATAGTAAATCTAAAGCTTCATCAAATTTTGTCATGGCTTAACCTAGGCTTTAATTTTACAACTTTAACTAACAGCTCAAGTTCAGCTATGCCATCATCAGAAGGAAGCATAGTCATTTGTGAAATATTTATTCTTGTATCAGTACATTCTATTGTCCCACCAGGTTCTAAGTAGATCACTAAGCGAGCCTCAGGACATATCTTATCCATTAGTGTATCTAAATTGGTGTCTTCTTGAATATTTTCACTAAACCCCATCTTCATTTCAACATAACTGTATTTAATGAACATGTGAGGAGGCATGTCTTTGATGTCTGATATACTACTTAGATTCCAATATTTATTGAAACTTGGTGTATAGAATAGTTTGTCAGATAAATTACCCATCATAAGATAATATCCGTCATAGTTGCCTCTTCTATAGGGAGATAAGTTTTAAGCTGATCTGAATACATCTCTCTATGTCTAAGAACTATATCATCATTCTTATACATCTCTTTGTAGAAGATAGCAAAATCATAAAGTTGAGTAACTAGAGGCGGTAGTGTTTTTGTTTTAGATCTCATTTGAGTACTGACATTCCTGAACTGTAACAAATAGTTCATGTACATAATTCGGAATTCAGTCTCATCATTGAATTTAGTGTTATCTAATTCGTGTATGAATCTTTTCAGTATTTTTATTAGCTCTAGTAAATCAGTCATACGGCTAATTTTATTTCATCCTTTTTATTCAATGCTTGTATTACACCCTTGTATACACACTCATCATAATGATACTTTGATCCTCTAGTAGCTCCACAATATGGACATGCTTTTTTCTTTATCATTGTGATACCTCTTTATTGTGTAATTTGAATTGGTGATAATCTCTATTAAGAACTCCATACATTATGTCATATGCGGCACTTACATCTGCCCTATCCACATAAACCGCATCATGTACTGGTAAGAAGCGTATCTTACTTTTTTTTAGTTTAATCCATACTTCCATCATCAATTGAGATTCTAATCTTTGTAACTTACATGAAGAAGATTTGTGTAAAGTTGAAATCTTCTTAGGTGTCCCATCTTTCTTCCTTTCAATCTGTCCTTGTTCATTTCTTTTTATTTTGAAACATTTATCATCTGGTAGATGTTTATACCGAGTAGTCTTCAAGTTAGTTAAAAATCTACCTTCTGGTGGAAATGATTTACAGAACTGCTGATGTTCTACTACAAACACAGGACAAAAGAGTATCTTGTAATTAATCTTTTTTGCACTCTCTCTACATATACCACCAAGTTTCTTGGCCATTAGAGTATGAGGATCACTTACTTTGGGGATACCATTGAATACACTATCAATCCAATCTCCACGAACCCCATCTTTATACATTAAGTTTGCCATGAATGATAACTGAGATGCAACTATGTCCAATTCATTAAGATTAAGATATGCTTTTCCTGTTGGATCTAAGATATATGCCCTAAGTTCTTTCAACATTCGTGAAAATGGTGAATGTAATCTTTGTCCAAACTTATCTACATTGAATTTTTCTACCCTTTCTTTCTCAGTACACTCATTCCACTTTATCAATTCGTTCCAGTGTTGCTCTAGATCATCACTATAATCTTCAATTGATTTATATGAAGATCCATCATCTATCTTTTCTGTTACATATGTGGGATATCGTTTAATCACAATTACATCAAACTGATCCCTTGTTATTCCAAATGTAAGTTTACAAAGATCTCGGACTATGGGAAGTAATCCTGCTTTCTTTATATCACTAGTTCTATACTCCCACAACTTATTTATTGAATTCTTTAAATTCTTAAACTCCTTTCGTATCCTACACTTCCCAGTTATAGTTCCAGGGTGTTCGATAAAACGATACATATAAGGCGGTTTGAATACACTTTGGTGTGAATATCCACGAACCACACTCATGACCTTTAAATCATCAAGTGCTTGTAAAATAGAGGTAGGATTAAGGGCACCAAGTATGTATTGTCTCTCTAATGAATCAAATGTGAAGTGATTACACTCATCAAACTTACATCTTGGATATTCATCAGAATCAATAATACAAAAATATGATTGCCTATTATAAATCTCCTGGATAAACCAAGCTACTCTTAACTGTTTCCTTTCATTCTTAAGAGCAACCTTTGTAGGCTTACCATTTGCTAACGTGCTATGTATATCAAGAATACCTAATTTGTCATAGATCTTCTGATATGGAACATCGCTATACAATCTGAACATATATCTTACCTCTTTAAAACTTTCTATTGTTAATCAAGATAACGAAAGTTGAATTAATCTTGATTTAAAAAAATGGAGAGCCATGAAGCTGCAGATAAAAACAACCTCATTAGCTCTCTATTTATAATTTATTCCTTTATAAAAAAAAGTAAATATAAAAAATATAAAAACACACTGAATAGTCTATTATTGAACACAGGAATGTTACCTTAAACTATTCAAAATTATATAGTTATAAAACAAAAACGTTAGTTTTATCTAAATATTAGGTAGTATACCTCTATACCTAACCTAACCCTACCTAACCCTTTGGATAGTCCTTAGTTCAAAAAAAATCAAAAAAATCAGTACTACGGTTATAGAGTGTCTGTAATAAATATAGAGTTACTATAAGGAGTATGGGTTACTATAGGGGTATAGGGGTATAGGGGTATACTACCTAATATTTAGATAAAACACCTCATTTTGTTTTATAACTATATAATTTTGAATAGTTTAAGGTAACATTCCTGTGTTCAATAATAGACAAATATAGAACTTTAATAAAATACTAAGTATTAATTATGTAATCTTTATTCCTTAGATTCCTAAATCTAAATCATCTTCTGTATATATTGATTCTGATACTATACTATTTTTAATAAGACCTTTCTCTTTTGCCAATGAATAGATACGATTTGTTTTTGAAGTTGACCAGTTTAATTGTGATGCTAAATCTTTTTGAGATATTTTTGTATGAAAATTCAATAATTTAACTAATTCTTTAATACTTTCCGATGTATCTTCAGTTATTGTTGGTTCATATTTTACTGTTTCATTTTCATACACATCAATCATTGCTATATACTTCGTCATACGGGCACACAATGAGGTCTTGCTGGGCATTTGACCTTGTTTAAAGTATAGTATATTAAATTCAACAAAATCGTCCAGAGCGTTGGTTATTTTGGAATTTAGACGACATGACTTAAGTTTGGTTTTAAGATCAAGAATGCAATCCATTAAATCCATATGAGATTCTACATTTGAAATCTTGTTAAGAATGTCTTTCATCCTTTTTCTCCTTTCTCAAATTTTCTGTGGTTACTAGTATTGGTGTTCCAAATTCTTTTTCTGATTCCTCAAACATTATCTTTGCTACCTGTGTATCTAAAGATTGTATTCCATCATGTATTTTTATATTATCGATTGATTCATTTAATAATCTTTCTGATATTCTTCCATGAATAAGTTTAGCTTCTCTATATGACGCCCAATGATAGATTGCCTTATAATTGTGATTAATTGACTTTATTTGATAACAAAAGTCGGCCATTTGAGGATATCTATTTTCAAATTCTTGATGAGTATTTGAAACATAACCGAATTCATCAATATGTCTACAATTTATCCAATGCTGTACTTTTTGTTTAGCTTTAGATCTACTGATGCCAAAGGATTTTTGAACATTTAAGTACAACTCATTTTTCTTAATATCATCATAGAATGTAGATTCTTTTAAATCTATTCCATCTATAAGTTCTGAAGATGTAAGGCATATAATAGTTGGGAAACAACAACTGAAATCATGATCATATATATTGTAGTATTGTCCCCAATCTATGCAGTTTCTAATAATTTTAGACAACCATGTAAATGGAGAATGAATTCTTGTTTGAACTTGGCCTTTTCTACCAATTAACTTCCAAGCAAATTCAGAAGAATAATATTTGATTCTTAAGTCTGGTTTAAGTTTCTGCCATTTTGAAGCAGTTTCAAACATGTATCTAATTTTCTTAATATAATCTTTTAAAGGCTTTGGATTTATTTCTTTGTCTTTATGCCTGGAATACATTTTATGTATTAAGAATTGTATTGATTTGCTTTCAAATGGAAGTGTAAGATGGTCTTGAAAATTCTTTTGACACTCTAAATCTATAGCATCCATTTGAATTTTTGAAAATTTTTGACTGTGTTTACAATCCCATCTAATATTTGCGATCCTAGTATTTGATATTGATTTCTTATATCTATAGTTTAATTTCTTTTCAAAATCAATATTTAGAGATGACCAAGATATTTTTATTTTGGTATGGTATTGGTTTTTATTACCATTTTCTCCATACTTCACAGAATGAATAAATCCCTCATCAATTAATGATTCTATTACTTCCTTATACTTTCTATCAAAGAATACTTTCTTAATCCGTTCAGATGTATATGAGATGTAGAATTCTGAATTAGAATTGAATAGTAATCCATCAACTATACATCCATATTCTTTTTGATAGGACCATATTCGTCCTTTAGTAGAAAACTGTAATTCCTGTAAGAATACTATTTTAGTTTGATCAACCATATTAAAGAATCCGTTTGTAATACTTGTGATTTTGAAAAACTTAAAAATTTGTAATGAGAAAATTAAAAGGATGTCAGAGCAGCTAACTCCGACATCCAAATCACATTACAAACGAATACTTAAAAGTACTCTCATTTATATTGTTCTACATTTTCAAAAAGTAATATATAAAATATAGAACTTTAATAAAATACTAACTACCCCAAATACCACAGTGGCTTTATCCAGCAATGAGTCTTTCACTTCGTTTCCAGACTCTTGCTAGAGCCCTGTAGGATTTGTACGTTGTGGAAAATTGGCACTTTTTGGCAAAATTCATATTGTTTATTAAGTCTAGTCAAAAACAGGCATATTTTCCACAACCAAACTATGGGATTGGATGGGATCGCTAGGATTTTAAATCCCATCGTGGGATTTTAAGCTCCCATTTAAATCCCATCTGAATCCCATTGTGGGATTATGAATCCCATCGTGGGATTTAGTTAAAATCATGTAATTAGTTCCTTATATGATTTAGTATTAATATTATTTCACATATGGGGGATAACTTTTCAAACATAAAGAACAAATAACTATAAAATATATACCACAGGAGAAATGTAATGTCCAAAGAACCACAAGTGTACCCAAGACAAAACTTTAGAGTTGTACCAGGATTTGAAAATTACTTAGTTGGAGATCGTGGCACAGTATTAAGTTGTGGAGTACAAATTGGTACTGAATGTTCTGCTACTGGTTACACTCATGTCATCTTATGTAAAGATGGGATTGATAGAAAGAATGCACAAGTTCATAGATTGATGGTTGAGTTATTTTGGAGGAAGCTTAAGAAGGGTGAAGTTGTGCACCACATCAACCACAATAAATCTGACAACCGAATGGATAATTTTGAAATTAGAACACTAGCTAATAATACATCTCAAACATATAAGGATGGATTGAATCATGGTCCTAAGATGTCTGAGGGAAAGCAGAAAAGATTTACTCTAGATGAAGTAAATGAAATTAAAGCTGAGTATGCTTCAGGTGAAACTTCTATGATGAAGCTTTCCGTAAAGTATGATCGTAATTTGTCGAGTATGTTTTTTTTATTGAATGGAACATCTTATGTTGGACCAGGAGCTGGACGAATGAGTTGTGATAAAGTTAGACATGTTAGAAAGCTTTTGAAGGAAGGGGCTAAGGATGAAACTATTCAAGAGATTTTCAACATCTCTGCTGCTTCCTTGGATAACATTAGGACTAGAAGAAGTTATAAGAAGGTAAACCTTCTACATGATGGTGTTAAAATATATTCAAATGATTAAACTCCTTTGAAACACCAACTCTACTCAATAATAGGACGTTTTGAGGACAAGTGGTAGGAAGAATGACCCCTAGGTCGAAATCAATACTGAAATTGACCTAGGAGTCATTACCACAGATCCTAAGGAAATTATAATTTATTGATTATTAGATATCCGCCTGCTGCAATAATCCCAGTTGAAAGTAAAGCAGCTGCTACTTTTATACTAAACAGTTTGATATCTTTGAAAATTGTATCTATTCTCTCAACCTTATCAGCTAACCTACTAATTTGTAGGGTCAAGTCTGATATGAGCCCTCTTAGTTCTGCTTCACTCATAATGTATATCCAGGTTAAGAATTATTAAGATTGAGCCAGTCCATACCATGTCTAATAGCGTCACTTATATTCGTGTCATATAAAGTATATTTCATAATGTATATTCCTATCCTAATGGGGGTTCGTATTCATACGGATGACCACTAGGAAGCTTAGCTTGCATGCCCCATTTCCATGCAAGATACCCCTCTATCATCTGTCTGAGAGTTGTAGTGACAGTTCCATTGATAATAATACATTCACCAAGTTGGAAATTCTGATATTGGCTTCCGTTTGCACTACCTATAAAGATATTACCTACTGTGCTAACTGTATGCCCTGACGCATCAGCAACGGTTTGGGTTCCGTTTTTCCAAATCTGTTGGACACTATCTGTAGTCGAACAGTAGAATGAACAAAATATTTCCTCACTAGTAGTTACCCAAGAACCAGAACTAATTCTGTTCGGAACACCAACGCCTCCACAGTCAAAGTATACAGTGGACACCCAAGGTGCATGTGCCTGCCATCTATTGGCATTAGTGGCGCTACCTGTCAACGTAAAATTGGTACCTTTAACAA
>Ga0307928_10004858_pt1 | contig 10162 bp, 26 predicted proteins | sample AceLakmetagen232_FD_201815 | JGI IMG/M metagenome (GOLD analysis project Ga0307928, IMG submission 201815) | Saline water microbial communities from Ace Lake, Antarctica - #232 | ecosystem: Environmental > Aquatic > Non-marine Saline and Alkaline > Saline | place: Antarctica: Ace Lake...
ACATATTCTAAAACAATTTGAAGAAAAGGGAATTAATATTAATAAATTTAAACATTTAACAGTTGGCGAAGTTAAAAAACTGACTATTGATTATAAAAGAATTATTGGGAGTAAAAAATAAAAATGGCAACAAAAGATTGGAAAAAGCAAGGGAGTAATCAATGGTTCAAGAGAAGTTATCCATTAAAAAAGAGATTTAAAACAGGGACTCCAGTAGTTGTGACAATTTATAAAACAAAATTTCTAAGGGATAAAGGATGGTTTGTTGCAGTTGATAAATCTAATATTGGAACATCATTATATTCAGTAAATTCACCCTTTAAAACAAGAGAAATCGCACTTAAACATGCAAAAGCATACATGAAGACACATTAAAAATGAGAAAGAAAAAACCTGGAAAAAATAGAAAAAAGAAACCTTGTTATTTGGGTATATGCACAATTAAGGGTAATTAATATGACAAAAGGAAAACCAAAACGAGATGGTTCTGGAAAAGGAACAAGAAAAAATAAAGGTAGGGGTGGATGTTCCAAACCTAGAATTAAAGGAAAATAATACTCAACAACTTAAAAGTCACCTCTTTTCCCCTCCTGGATGGGTTGAGACAATTGAAGGGAGGGTTTATAATTTAAACCACTAATACTTATTCTAATTACCTAAGCCTTTTAAAGAATATTTCTTATATTAATTTATAAAAACATCATTTTTATTCCCTCCCCTGAAGTTTTTTGCATTTACTTTGGGGGATCTAATTCTAGGGTTTTACCCTCTTTAAATTACTACAAAGCTCCCTAAAACTTTATAAAGTCTGGGAGTTTTTAATAGCTATCAGTAAATACCCATAGCATTTACTGGAGGGGATAAAAAGTGGAAATAAATAAATTAAATGAATCAATTATTGAAAAAGCAGAGTTTTATTATTCTAAAAATATTAAATGCCATGTTATCACTCTTTCCAAAGGAACTTTTAAGAATGGGATATTTGTTTCAGAATTAGAAAACGAACAATTCTTTTGGTTTATTCCAATTGAAACTTCTATTCCAATTAGAATATTTTTAAATGAAATTTATGATATTGTTGATTATACTGAGAGGGAGGTGGGTGAATGACATTTAGAGCAATACATAAACCTACTGGAAAACTTGTTGAAGCAAGAAAATTAGAGTCAGACCCTATATGGAAATCAAAAATTAATGATGAATGGATTTATGATATTGGAATAATTCCATTAGATATTAAAAGACAATTAGATAAAAAAGGGATTACAGAATTAAAAGTTTCTTTTATTAAAAGTCATTCAAGAAAAGAAGAAAGAGTTAGAGCACATTTTAGAAAAGAAAATATTGAAGGAATTAATTTAGATAACTTAGAAAATGAGAGTGAAGAACATAAACTTTGTAAGGAAGGAATTTATTATGAATTAATTGATGATAAATTATTAATTGATTTTGGAGAAAAGGTTGCAAGTAAAATAAGTAAATTGTGTTCTGATTATGAATGTCATATTGAAGAAAGATTATCTAATGAAAGGGGTTCTAAGATTGGAGATGTAGTAGTTACATTTGATAAAGAGCACCCCCTCCTTGGAAAAGGAATTGTTTTTGAAATACAATTTAGTGGACAAGCACTAAGTAAAACTATTGTTAGAACTAATGACAGAGTTTTAGGGGGTTATTCAGTTAGTTGGTTATGGGTTGGAAACTTTGATGATTCTAATAAATTACTTGATAATAAAATTAAAGTTATTACTTTTAGAACTGCAATAAAAAAATATGATGAATTATTTGAAGAAGGAATATTAAGTAATTATGAATTTATAAGAAATGATATTGAACAAAAGATTGAAGAATTAGAATCTAAAAAACAAGATATGTATTCTGAGATTACTAAATCTATTAATATAATTGATGGTGAAGTTGAAAAAAGAACTAAAGAATTTTATAAAGAATTTTCAGATATTGTTAATAAACAAATTAAAACATTTCATCCAAATACTTTAGAAACCATTTATAGATATACAGATAATGTCTTAAAGGAAATAGATATTAATTCAGAAATTAGTAAATTGCTGGAGGGAAAAGTAAATTTATCTGTTGATAACTTAATAACTAATTTTAAAAATGAAAGTATAAATCCTAAACTTAATTTATTAGATAATGAAATGAATAATATTTTAAGTGAAACAAAAACTAAATATAATTCCCTTTTATCAGAAAAAATAAAAGGATTATTAGAAGATAAAAATGAGGATTTTATAAAGAATTCTTTTGAAGAAGCTATTAAAAATGTTCAAGAGGATATTGCAGATAAGATAAGAAAAAAATTAGACCTTACAAAATGTGAAGGTTGTGGTTTAAAATTTCCTTTTAATGATATTCATTGGCAATCAGGTTCAACTTATCCAGTTTTATGTAGGGGTTGTTGGAATAAAACTTATGATAAAGATAATAATAAAATCGGAGGAGAAGATGAAAAAGAAGAGAGTAAGGGTCTTGAAAGATTTTCAGGTTAATGATGAATTATCTTATAAAGAAGGAGATGAATTTATAGTAGATGAAGATATAGCAGAAGAAGAAGAAGAAGAGGGGAAGGTTAAGATAATAGAAACCAAGAAAGAAGAAGCAAAATATATTTCAGACAAACAAACATTATCCAATCCAGTTGTAAAAAAGATGGGAAACATTAAAGGAGGTAAATTAAAAATATTAAATGTTTCTAAGGAAAGTGTTGAAAGATTTGAAAGAGAGGATAAAATAAAACTTGAAATTCCTAATGAAAATTTAAAGGAGTTAGAAGATTTAAACCTTTTAGATAATATCATAAAACAAGTTCAATTAAAAGTTGTTGGAGAGGATAAAGCAATAAAATCCATATTCATTTGCAGTTGTGGAAGATTAGTTGAAAATAATCACTTAGCATCATTTAATCTTTTGGTTAATTCTAAGTCTGGAACTGGAAAAGATTTTGTTACAAGTGCAACAGTTAGTTTATGGAATAAAGAAGTTTGTATAAAAAGAACAAGAATTTCACCGACAGCATTTACTTATTGGCATAGTGTAAATTTAGAACCTGATTGGAGTTGGGATGGAAAGGTTTTAGTTTTAGAAGATATAAGTGAGAATGTTTTAAATTCTGATGTGTTTAAAGTTATGCAAAGTTCTGGTTCAATAGCTACCATTGTTGTAAATAATAAAGCAGTAGATTTAGAAATTCAAGGAAAACCTGTAATAATTATAACAACTGCAAGAGCATCACCAGATTTTGAATTGATAAGAAGGAACTCCATCTGTCAATTAGATGAAAGTGAAGAACAAACAAGAAGAATTCTAAAAGAACAAACCATTAAAGCAATACAAGGAGTTGTTAATAAACCTAATGATAATTTAATCAATGCTTTAAAATATTTAAGAAGAGTTAAGGTTAAGATTCCCTTTGCAGATTTGTTTTTAGATTACTTCCCCCCAGAATTAGTTATGAGAACAACATTTAATAGATTCATAGATTTTATTAAAGCATCTGCTTCATTATATCAATATCAAAGAAAAATTGATAAAGAGGGTTTTATTATTGCAACAGGAGAAGATTATGATATTGCAAGAGAAGTTAATCAACATCTAACTGAAGGAAGTTCTATGCCATTAACTAGAGACCAAAAAGAAATCTTGGAGGTTTTTGAAGTTCCAGAGAAACTTTATTCTGTAGATTATATTAATTCTAAAATACCTTTATCTGATAAATGGTTAAGAATTCAATTAGATAAATTAGTTGAAATGGGGTTCTTAGAAGTTGATGGAATTAAGGATGAAAGGTTCAATAAAACGATTAGGCACTACAAAAAAAATGAAGATATGAGGAAAATTTACCTACTACATTTTAAGGATTTAATTCAAAAAAAATCAGAAAAAGGGGGATGTAGTGGGTAATTTCCACAAGAAAGGGGGGGTATTGTAGTTATTGTAGTTAAATATCGACCCTCATTCCTGCAATATAACTAAATATGCAGAATTCCTACAATATAGCATATATATATATAATAGATTTATAATACAATATATAAAATACTAAAAATCTACAATTGTAGTTACTAAAAAATATGGATAAGAATCCAATTATTGGAAATAAAAAAAAGAATCAAGTGAAGGTCTAATCAATACATAGATACCCATTTAAGCCCATTGAAGCCTCACCACAAGACTTTTATTAAAATAACAGTAAAATGGTAAACAAAGCAAAAGAAGCACGAAAACAAAGGAAGAAAGCAGATAAAGAATGGGGTTTGAAGATTAAACAAAGATTTAATAATAAATGTGCATTTTGTGATGCAATTAAATATATTCAAGCCCACCATATTATTCCAAGGGAAATAAAAGAATTTAGGCATGATCCAGATAATGGAATTGCACTTTGTCCAGGTCATCATAAATGGTTGGTGGACTTCTCAGCCCATAGAAATCCCTTAGGATTTTTTATAATGTTTGAAAAGAAATATCCTAAAGAATACAAAAAGATTAGGTTAAAATATGTCAAATTCAAATCACTATGATTGCAAATATTTAGGGCAAAGCAAATATTGTGTTCATAAAAATAATAAAGATATAAGAAAGTCACCTTCGACGAAGGGGCATAGATTAAAAAGAAAAAGATGTTTAAAAAAGTATTGTCCATTAGAATGGGAGCATTAAATATACTATATTAGTTTATAGTAACATTTATAAAACCCTTTAGGTAATAAATATTAAAATGATAAAACAAACAATACAAGTAAAACCAGATACAAAAGATACTTTTGAAAAAGCTAGATTTAAACTTAAACTTAAAGAAAAAAAGCTAGTGACCCAAGATAAATTTATTGAAATATTATTAAAAACTTACAAAGATAAAAAATGAAAAAACATACTAGAATTAACCAAATAAATATTAAGGAGGACTTAAAATGAAAAAAATAATAATAATGAATATAATTTGCACAACTATAATTTTATCAACTTTAGTATCGGTTCTTACATTTGGAGTTTATCAAAGATTATCTCAAGATATACCTGAATTTGAATCCAATTATCAACCTGTTGCAGTAACAGATAGAATTAATGTTGATCAAGATATTATTGAAGGTTATGAAGGCGAAGATTATATTCCAAGATGCGTTGCTTGTAATGACAGGAGTTCAAAATGAAGGATAGAGAGAGAAAACAAGAAGAAATTATTCAAGGGCTTATAAGATTAAACAAATTATCTATTAACTTAAATAAAAAAATGTTATGGGGAATGAAATTTCATTTTATTTGGAGTATTTGTTGGATGATTATATTTCTGATGTTGGGAATATTAATTGGGGTGGAGATTTAAAATGAATAAACAACCCAAAGCACAAGAAATAGTAAATTGGTGTGATAAAATGAGTATTTGGGAATGGGTTGAATGGTATAACTTCAGATTAAAATTATTGAACAATAAATCTGAATATTAAAATTATTAATGCAAGGGAGGAAATTTAAAATGGAATACCAAAATGAATTAAAAAAACTACAAGAAGGTTCAAATTATTGGAAACCTAAAGTAGGACAATTCAAGGTGAAATCATTAACAGAAATTGAAGAATCTGAACCTTATAGAAAGCAAGTTACACCAACCCCTGAAAATACCGAAGGAATAGAAATATATCCACAAGCAAAGGTTACTATGCTTATAGAAGGTGAAGAAAAAACTTGGACTTTTGGAAAAGGTGCAACACCTGCTTCAACCTATGGTCAATTAATTGAACTTGCAACAAAGAAAAACAATACTTTATTGAATGTTGAGTTTACTGTAATTGTTAAAAGTGACGGAACTAAAAATGATTACACAATCGTAGAATAAATTATTAACTTATTATATTTGCTTTATTTAAGCAAAGTTTAAAAACTTTGAAGAAGTTGGGAGGATTCTGACACCATCTAAATCCTCCCAACTTTTTCATTTAAAATAAAAGAACTATTGGAGAAAAATGTCAAATAAAATAAAGAAGATAACTAGAGAAGTGGATAAACAATTAATTAATGCAGAAGATTGTGAATGTGGTGCTTGTTCTTTTGCAAGAGTTATTAAATATATTTTAAAGGATAAACATGAATTGGATGAACAAGATGCACTTTGTAAGAATTGTGGAAAGCCAAAGAACCAACATCATGGAAGAAGAAAATGAATAAAATAATCTTAGGAAATTGTGCAGAGGAATTACAGAAGTTAAAATCTAAGAGTGTAGATTTGGTATTCACAAGTCCACCTTATAATATGAGAACAAGGATAAGGAATGGTAAATATACAACAAGAGAAAAGAGTGAACACTTCAGTAAAAAATATAAACATTTTGATGATGCTTTACCAATATTTGAATTTTATGATTTCCATGAAGGGATATTAAAAGAATTGTTAAGAGTTTCTAAAGTAGTTGCATATAATTTTCAAATTGTTACTGGAAGTAAAGAAGCTTTCTTTAAATTAATGGGACGATTTCACAAAGATATTAAAGATATAATTATTTGGGATAAGGGGCATGGACAACCTGCTATGCATGAAAAAGTTCTTAACTCTTGCTATGAAATAATTTTAATATTGGAAGATGACAAAAAAGCTGGGAGGATGATTCAGAACTCTACATTTGGGAGAGGATTGTTTAATAATATTTTAAGGGTTGGGAGACCAAAAAAAGTATCTAAAGAACATGGAGCAGTATTTCCAGAAGAACTTGCAGAACAAATAATAAGGAATTTCTCAAAAGAAGGAGATGTAGTTTTAGACCCTTTTATTGGAAGTGGAACTACAGCAGTAGTTTCCAAGAGATTGAATAGAAAATTTATAGGAATTGAAATAATTCCTGAGTATGTAGATATTGCTAATAAAAGATTAAGCCAGTGTGTTCTTCTGGCGAGGAGTGTACCAAAATGAACATTGAAGAAATAAGAAAAATGATAAATGATGAGTATCATAAGGCACAAGAATTTAAAGAACATAGTTCAACTTATCCAGATAGAATGAGAACCCCTTACTATAAAGATGCAATTATTCAAGGATTAAGACAATTTTGTAATATTTTAGACCAGAAACTAAAGGACACATCCCTAGAGAAAAACGAAGGAGATAAAGAATGAGAAAAGATAAAATGCATAAAATAATGGATAATAATGAAGTAGTAAAAGCAAAGTTAGGAGAAGTCATTCAACGACTGCTAAAACTACCTTATAATAGGGAAGGTTATATTGAACAATGGATGGAACATTTCAAAAAGTTAAATAGAAGAAAACCGAGTAAACAAGAAATTATGTCTTTTAAGGTTGGATTTGATGCAGGTATAACTTTAATGGAAGGAAGAATAGGAAAAGAAATAATAAATGGAAAAGAAAATGGTACAATATCAAAATGAAAACAATTAAAAAATGGAAGATTAGTATAATGCATGAAGAAGATGAAGTTTGGATATTGGAAAAAGATTTCTTAAAGTTTATTAATAAAATGAAATCAAACGCCTTAGGAGATGTGGGAATAGAGGATGAATATGGAGAAGGATACTTAAAAGCAATTAAAGAAATAAAAACTGAGATTAAAAACCCCCATGAATTGGAGGATGCACCATGATAATACAATTACAATTTAAATCAAAAACACCTTATTATGAAAAAGAAGAAGGTGGAGATAAATCTAATACTGTAAGAAAGGTTGGAGAAGCAGACTCAAGATTTGATGAATTAATGGAGATAATCCAAACAGATGATTATGGGAGAAGGAAGGATAGAATAAGAATTATTAATCCAGATACTGAAGAAAGTTTTGACAGAACGATTACTGATGTTACATACTATGATGAAAGATTTATAATCTCTTGGAATTCTCAAGAAGGGAACGTAATTGTGGCAAAAAAAGCACCAAAAGAATGTGGTAAAGTAATGGGAAATTATCAAGATTCTCAAGATCATAAGGTAACTATGATTTGTGGTATGCAAGGAAGATTATGTGAAGAGTGCCAAGAATCGGCACAAAAAGAACCTACAATAAAAGATAAGATGAGAAAGGAGATTGATAAGGGCTATGACGTTTTCAGCAAGGGAGTTGTACCAAAATGACATTACAAAATCCATATCCAAAAGATATTTTCAAATGGGATAACAAAGAGAAATTAGATTTTAATAGGGGTAGATTTAATCAGCATTGTTTTGAGACTTTTGAGAATTGTAGGGAAGATATTATTAAATTAATTGATGAATCAACAGAGTGGTACAAAGTTAAGATAAAATCTATGGGAATTGGAGAAGCAAGAAGATTTTGTGTTGAGTTTAAAAAACATTTATATGAACTAAAAGAAAAGTGCAGAATCTCTAAGGAGAGTGTAGGAAAATGAATGATAAATATGATATAGATATTTTATGTGAAAATTGTAGTCAAGTTACTTGGCTTTGGATTCCAAATGGAATGACTACTGAAACATTTTTTGGAGATAAGGAAAATCAGAAATGTCCTAGATGCGGATGTTTTCATGGGAGAAAGGATTAAGATGGAATGTAAATGTGAGCATCTTAGCACTATGAAGAATAATAAAGATTGTAAATGTAATGTGTGTGGAAGAATTTGGGGATTGAAGGACGGAAAGTGGTTCGTTCTTCCATGTCAAGATGAAACTGGAGAGAAAAATGAAAAATAAAACTTGGAGATTGATTTATCCAGATGGAACAGAGAGCCTTATGACTTATGACCCAATTAAATTTGAAGAAGAGAAAATGAATAAGTTTAAGGAAAGAGAGTTAAAAATAAAAGAACTTAATAAAATCGTTGTGAATGGTTTAGTAGCAGGTTTATCACATACACATAGAGATGGAAGAAATAATGATATTAATTTCTGGACAAAGAGAAGCACCCTATTTAATGCTTTTTCTTTAGCAGTAATGAATATATTAACAGAACAAAATTATGGATATGAACTAATGGAATTAAAAGAGATAGCTAATAAGGGGTACACTCTTCCTAAACAAAGTGAAGGAGAGAAAGATGGAATGTAATAAATGTGAAGATGAAATTTATCCTTATCAAGAAATTGTATGGGATGATGAGGAGAACCCTTATCATGAATGGTGCATCTGCACCAGCAAAGGAGGAAAGAATGATGGATAAGGTTAAATTATTATGTCAAAGATGTTTAAAAGAATTAGAACCCCCATTTGAGACAGAGAGACAATTATGTCATTTATGTAATGTTATTAGTGAGGTGGAATTTGAAAAGAGTTTTTATGAAGATGAAGATTCGGAAGTGAAGATTAGTGAGGACACAGAAGAGGTATCAAACGAAAAATGAATAAAGAAATTATAAATGGAATGGTGAAGGCAAGTATGATGAAAGAAGCATTAGCCAGTTGTCAGATGGAAGGAATTGGATTAGATTTAACTCTTGAAGATTTGTACCTTGCTGAATTAGGAATTTATAAAACTGATAAAATTAAATCACAAATAAGAGAGTGCAACTTAGAAGGGGGAAACGTAACATGAAAATTAAAGGAAAATGTATTATTTGTGGAGAACCTGCAAGTAGTTTATCTAATTTAGAAGAATATTGTTCAAAGTGTTATGAAAAAGTTCATCACCAAAAGAGAATTGAAAGAAATTTAATAAAAAGTAGAAAAAAGAATTTAAGAAAGAAATTAAAAAAGGAAAATTTAAAATGAAAGTCAATAATCATGGCAAGGGGGTTATTGATAGAAATTGTTATTGGACTTCTAAGAACTTCAAGATCTCTTTTTTCTACTCTTGCCACTAAATAAAATGAAAGAATCAATAGAAGATAAAACAGAAGTTATATCTACAGCAGTTTATGTTAGAGTTAGTGATACTAAGAAAAAAGATGATGGGGAAAGAAGACAAGATGTAGGTAGGCAGATAGAGGTTATTGAAGCCTATTTAAAGCGTGCTGGGGTAGAAAAATGGAAAGTTTATAGTGATGATGGGAAAAGTGCTTATACTGAGGATATTAACTCCAGACCAGCTTTTAAACAACTTATGAACGATTGTTTAAGGCACTTTATTAAAACAATTTATATTGAAGATATTACTAGGTTTTCCAGGAACTTAACATTGGGAATAAAGTGGATGAGTAAATTAGCAAGTTTAAATATTGACTTAGTAAGTCTAAAAGAAGGGCAA
>Ga0307928_10004862_pt1 | contig 10155 bp, 6 predicted proteins | sample AceLakmetagen232_FD_201815 | JGI IMG/M metagenome (GOLD analysis project Ga0307928, IMG submission 201815) | Saline water microbial communities from Ace Lake, Antarctica - #232 | ecosystem: Environmental > Aquatic > Non-marine Saline and Alkaline > Saline | place: Antarctica: Ace Lake...
TATCTAATTTATTTAATCTATCTAGGTAAATCCATCATGAAGTACTTTATAAACATTTCCATTAACCTCTATCTCAATATATTGATTGCCTGCCCCAGCGCTTCCAGCTCCACCAGTTCCACCATCAGACATAGCAATACTATGAGTTGCAGTATCATCATAAAACATTAAACCATCATTACTTAAATACCATACATCTCCATCTACTGGCGTTGTCGGACTAATTCCTCTCGGTATATTAAGCGGATGTCTTGTTGTAGTTGAAGCGCTTAAATATAATTCTCTAATATAACCCTCTACCCATATAAATGTATTTAGTCCTAAAGAAGAAGCACTAGTTGAATAAAATGCTGGCGGTACTTGAACCGCTTTATAAACATAAAAACAAACATCAATTGCGCTAAGAGGTGTCCAACCAGCAAAATATTCCATTTGATTTCCAGCATGACTTGGAGCTGTAGTATCAATACCGACATTTACTGATCCACCAGTTGGTGTATATTCTAAAACAATACAATAATTAGTGCCATTTAACATTTGATAATTCTCACCGTTTGGAAATTTAAAAGTAATAAGTTGATAAGCACCAGTTAATGAAGAAACATCATATGTTTCAGAAGTAGCAAGTGGTGAACCAGTTGGTACTGAACTTGTTCCAAAAACACCAGAATGCGCATACAATTTAGCCACAGCGTCTCCAGTCGGAGAATCAGTTTTTTTAAGATAAAATTTACATGAATATATTTTATCGGCCGTACCAGTAAAACTTTGACCTGCTGCAATCATTCCTCCAGATAAAGCTGTTGCCGTAGTTTGATTAGCTTCTGAATAACTATCGGCAACAGCACCTAAAGTATAAGTAACACCAGTTATATATAAATTATGAGTGGTTGTTCCACCATCGTCTTTTAATTGAAAATATATATCATCTCCTGCTGTTCCCATAGAACATCTTTCTACTGATTCATCATAAAAATTTAATTCATCACTTACGATATTAATAGTTGAACCATTGACTGTTGAAGCTGTAATTGCTCCAGAAAACGCAGCATCTCCAGTAGTTGCATCAATACTAAATGTAGTAACTCCAGCACTTGCACCAACAATACCATTTTTATACATAATAATACCGCTTCCACCAGTTATTGCGCCAGTTGTTGTATTCCATGTAATATCACCAGACTTAAACGCGCCTGAATAGTCAGACGGACTAAATGTAAAATCTTTTAAAATATTTTTTGCTGAAGTATCAAGAGTATCACTAATAAAAGATACATTGGCTCCTCCAGAAATTATTACATTCTGAAATTTAGCCACACCAGTTTTTAAAATGTACGCAGCAGCATTATTATTATCACTTATAAAATCAACAACATTACAACCAAACCACATATTTCCACTAGTATCCACATGCCAAGAATTAGCTGAAGTAGCATCTGGTATATCCAATTTACCACCTATTATGCCTCCAGAACCTATATATAGCTTATTAGCCTCTATATAACCTGCTTTGCCATCAAGCAGGAATCCCTGACTTTTTGGCTGATAATTCCTGCTTTTTATCCAATTTTCAATCCATAAATCACCTAATGATTGTCCAGATATAATTTCTGGTTCTTCTGTTCCTATACCCATTTCCATACCAGCACCAACAGTACCCTCAACATCACCAATTAAACTGTCTCCAGTCCGTTCCATGTTATTGTTATAGGGATTATCAATGTTTGTATAATCTAGATTTGATGGATTACTCATTTTAAATGATTATTACTTACTCATTTCTTGTAAAAGAATAGATAAAATAGATCTCATTTCTAAATTAGAAACTTCTGCCTTCATTACTTTTACAACACTACCGTCTGTTTGAATTACTACTTCTCGCATTCGTTGCTGTGGTTGTGAATCTGCTTTTAGAGGATTGTCATCTTTTTTACCTTCTTCAGGCTTTTTGTCTTCTTCTTTACCTTCTTCAGGCTTTTTGTTTTCTTCTTTCATTGTTTTATATTATTAATTATAATTCTCTTTTATATCTTCAAATTCTAATGTTTCAACAAATTCAATAGCCATTCTTCCAAGTTTACATAATCTAGTTGAATATTCCCTTAAAGATATACGAATATTCCTGCATCTGGCATAATCATCTCCCTCATTACGCGGAGTTACTTTAAATACCGTACATCCTTTTACCGCGCTTCCTTTAAGTTCATAAAATGGTTCCATATCAAGAGAAACAAAACATGTTATATCGCTTCCCCTTTCAACTTCAATAGGAATATTTTTTGGATAGCAAATTACCTTAAAATCTTTTGCTAAAGTAATTGGAGAAGTATCTATCCTAAATGGAATTTCATCAGTATTATTATCTTTTGTCCCTCGCAAAAATTCATAAACATGACCAGTAGTACCGCAAAACTCTAATCTATCAGCATCATCTGTAGCTTTATAAGTAGCCATAAAATCAGCATCAATACCAGTATGAACATACCAATTTTGAGTTCGTATATCATATTCTAATACTACATTAGCCAAAGTCGCAGTTACAACGGCACCTTCAGAATTAACCGTACCTGGAAGTACAATCGAACCATCAGGATTGTATAAAGCCACATCACCAATATGTACAAATATACTAGTTCCTTTTTTCCCCATTGCTCCTGCTTCCAATCCCGCTTTAGTTGCTCCATCAAAATACTTTTGTACCTTTGATGACATTAATTTAGGCAATCCTCCAGTAGTAGCAAAAATTCCAGAATAATCAATAAAAAATAAAGTTCCTAAATTCTTCACATATCCTTGTCTACTGACACAACCAATTCCTAAATCATAATTTATTAATTTATAATTATCCCACACTGCTATATTATTCTTATTAGAAATCATCATCACATCTCCTATATTGGTAAACATATTGATTTCATCATTATCTCCGCCAGTAAGCTTAAAAGTATCATATTGTTTAACATCTATTCCTGATTCTGGATTATCTGCCCAACGAAATATTTTTTTACCAGTATACGTACCAGCAATCCATAATTCATCGGAACTTTTTATATCAGTTGCAAAGGTATCAATAGTCAAAGTATTAGTAGTAGAATCTTTAGCGGTCACTATTATTGTTCCAATATTAGTATTACCACGATATACGTCTAATACATCATTTGTTTTTATATATTTTAAATCCGTAACTTTTAACGCTGTCATTGGCTGGTCATGATCTCCATCTACTAAAGCAGCAATTCCAAGTGGTACTGATGACATCATTATTCCTGTTTTATATCTTGTTGTATTTGTATAATCACCAAGATATAAACGATCTTTATAATAATTAATTTTATAAGCAATTGGAGAACTAGTTAGATGATTATTTACTCTAATGGCTCCAGTTCCAATAGTTTTATTATTTTCTGCGGCACCACCAGCATTAGTGATTTCAAAATAATTAGTATCAACACCTGTCACAACAAATGAACCTTTATTTGCTGCAGCAAAATTTTGTGCCATTAAATGAATTACATCTCCTAATTTTATATTATAAGTTATATTTGGATTGGTGCCAGTAGTATCATAAGTATATCTAAAAGTATTTCCAGCAGGATTTGTAATATCAAACTGCGTATCACTTGCTCCTATATCAGCTGAAGTATAAACATTAGTACCATTAGCATCAATATATCGATTGGCATCATTTCCATTGACTAAGAAACACGAATTTTCAGCTATAGTATGAGAAAAATTTGCTGCCGTTAAAGATGTACCATTTCCAGTCAAAGCTGTCCAAGTACCATCTACTGGTGCAGTAATCATATAATAAATACTAACAGTAGCGCCTACTTTTGTAATTCTAAAGAAATTTTTATTGGTTGCAGTATCATTGTTAAAATGAAAAATACCATAATTTCCAACACTAGTAATTTCACTGCCAAGCCTTCTGTAACCCTTTCTCTTCTCAATAGTTCCTATCATTTCTGATCTGGCATTTATAGCAAATTCTAACTCCTGTTTTTTAGAAATACCATGGCTAACCAATGTATTAATTCCTTCAAAATATGGAATTTCTATTCTTTTAAGTTGTGACTTTTCTGTTGCCATTTATTTAAATATTAGCTGTTGGAGAAATATCCCATGAATCTTCATTCTCATTTTGTTTATGAGAAGTAACCTTCATTGTTTCAATTGATGTTCTAAAAGAATCTTCATATTGTTTTGGATTTGGTTTATTAGTTTTTGTAGCAGCACGATACATCATATGGTCTAATAACATATAAAATGAATTATTTGGCAATGTTACATTATCATAATAAGATGTTAGAATACTAGGATTTGCTTTGTAATAAACATTAAAACTATTAATAGCATTTGGAACTGGTGAGAAACCAATATAAGATCCTCGAAGAAAATATCTTACAGAAGTTATGCTATATCCTTCATGATCATTATTTCTAGGAACATCCTCTAAATCAATAAAAACCAATCTATTACCATTTTCATTGGTAACACTTATCAATTCATTAAAATTATTTTCAAGAGCATATTCTTTAACTCCACTAGCGGTCGTAATAGTTACTTCACTTGGAACTGTAAATGATTGATTTATTAAGTTAAGTTCATTTTGAGCAATACTATATCCTTCGTTTAGCCACCTGAACGCATCATTATTATTAATTAATTTTAACTCTTTATTATTTAGTAAAGAAAAGAAACTATCAAGAATTTTCTTAACAGAATAAGCTGAAAAATCTGCATAAGGAATTGGATTTGATGCGCTAGTAGCTTTAGCGGTTGTTTCATTATAAAAAACAAACCAGCCAAATCCCGTAGTATTAGTGGTATCATATCCTAGACTAAAAAAGTTATCTGCCTGTAAATCAATATAACCAGTAATAGGGTCAGTAGCACTAAAAGTAGCAATAACTGTATGATAAAATCTAACTTGATTATATTTAATTATAGTTATTTTAGTATCTTGCGAATGAGCAAATTTTGTTGCCACATCTAAAGTAATAGTATGAGTAGCAGTCACAATTGAAGCAATTTGACAGATTTCAGTAGTTTCAGTCCCAAATTCTCCTAATAATACATAATCATCGTCTTCAAAACCATCACTATTTACTACAACAATATCACTTTCACCAGAAACATAATTATCTGCTAAATATGAAAATTTAGCATTTTTAGTTAAATCTCTGTTATCAGCTTTAATCGTTATAATATATTTATTCTCCTTAATAATGGAGTAGAAAATGCTTTTTCTATACTCCATCCCCTATTAATTCTTTCCATATATTTATATATTTATTTATCTTCTTATATTATAACACAAGTTCTATAACTCATTTATTATTACAGAATATCTCTATCTATTTGAATACTGCCATATCCATAAAGAATACCAACATAACCTGAAGGGATCCAATCTTCTATTATATGACTAATGGTTGAAGTGCTTGAAGATGTTGAACTTGAAGTAGACGAACTAGTGCTGGAAGATGTTGAACTGCTTGAACTTGAAGTAGACGAACTAGTGCTTGAAGATGTCGAACTTGATGTAGATGAACTAGTGCTTGAAGAAGTAGAACTGCTTGTTGATGAACTAGTGCTAGAAGAAGTCGAACTTGAAGTTGATGAACTAGTGCTAGAAGAAGTCGAACTTGAAGTACTAGAACTCGTTGAACTTGAAGTGCTTGATGAAGTAGAACTGCTTGTTGACGAACTAGTGCTTGAAGATGTAGAACTACTTGTTGAAGAACTAGTGCTTGAAGATGTTGAACTGCTTGAAATTGAAGTGCTTGAAGATGTTGAACTTGAAGTAGACGAACTAGTGCTTGATAAAGTAGAACTACTTGAACTTGAAGTACTTGAAGATGTAGAACTTGAAGTTGATGAACTAGTGCTTGATGAAGTAGAACTGCTTGAACTTGAAGTGCTTGATGAAGTAGAACTACTTGTTGACGAACTAGTGCTTGAAGATGTTGAACTACTTGAACTTGAAGTACTTGAAGATGTAGAACTTGAAGTTGATGAACTAGTGCTTGATGAAGTAGAACTGCTTGAACTTGAAGTGCTTGATGAAGTAGAACTTGAAGTTGTAGAACTTGAAGTTGATGAACTAGTGCTTGAAGATGTTGAACTACTTGAAATTGAAGTACTTGAAGATGTAGAACTTGAAGTAGACGAACTAGTGCTTGAAGAAGTCGAACTACTTGAACTTGAAGTAGACGAACTAGTGCTGGAAGATGTTGAACTACTTGAACTTGAAGTAGACGAACTAGTGCTAGAAGATGTTGAACTACTTGAACTTGAAGTACTTGAAGAAGTTGAACTACTTGAACTTGAAGTACTTGAAGATGTTGAACTGCTTGTTGAAGAACTAGTGCTTGAAGATGTAGAACTGCTTGTTGAAGAACTAGTGCTTGATGAAGTAGAACTACTTGAACTTGAAGTACTTGACGAAGTAGAACTGCTTGTTGATGAACTAGTGCTAGAACTCGTAGAACTACTTGAACTTGAAGTGCTAGAAGATGTTGAACTTGAAGTGCTAGAAGATGTTGAACTTGAAGTAGAACTACTTGTTGATGAACTAGTGCTTGATGAAGTAGAACTACTTGAACTTGAAGTACTTGAAGATGTAGAACTTGAAGTAGATGAAGTTGTAATTAATGGACTAAAAACAATTTCCCATTGATCGGTTTTCAAACATCCTGTAATCTCTATAATAGTAGAACTAGATGTGCTTGAACTTGTTGAACTTGAAGTAGAACTGCTTGAACTTGAAGTGCTTGAAGATGTAGAACTTGAGGTGCTTGAAGATATTGAACTTGAAGTACTTGAAGATGTTGAACTGCTTGAACTTGAAGTACTTGAAGATGTTGAACTGCTTGAACTTGAAGTACTTGAAGATGTTGAACTACTTGAACTTGAAGTGCTCGAACTAGTGCTAGAAGATGTCGAACTTGAAGTAGACGAACTAGTGCTAGAACTCGTAGAACTGCTAGAACTTGAAGTAGACGAACTAGTGCTAGAAGAAGTAGAACTTGAAGTGCTAGAAGATGTTGAACTTGAGGTACTAGATGAAGTTGAACTTGAAGTTGTTCCTGATGGGGTATAGGTGGCATAGATAGAAAATTTTTGAGTATTACTGCTAATAGTCCCAAGATTTGTTGGAGTAGAGTAATTATTTGAATTATCAAATCCGCCATCTCCAGTATCACCTGTATCATAATATACAAGTGAACCTATTCCATCTGGTATTATTCCAACATAATAACTAATCCCATTCGTAACTGATGGTTTTGTACTATACCCAGAAGTTGTAAATGGATTTTTTGTTGCATCAAATGGAACATACACAGTTCCATCTACACCATTTTCAATTATTGTTTCGTCTGAATAAAGCCAAATTATTCCTTTTAAATAACTATCTCCTATTCTATCATAATTAGCCGCATTAAATGTTATACTATCCACTTCTCCGTTTCCATCAGAAGGAGTGCCTTTAACAACATATGCTTGATTTCCATAACATACTCTTTCTGTTGCTCCACTTGTCGATGAACCAAATGTTTCTCCGCTAGAATGCCTAATAGGATAAACCGCTTTATCTAAAAAGTCCTGTGGGATAGTAATTGTCTGTATCTTGTTATCAATGTCAATATTTAATTCTCCCCAGACTTTCCAACCGTTACTGTCAATCATCTGTGGTCGGTAGATATGAAATGCTTTGCCTGCCATATAATTCTTACCACCTAAAGCAGTATAATCTCCTGCTTTGCTTTCGTGATAAACAGCATAAGAACCAATAATATTTTCTGGTCTAACACAGCCATCATTAATCTCTTGCTGAGTTAATTCTAATTGATAATAAAACTTTAATCCTTTAGTTTCAATAGTAAACTCTAATACATTAGAAACTGGCTTTTCCTTCAAGATAACTTCAAATTCATACTTACTACCTTCCTTTCCTAATTCACCTATTGAATAAGCGTGGACTTCCAACTTTTCCTTTTTCCACTGAATCTTATTACTTTCGGTTTTAACCAATGGAATATCAGGATCATTATTAACTAACCTGACAGAAAAATTACATTCATTATCCCAACGTTTAATTTTGAATTGAGGTAAAAAATTAGCACTTTTAATATCACCAATTTCAGTTTCAAATTCTTTTTCTTTACTAATAAAAGAATCATTAATAATATTATATTTATCAGTAATTTCTTTAGATAATGTTGTTGGTATTTTTATAATCATACTGTTTCCTCCTGATATACCCGACACGCAATCCAATTGCCATCATCATAGTAATTAGCTAAATTAGCAACAACACTACCATCTAAATCAAAATCAATATCTGCAGCAGTTGTATTATTAGAATCCAAAGTTTCCCAAGTGGTAGTATTTCTATTATAGATTTGTAAAAGAACAGTGGAAGATGAAGGTGCTAAATCAGATTGACCATTCCAATGGACAACTATCTGATCGGTATCATTATCATTCTGGTTTTTAAATAAGAAAATTGCATATTCTTCTGTTGCACATTGTTGGACTCTATTTCCATCATCAAATTTTACAGTATCATAATCATGACCACCAAAAGCTATTTCTAAATTAATATCATCAGCTGGCAGAATATTTTCATCACCTCTAGTATAATCAGCATCATCGGGTAATATTGTCGATGATGAAGTACTAGAACTAGTAGAACTACTTGTTGATGAACTTGTGCTTGAAGAAGTAGAACTACTTGAACTTGAAGTTGAAGAAGATGTTGAACTACTTGTTGACGAGCTAGTACTTGAAGAAGTAGAACTTGAAGTACTTGAAAAAGTAGAACTACTTGTTGACGAACTAGTGCTTGAAGAAGTAGAACTACTTGAACTTGAAGTGCTTGAAGATGTAGAACTTGAAGTAGACGAACTTGTACTAGAAGATGTCGAACTACTTGAACTTGAAGTACTTGAAGAAGTAGAGCTACTTGTTGATGAACTAGTGCTTGATGAAGTAGAACTACTTGAACTTGAAGTACTTGACGAAGTAGAACTGCTTGTTGATGAACTAGTGCTTGATGAAGTAGAACTACTTGAACTTGAAGTACTTGACGAAGTAGAACTGCTTGTTGATGAACTAGTGCTTGATGAAGTAGAGCTACTTGAACTTGAAGTGCTAGAAGATGTTGAACTTGAAGTTGATGAACTAGTGCTTGATGAAGTAGAGCTACTCGAACTTGAAGTACTTGAAGATGTAGAACTTGAAGTAGACGAACTTGTACTAGAAGATGTAGAACTACTTGAACTTGAAGTACTTGAACTTGTAGAACTACTTGTTGATGAACTAGTGCTTGATGAAGTAGAACTACTTGAACTTGAAGTGCTAGAAGATGTTGAACTTGAAGTTGATGAACTAGTGCTTGATGAAGTAGAACTACTCGAACTTGAAGTACTTGAAGATGTAGAACTTGAAGTACTAGAAGATGTTGAACTACTTGTTGATGAACTAGTGCTTGATGAAGTAGAACTACTTGAACTTGAAGTGCTTGAAGAAGTAGAACTTGAAGTTGATGAACTAGTGCTTGATGAAGTAGAACTACTTGTTAATGAACCAGTACTTGAAGATGTTGAACTACTTGTTGATGAACTAGTACTTGAACTTGTAGAACTACTTGTTGATGAACTAGTGCTTGATGAAGTAGAACTACTTGAACTTGAAGTGCTAGAAGATGTTGAACTTGAAGTTGACGAGCTAGTACTTGATGAAGTAGAACTACTTGTTGACGAACTAGTGCTTGAAGATGTTGAACTACTTGAACTTGAAGTGCTTGATGAAGTAGAACTACTTGTTGATGAACTAGTACTTGAAGATGTCGAACTACTTGAACTTGAAGTGCTTGATGAAGTAGAGCTACTTGTTGACGAGCTAGTACTTGAAGATGTTGAACTGCTTGTTGACGAACTTGTACTTGAAGATGTCGAACTGCTTGAACTTGAAGTGCTTGAAGAAGTAGAACTTGAAGTAGATGAACTTGTACTTGAAGATGTCGAACTGCTTGAACTTGAAGTGCTTGAAGATGTAGAACTTGAAGTAGATGAACTTGTACTAGAAGATGTTGAACTGCTTGAACTTGAAGTGCTTGAAGATGTAGAACTTGAAGTAGATGAACTT
>Ga0307928_10004863_pt1 | contig 10155 bp, 21 predicted proteins | sample AceLakmetagen232_FD_201815 | JGI IMG/M metagenome (GOLD analysis project Ga0307928, IMG submission 201815) | Saline water microbial communities from Ace Lake, Antarctica - #232 | ecosystem: Environmental > Aquatic > Non-marine Saline and Alkaline > Saline | place: Antarctica: Ace Lake...
TTGACAATATACGAATTATATGATATGATAGTAACTGAAAGACAAACAATACAAATTAAAAATCAAGGGGGACTATATATGATTACTAGATTAGGGCAAGCAGACACAAGAACTAAGGTACTAGAGGATAAAATTAAAGGTTTAGTTGAAATCCCAGTAGTTCTAAAAAGAAATTTGCAATTTTCAACTACATCATTAGGAGGTTTATTTCTATCATTCTATAGCAACATTCACAAAAAGAATGTTTATAAAGAAAATTCAAAAATGTATTTCATGATACAAATTAATTGTGAAATGAAATATAATTCATATGTTGGAGAAATAGGAACGCTTGAATGTAACACAGGAAATTTAAGGAATTTTGAAAATATGAAATATATTAGAGGATTTAAAAAGCCAACTGATGTAACAAAAATTATTAAAAGATTGAATGATTACATTGATAAACATAGGCACACTATGACAATTAATATTGAAGAATAACTTAAATAGTTATTGACATTATACTTTTATTGTGATACAATAGTAATTGAAAGTTGATACAAAATAAATATCAAAGGGGTTTTAAAAAATGGCAAAATTATCAGTCAAGAAATTAAAAGAGTACAAGGAAACAAAAGAAAACGGATTCATTATTGATTTATATAAAGTATTACATCCTTTTAGTTTTGGGGACGAATATCCTCAATTTACAAAAACAGTTTACACAAATGAAACAGAGGACAAATCAATAAAAATTTATTTAACTGTTTCGTTTTTTAAGTATTATGATAAAAGAACAGAATACAGAATAAAGGCAAGTGAATTTGTATTTGACAAAGATTCAGATTGGGGCATGGGTGGAACTGGAAAATTTGCCAAAACATATCATAAGGAAGACGGGGGACGTTTCAGCTTTAAATATTTAAAAGAAATGTGTAATAAGTTTGATATGGCAGATATAGAAAAACAAATATTGAAAGATTATGAAGACTATAAAAATAATAAGGTGGTTGCATAATATGACAATTTCTGTTAAGAAAAAATTTGAATTATATCAAGACATAGAGGAAAACGGATTTTGTGTTGATTTAATAAAATTATCATATGGGGACGAACGTCCCCAATTTGAAAAGAAAATACAAATAATACAATCATCAAAAGAAACTATTTACTTTGTGATAACTATTTCATTTCAGAAACATATTAACAAAGATAATAAATACACAATTGATGTAACAGAATATACATATAAGGATAACAACTATTTTATGTGTACTAATAACAGTCATTTTTCAAAAGTATATCATACAGAACATACACGAAATTATAGATTCAAGCATTTAAAAGAATTATGTCATATGTTTACAACTGATGAAATAAAGAAAAGAATCTTAAAAGATTATCAAGACTATAAAAATAAAGAGGTGGCTTAATTTGACAGAAAATGAACGTATTATAAAAAGAAATATAATGCAAAAAATTACGAAGGTAGTATCAAGAGCAGATGAAAAAAGCTGTTATGTGATGATAGGATATCATTATTAATGGATTTGGAATTGGCAACAAGTGAATTCAATTTAGATTTAGAAAAATTATTCAATGCGCCTGATGTAGATTTTACCCATGACATTTTGGGTATTCAAAGAAATTTAAACAGAGAAACAAAAGAATTTGAAAATGAATTTTTACCAAGATATGCAAGAAATTAAGAAATTAATAAATAAGATTTGCGGTAATCCTTAAACCGCACTATAACAGGGGGGAATTACACATAATGGATAATAAAAAAAAGTATATTGATATTGAATATATTGATTTAGCTAAAATAAAAAAATCATTCTATGACATTTCAACAAAAGATATTGGAACAGATATCATTATATTAACTACAGATGGGAAATTTTTCAGGGGACGTTATGATATAATTTGGAAAAATAAAAACCTGAACTTTCCAGAAAAATTCACTTATAAATTATGCATTAATAAATGGAAATATTTTGGAAGGGTAAATTGGGGGAAAATTAAAAGAATTTATTTTATATCCTGTCCTTGGACAATGCCAAAATTCCAAAAATATAAAACTACAAATGGATTTAGTATGTTTAGTCCTTTTGATAAAGAGTATAAAACTTTATTTAAAAAATGCGAAAATTATTTAACTTATGTATCATAAGTAATAACAAGCTTACTTGTAAGCCTATAACACTACACAATTACACATAATGGTACGTAATTAGTAAGAATATAATAACAGGGGGAATATAATGAATATTCGTATAACAGATAAACACATAACAGTAGGCGAATGGATAACTTTACCAATGGAAAGAGAGAAATTAACGAAAATTTTAGATAAATACAATCACGAAATTAAAATAGAAAAATTTAATTTACCCTTTATGCTGACAGCACAAGATATTTATTTACACGAAATTAATGATACATTAATAAGATTATCAACACTAGATTTATCATCATCTAAAATCAATATGTTATATGATGTTATAGACAAAGTTGAAGAACAAAACGAGGGAAATAGAGAATGGAGAGAAGCAACAAAAATAATAGTAAATGGTTCTTACAAAATTATAGAATTACCTGTAATAAATAAAGAAGGTAGCAAATCAGACATTGCAAAATATTTATATACAAATGGATATATAAAAAAGGAAATTGATATTTCTCCTAGTGTGTATGATTATATTGATTGGACATTAATTTGGGACGTGTGTTCTTTGGAAGGTTGGACAAAATACTATGATGTGATAACTGGTTATACATATGCAGTTAGAGTATAAAGAAAAACAATAGCAAAATTTATTATACGCCTATAACACCACATATTTACACATAATTAATAACTTCCTGCATATCTAAAAAAGTTATTGACAATATATAATTTATATGATATGATAGTAATTGAAAGTTGATACAAAATAAATTTAAAGGGAGTTTTAATATGAGTATAATGTGTTTAAGTAATGAAATAATAGGTAATCTAGCGTATTCTATAGGAAGTATTAGTCAAATGTGGGTAAATGGTAGCTACTTAGAAACAACTTCAGAAGGTAGAATATACACAGAAGGACTTGAAAAGCTTTTAGTTACATGTTTTCAAGCAAATGAAGAATGCTACTGTACACGATATAAGGAAAATTTAGCATTAGTGGGAATTAAAGTAAAAACAGCAACAAGGGCATATTCTAAATGTCAATGTTTAAAATTATTACAGTTTTTGAGGTATAACATCGAGGAAGAATATTTACAAAATAACATCGACAAACAATTGAAGCTATTAGATAATTTAATAGATGGTTTAAAGAGCAACATAATCGCAGAAATACCAGAATATGTCAAAGCAGTTTGGTCAAATCCTTCGGAACAGGGGGAAAATTTATGAATAAATATCATGAACTAAAACAAAAATTACAAAAGGAAATATCTGACTTCCCTTTATTTTGGGCATTTACCAAAAAAAGTCTTAGCAAAGGAATGGGGAAATTAGGTCTGAAATTTGGAGAAGAAAACTTACTTTGTGCTATTGGTGGCGGTGGATATATGAAAAAATCAGACTATCCAGCTTTTAAAGAATTATTAAACAATCATAACAAAGAAATGAAAGAAGCAATGGAAAATGATGAATTTTTATTATACGCTTTCAATTATGAGTTGGGCAATCATGAATATATAGTAACTGGTGATGTAACGGACACCTTAAACGCTCTCGATTTAACTTATCAGGAAGTCAATGAAAATGAAAGAATGAAAACAATTCTAAAACAGGCAATTAAAGAGTATGAAGATTGGCAGGAAAAATAAGGATAACAGGGGGATTAAATAAATGAGAGAAATTTTTGAAATTAAAAACAACGGTATGACATTACTAGTTTTGAATACAGAAAGAAAAGTATCAGAATTTGAATTTGCAGGTATTAAGATAGACAGTGAACCCAATATAATATATACAAAAAGTACTTATGATTCATTCCCAAAAAAATTAGAAGCTGAAAGAAAAGTAATGAAGGACATTATTTGTGAAGTATTAAAAACACAAGCAGACAAAGAACTAAATACATTTTTAACAGCTAATGAAGATTCAGACGAAATATATTTTGAAGGTGTTCCAACACACGTTGAAGGATTCAACCGAAACTATACGCTTTGGAGTAGGCTTCATGACATGAGAGATAGCTATACACCCAAAATTAATTACTTTGATTATGATTATAAGGATATTGTAAATGGCATCGTTATTGTTGATTGTGCTTGTGGTCTATATGTACATTATAATTTAAAAACAAAAACATTTGAGATAAAAACATATGAACGTTATACCCATGTAGAAACAGACAAAACTTGTTTAGATATTTTTTATCCTGCAAGTGATAGAAATATAATGCTTGCTAATTACCAATTAAAAATTGGTAAAGGTTTCCCACTGCATAAAGAGATTGTAAGATTAAATAAATTTTTAGATGGGAAAAAATCTGTCAATGTTGTTTTTAATAATGACATAAGAACAACAACTATAAAAACTAAATATGATTCAGGTCTGTCCGCTAATGATATAATTGATATGGTTACAGAAAATAAGGTTTTGTTAAGAATGAATAATTTTGATAATTCATTCCCACAAGGAGAACTTGGAAATTTAAGAGATATTAAATATCTAAAACATGGTTCAAAGAAATTTATATTTGAAGTTAATACTCTAAGGGGGGTAAAATAATGGATGAAAGATAAAAACAAATAGCAGTATGCGAAGCAGAAGCAAGAATAAAACAAAGGATAAAAGAACAAGTCATACATGATTTTAAAATGAAAAACGATAAAGAATATAAAAAACAATATAAAATAATAGAAGCACAAACAGAAGCAGAAACACAAGCAGAACAAAGGGATAGAAACGATTGTGAAGATTCCGACCTTCCTTTCGGGGGCGCGTTCTCTAGCTGGGAAAACTATTATAATTACAGAGGAATTAAATGTGATGATTAACAAAAAAATCATAAAACGTCGTTAACGACGATTTAGAAATAATAGAAATATTTTAAAATTATTTTGCAGATGTATATAATAAATATAATACAAAAATTTATAAATCGTCGTTAACGACGTTTTGGAAAAGAGGGAAAATATGAATGATAAAAAATTATTTGTTGGGGGATATTATTCTGATTTAGAAATGAGGAAAAATATAAAAGATAGAAAATTATTTGTGGGGGGATATTATGATGATAGGATTTTCGATGAAAAATTTGAAGGGAAAACAGACTTTGATAAGAATATAGATACTTATACATTTGATGAAGTTATGAAATTATCTTTTGTTGAAAATGTCATAACAGATTATGAAGAAAATTCACCAAATAAAATTACATGGGACAATTTATCACTTCCGCACCAAATTATCAAAATTGTTGATTATGTAGCAACAGACGAAATTGCAGGACTTAGTTATTTTGCTAATGAAGTTGATGCAACAAATTATAAAGATGCAGTAATAAAAGAAATAAAAGAAATTGAAAGTGAAACATATTTTTCACATAGACAAGAAAATTCATTAGGGATTTTTAATGAAGTTTGGAAAGTATTTGATAAAGATGAAATTATAATCGGCAAGTCAATCCTATATAAAGATTGGAAATTCAAAATTGTAAGTTATCATGAGCTATATAAACAATATTATATTACTATAACACATGATAATAAGTTAATTGAAGGGGTATTTATTGAAACTAAGTATTTAACACATGATATGTTTTATAATGAGATAAAAAGACTTTATAAAGTCTTTAAAAATGATAATCATAACAGTGGAAATATAAATATAATTATTCAGCTAGGAAACAAAGTACAATTGATACCTAATACAAAATTATCTGACGATTATTTCGGGATTGCTGGACAAATTGTAAAATGTCAACAAGAACTAGAACAAAAAAGAGTTGATGGCAACCTAAAATTTACAGGGAAAATCATTGAAAGATATCAAGTCGAATTTGATATTGATAAAACAAATAAAAAAATATTTGAAATGTATAAAAATAATAGAATTTGTAAAAGCTTATGGCTTACACAAGATATGTTTAAAATATTACATAGAAATTATATTTTTAAAAATTTAGATTTAGGAGAATTTTAAAATGCCATATGAAATTATAATAAAAGAGACAGCAACTAAAGAAAATTTAGCTTTTATATTACGCAACATAGCTGATTTTCTAGACAGTGGTTATTCTAGTGGGTATTACCCCACATGGGAAATTAAAAAGATAGAATAGGGCATTGTGTTTGATTACGAAGTATGTAAGGAAGGGGTATATATGAATTTTTGGATAATAAAATTAAAAGCTGGGGGATATCACAAACACAGGAATACAATGAGTTCTAAGAACATTAACAATATGAATTTAAAAACTACTGATAAAAAAAAGCTACAGAATATCTTGATGAAGAATTCGCTCAACAACTAGCTGAAAAATTAAATGGGAAAGCAATAGAGGTTATGAGTGATGAAAATCTTTTAGATGATTAAAATCACTATAACAGGAAGGGGTATATATATAATGAATAAAACAAAATTAGATATTGTACTTCAATTAGAAGTTGCAAAAGATAATTTGAAGAATGCTTTAACAAGCTTAATAGAAGTAAACAAAGGGAATAATCAATTTGATTATACAACGTCAGGGGTATTATCAGAGGTATTTAATGATGTAAATAAACTTAATACTAAACTTGATAATATCATTTACCAGAAGGGGAAATAATGTATCTTTCAAAAAAAGAATTAAGTTTGATGTGTACTGCATTAAGTCGCTATTTATTTTCATTAAATGAATTTGAAGATAAAGACAAAGATGCAGACCATGACCAAACAGAAAAAGACTTAAATGAATTATTTAAAAAAGCTGCAAGAGAATACACTAAAAAAAATATAAAATAGGACTTATATTATAGTAACTATAACAGCAGAAAATTATACATAATTAAGGGGGATATTGTGAATAATAAAATAGTAACACTCACAGGAATAAAAAAAGAAATTATAAACGAAATCGGGATTTATAATTTCTTCAATAATACTGAACAACTTAAATTGCATAAAGTTACAGATATACAATATAATAAAGCAATACAATTAAAAGAATTGATTCAGGGATATCTTGAATCATCAACACTACAAGAAAAAATTATCGGTTCATCATCAAGAGAATCAGGAGAATATTTAGTCAAATATTTTAAAACTTTGCATGACAAAGAATACTTTGTTATGGTATGCTTAAATACAAGTAATGAAATAACAGCAATAAAAGTATTAGCTAGTGGGTCAATAGCTGAATGCATCATTCATAGAAGGGAATTAATAAAGATAGCATTGTTTGAAAATGCTTGTAATGTTATCCTAGCACATAATCATCCAGCAGGAAAACTGAAACCTTCTAATAATGACTTGCAGCTACATGAAGATATGAAACAAGCTTTAAAAACTGTTTCTATAGGGTATATTGACAATATGATAATAACATTCGATAAATATTATAGCTTCGTAGAACAAGGTTTATTCTGATTTTATGAATGGAGATGTAAAAATGACAGAAAATAAACCCTTAATAGTAATGCCTATTTGTGATTGTGGAAATGTTTTAAAATATATTGCAGAATTTGTTATTGAATATCAAGTATCTTTTTATGATGATTGGTCAATAAATTATATAAAACAAAATGGGGGGAATTATACCCCAAATGAAAATGCATGGTTGGAATGCTCAAAATGCAAAAACGAATATGAATTTGAACTGGACAACAAAAATATAACAAGAGGGGTAAAAAGATAATGGATAAGGAAGGTATAAAAAATTTACGTTTTATTCACACTGAATGTAGTATCAAAAGGAAAGAAAAGACTCAATCAAATATTAAAAAAATTATAACAAAATGTAGAATAGGACTAAAAACTCATTCAGTATATTTTAAAATCAAATTCATTGAAGAATTAAAAATTGAAAATATGTGGGTAAAAGTAACTAAAATTAATGATGATACTTTTACTGGAACTATAGATAATGACCCATTTACATTAACAAATTGTCAATGTGGGGACATTGTAACCCTGAAATTCACTGATATTGAGGATTACGCTTGTTAATCACATAATCAAAACTTAAAGAAAATTATCTTTGTACTATAACAGCAAAATATTACATATAACTGGAGGGGAATCACATGACGCATGAAGATTATATCCTGAAAATTCTTAGACAACGCAAAGGCTTGGATAAAAACGATTCAAGTAAAGATGAAGACTTTGAGTTTCTTTCATGTAATGATATTTTCTATGAAGTAACAACATGGGAAGGACTTATTAATTATGACGAAACAATTAAAAAATGGATAAAAGATATATATGATATTGATTTAGATAATGTATAATAAAGAGTGAAAGGGGAAAATATGAATAGTGAACTTATACAATATAATAATACTTTTAATGCTAATAGCTTATTTACATTAAACGAATCAGATATTGCTTATTTAAGTGATATCTTTTTAACGAATGGTGAATTAAATATACTCAGCATAAAAGAAATTAATCAACTTCCATATAATGACATCATGCAATTTTGTCTTAGTAGGGGCATTCATTGTCTGCCAACACTGGAATTAATTGATTTTCTTAAAGATGAAATAGGAATACAAAGATTAGGGAAAATAGCTATAGAAATTGGTGCAGGACACGGAGCAATAGCACAAGCATTAAATATAATTAGTACTGATTCTTTTCAACAGAATGATTTGAATATTAAAGCATTTTATGCAAAATCAAAACAACCAACTGTAAAATATGGCAAGGGAATACATAAATTAGATGCTGACGAAGCTATAGATAAATTTACACCATCCACAATAATAGGAGCATTTATCACACATAAGTACAACAAAGAACACTGTTTAACAGAGGGGAATATGTATGGAGTTGCAGAAGAAAAGATTATTGAAAAAGGTATAAAATATATTTTTATAGGAAATAAGAGTACTCATCAAAAAAAATACATTTGTAAGAAATATCCTAATTTTAAAACATATCAATTTGATTGGTTATTTGCCAAAGTAAAAAATCAACATGATAATGTAATATGGATTTGGAATTAAAATAAAAACATTGGAGGACTTTTAAATGCCAACAATAAAATATGTATCATATGGTGAATCAGGAAATATGTATAATATGCTGTTTAACGTACATAAAAATGCAAAAGAAATATGTGAACTACTATCTATAGAGATGGGAGAAATACAACGATTTAGAGATTGTGGTATTGATTTTGAAAAGAAAACAATATGGATATATACAAGAACTGGAAGTAAATATAATAACGTGTATCCTAATCGTGTGTTAACAATCAACTCATGTTTCATTAATTCAATAGATGAAGAAACAGATAAAACATATGCATTGTATTACTTTGAATTCCCAAAGCTAATAACACAAGTACAAAAATTACAGAAATTAAAGAAATTAATGAATGGGCAAAGTAACAAAATTCCAAATTGGAAAGAATATTTTGACAACTTTCAAGAAAATTTTGACAATAATAAAAAGGCACAAGCGCAAGCTAAAGAAATGTTTTCACAAATGGACTTACCAATAAACCCTGATGAGGAAGGTAAGATATGAAAAATTTTATGCATCATAAAACACAACTTAAAAAGATTTGTGATAACAAAGAGACAAATGAATATTTTGAAATATATAAAAAAGAATTTTTATCAAAAAAACAACTATCTATTGTTGAGTATTGTTTAAAAACAGATGTCTGCAAGAAGTGTCCTTATAAACCTAAAGGTTGGTTCTGTATTGAGTGTGGATGCACTGATATTTTAAAATCATTTGTACGCTCATTAGAATATCTTCTTCATAATATAAATATGCTTGGAGAAGATAAAACTAATAAAACCTAATACAAAGTATAAAAATATCACAAAAAAGATGTATGAAAAGCATATGGATTCATGGAGAGTAATAGGGCATTGGAGACAGTTAAAAAATCAAAGGATATGGATAAACCCATATAAAAAAGGAACAGGAAAAATAGAACCTAAGCAGTATGATTTAAACGTTCAAGACAATAATAAGGAGGCAAACCCAAAATGAAAGTTATTATAGTT
>Ga0307928_10004864_pt1 | contig 10152 bp, 15 predicted proteins | sample AceLakmetagen232_FD_201815 | JGI IMG/M metagenome (GOLD analysis project Ga0307928, IMG submission 201815) | Saline water microbial communities from Ace Lake, Antarctica - #232 | ecosystem: Environmental > Aquatic > Non-marine Saline and Alkaline > Saline | place: Antarctica: Ace Lake...
GGGATATGAATTTGGCTACAAAATAATGCAGGAAGTAGAGGATGGATATATGCATAATTTAAGAGCCGAATTAGAAGGAATTGCTAATGGGGATGAAAATGAGCACATATTAGAAGAATTAAAATACTAAAATATGAAATTAATTTTAAAAGGAGAGGTGATAGATACCAAATTGACTTTTACTAATGAGGGCACCGGGCTTAAAGGATATGTAAAAGCGTCTTACGAAGCATTAGTAAATACTTTTGGTGAGCCGGATATAATAAATGGAAGTTATATGACGGGCTATAAAGTAGACGCCGAATGGATTATGGGCACAAAGTTTGGAGCGGTAACTATATACAATTATAAAGACGGAAAGAATTATAAAGGAGAGAAGGGCTTAGACATCGCAGACATAACCGATTGGCATATAGGAGGATTTGACGCCAGAGTTGTAGGAGTAATTGAAAGAGCTTTGATTAGTAAATAGATTGACAGGTTGGCGGAACCTTTTAAAACCGCCGTTTAATTTGGTCTTAGAGAAACCAATAAAATTTTAAGGATAAATAAAATTAACCGAAACTAATATTCCATCCTCACATCTTTTTTTTTCAATTTTATAAACCTTTTTTATTCCGACGACCAATCTTTTTTTAACCCCTATATTTTTTTTCAACTTTTTTATAACTTATATGAACCTATTTCATATTTTATCCACACTTGATTAAATCGCCATTTTATACTATAATACAAGTATGCCTATCAAAAAAAGAAAAAGAATCTCGCCAATGCAAAAAAGGGTTGCTACTAACCTAATTGATAATTCACTTAAACTAAAGTTTAGGACAACTTTAGATTTGTTGGTGGATGCTGGTTATACTGCTAAAAACGCTATGGCTAACGCTAAAGATATTATAACATCTCAAGGAGTCGTTCAGGCGTTAGCTGATATGGGGTTTACAGAAAGCTTAGCAAAAGCAACTATTGCTAATATAATGGTGAACGGTAAAGAAGAAAACAAATTGAGAGCATCTGAAAATATATTAAAGGTAGTAGGAGCTTATGCCCCAGAAAAACATATTAACGTAAATATGAGTTACGCTAAATTAGTAGAACAATTAAATAATGAAGCTAAGGAATAGGTATAAGAAACCAACCGATGGAGTATTAGAGAGGGGCTATCCACATAGAAATCATAATAGAAATAAAAAGAAAAGAGTTAATTTAAAAAGTAGGAAGCTCAAACATTATAAAGCGAACAAAGAAGATAAATGGGAGACGTATACTATTTAAAATTAAAGTGTGCTTATTGTAAAAGAATGAATCCGAAAAAAGATAAGACTAATCAATATCTTCAAGAGGATTATGTTTATTATGCTGAGAATTGTGGAGTAACAACATTTAAGTGTGATTTTTGTAATAAGGTTAATAAAATAACCCAAGAATTTAAAACTAAAAAGATATGAAAACATATTTTGAGTTAAATGATTTGAATAGAGAAATTATGAATCTGTCTAATGATAACAACAAAGCAGTTAAACAGTTTAGAGATAAGTGGAACGATATGTATCCTAATGAACAAATAGTTAAGTTAGGAAAAATAATAGAGATTAATCCAGATAAAGGTAATTTAGTTAAGTTTGAAGCCGAGGTTAATATAATTAAATAAGAAATGAAATCTAAACTTTCACCATTAGAACAATTAGTTAAAGAAAAAGGAAACAAATTAGATGTATTAAATGGAGCTTATGGAGATTATAATGTACCTCCAGGAGTTATAGTGGAAACATTCTATCCAGAAACAGGTGGAACATTTACTAGATTATTTGGTTGTTCGTTTCTATATAAGAATTATGCTACAAAAGAGCTAATGTCTATATTAGATGTAGCTAAAGCAACCTTGTTAGCCTTTGTACAACTTTTAAATAACAAAGTTATCCAATTATATATAGGAATACTATTTTTGTTTGATAGAGGGGCTTTTAAGCGATTAATGAAAAAAGCATTAACGCTTTACTTAAGAATAACTTATAGACCACTAGAAAAACATATTTTAGAACTAAATAAATGTTGTAGGGTAGTTAGAGAGTTAGATAGAGTAATACTTGAAGCTATGAACCAGCCAGGTGTTGACGAAGAATTATGGGGATTGCTTTATCATTTAAAAAATATAGCTCTAATGGTAATAGAGTATGATAACGCTTACAGAATAAGAATACAGGATGTTTTATCTGAACTAGATATAAACAAATTATATTTTGACCCTAAAAAGGAAGTTGAGAGATTATTTGATATATTGATTGAAAGAGAAGAAGTTATTCATATGAAAGTGAAGTGGAAAAAGATTAAAAAAATTATATCTTTACTTAATTTTAGTGAAGTCCATTATGCTTTATCTGGATTGAATCTTGAAGAAATAAGATTAGACCCAGCAGACCATTATTTTTCACTTATGTTAAGTAGTTATAATACTAATGGAGCTATCTTAGATGATAGAGTTGCTTTGAAGAGACGAATCGACGAAGCACAAGGTCACAATATACCAAACTTTAAAAATGCCGATGAGGAAGGGTTATGAATTATTAGGTTCTTTGTTCGGAATTGGAATATATGTTAGAGTTGGTGCTTCGATATTTGACAAAACTTTAAAAGAATATTTAAGCTGTGATAAGAACTTTATTGCAACAAAAAATAAACGTAAAAAAATAACTAAAACAAAATTATGACACAACAAGAAATAGAGGTATTAGTAGAGTTAATTAAAAAAGAGAAAGCTAAGAAGGTAAAGCCTAAGACGGATAGGCAGTTAATTGAAGACATACTTGCGAGAGTTAAAAAGCTAGAAGAGAAAGATAATACTATTTCAACTCCTTATGTTCCTTGGAGTCAACCTATGTATTTATGCGAACATTCACATACAGGATTTAATCCAGGAAGTTTTTAAATACAAATGCCTATAACTGAAAAACAAGCATTAGAAACAATCAAAAATAAAAATTGGCGATTGTCTCATTTATATAAGATTAGAACTAAAGATAGAAAATTAATTACTTTTGTTCCAAATAAACCTCAGGCTCATTATTTAAAAAATGAGTCAATTAGAGATGTTATATTAAAAGCTCGTCAGTTAGGATTCACAACTTTAAAATTAATTGAGTATTTAGATGATACTATTTTTACACCAAACACTGTAACAGCTATCTTAGCACATAAAAAGATGAAAGTAGAAAAGATATTTGAGATTGTAAAATTAGCTTATGAGAATCTTCCTCCACTATTAAAACCTAAAGTTAGTTTTGATAATAGAAACGAATTATATTTCCCAGAAATTAATTCTAAAATTTATGTAGCATCTGAAACTCGTTCTGAAACAGTATTTAATTTGCATATATCAGAATTTGACTTTATGAGAAGACCTGAAGAAATCTTATTAGCTGCTTTAGAATCTGTTCCTGAAGATGGTGGTAGAATTTCAATAGAAAGTACTGCTAATGGTATAGGTCAATTATTTCAAATATGGAATGACCCGGAAACAGAATTTAAAAAACATTTTTACAACTGGACGTGGGATGACACTTATCGTTCTAAGACTGATAAAACAATGGAAGAATTAAAATCTCGTTATTCTGTTTTAGCTAAAGAGTATGCTTTAATTCCAGATATTGTTAAAGTTTTAAAAATAGATAAAGAACAATTAGCTTTTTATCTAAGAAAAATTAATCGTCATAAAATAAAAGCTAAACAAGAGTATCCAAGTATCGATAGAGAAGCTTTTATTTCTTTTGGTAGGAATGTGTTCGGAGAAAGTATTCTTCAGAAACATACTGAACTTCCACCAATAGAAGTTAAGTGGGGTAATTTAAAGATATGGGAACAACCAATGAAAGGATTTAAATATGTTATGGGAGTAGACACATCAGAAGGATTAGGTAAAGATAATTCTGTAATTGAAGTTTTTAATGCTCATACAGGTTTTCAAGCAGCTGAGTTAGCAGATAACAATATAAGTGCTGGAGACTTGGCAGATTTTGCTAGAAATATAGGTTTGTACTATAATAAAGCATTTATAGTTCCAGAAATTAATAGTAGTGGTATTAGTTTTGTTGATAATATTAAAAAAGTATATTATAATATATACCAAAGAGAGTCTTTTGACAGAAGAAATAATAGAACGAAATCATTAGGGTGGAGAACAACAGGAACAAGTAAGCCATTATTAGTAAATGATTTAGTTAGATTCGCAGATGATAAAGATATTATAATCAATTCGAAAGAAGCTCTTAATGAAATGAAAACTTTTGTTAGGACTGATGAGATTGATAAGAAAGGATACGGAGCGGAGGGTTCTGCAAAAGATGATAGAGTAATAGCAATTGGATTAGTAGTTCAAGGAATCAAAGGAACACCTTATATGAGAACTCCTAAATCATTAGCACAAAAAAGACAAGAGTTATATTATTGTAGTGAAAATAAAAATAGACAAAAATTATATTCGCGAAAAAATAAATTATATTATAGCATAAGAACAAAAAATGGTATCAAAAAATATTAAGCCAAAGAAAAAGGAGAAACCTGTAGTTGCAGGATATAATCCACAAGGAGACGAGCAAGAGGTTTTTGATAATTTTACAGACAGAAAACAAGAGCTTTTAAAATCACGTAAAAATGTTTACGGAATCAATATCGATGAACAAATGCGAAGATTCGATAACGATTATTTTAATAGAGTAGCAGACATCCCACCATCAGAACTTGACCCTAATCAACAACCAGTAGCAATTAATAATGCTTTTGGTAAGATGCAAACAGCATTAAGTATCTTGATGGTAAACAATCCAGATTACTTAATGGACGAATCAGAGGAAAAATATTCTGCTAACAGAGAATTAATGAAAGCATTGATGAAGAAGTCTTGGAAACGTAGTGGAAGTTTCTATCAATTTTTATTAATGACATTCAATACAGCTAAAAGAGGTTGGGGTGTTGGTAGAACATATCATAGATTTATTCAGAATGAAGCTAGATTCTTGGCTGGATATGACAAGAAAGGAAAACCTCAATATGAAACAAGGAAAGTAACTAAAATGGATGAAATTGGTTTACTTGCTTTAGATAACTTAAATACTTGGATTGATGAAGAATCTAGGCCATATGATTTCTTTAGTACTCGTGATTGGATGTGGAGAGAGGTTTGGAGTATCAGTAAAGTAAAAGAAACGTTCCCAGAAAAAGAATACCCAAATATGGAGTTTGTTTCAGAGGGTGGTAACGTTCAAGAAACAATTGATGGAGATACTAAAATTGGTGGTGGTTCAACAAATGCTTCTAAATCTCAAAAGAAAGGAATGACAGAATTATTCTTTTATGAGAATCAATATAGAGATGAATTTATCGTTGAAGTAAATGGTATAATGGTTGTTTGGGAACCTTTACCACAAGACCATAAGAGATTGTCGTTAGCTTTAATTCCTGGTTGGAACTTAAGAGGTGCTGATACAATTTATAATATTGGTATTATTGAAGAAATGGAAACCAATGAATTATTAATTGATAGGATTCTTAATATGACATTAAGACAACTTCTATTATCAATCGCTCCAATGGGATTCTATTCTGGAACAGAAGATATGGAGAATGAGAATATGAAAATTGAGGCTGGTGTATTAAAGAGAATGTTGAATCCTAACGATATAAACTTCTTAAAAATTCCTGGTCCTGGAACAGAAGGAATGAATATGGTGGAATGGTTAGAAAATCACGAAGATTCAGATACAGGTATAACTAAAACATTAGAAGGAGATATAGCTAACTTTAAAGCTTCTGACAAAGTTTATGCAATGTCAGCAAGTAGAGAAGCATCTTTGAAGAGATTAAGTTTACCTTTGAAGGCTATGCAGTATTGTCTTGATTGGGAAAGTAGAAATAGGTCAGATTTAATAAAACAAGTATATTCAGTCTTTGATGTTGAGCATATAGCTAATGAAAGTGATATACTAGCTTACTTAGAAGAGGTTGGAAAAGACCCTACTTTTTACTTTATAGAAAATGAAGGAATTCCAGGTGAAGAGAAATTTTATAAAAATAAATTTAAAGAGTCTAAACTTAATATAGAACAAGATGAATCAGGAAAATTTATAGAATCTGAAAATGAAAAATTCTTTAAAATAAAACCTGAAAGATTATCTTGGGAGGGTGATATCTGGGTAGATATTGATAAAATATTAATATCATCTGAAGAACTTGAGAAATTAGATACAATTAGAATGACTAATATTCTTACTCCATTATTAGAACAAGACCCACGGATTATTGGTAAAGTAGTTAAGCAAATCTTGTTAGCCTTTAACAAAGACCCTAAGAAATGGTTGCCAGATGAATGGTTAGTTGAATTATATCCTGTTCGTTTTGCTGAGATGAAACAAAAAATGAGTTCACCAAAAACAGTTCCTACTCAAACAACAGAACATCAGAATATATCTAAAACAGATACTAGACCTCCAACAATGACAAATCAATTAATTCCAAGAAAATAATAAAAATTTGTTAATATAATGATTAGCGATAAAGAATTAAAAGTTAAATGTCGTAATTTAATTAATGAATATGAAGATATATTACTTTATATAGTTGAACAAAAAGAACAGCAATTAGGAAAAGGTATAGCAAAAATTAGAGATAAAGATACATTAAATTTACTTAGAAAAGTTTCTTTCCAGCAAGGATTAGCCGAAGGTGGTAGAGCTTATTTAGCCGAAATTTATAAACTAACTAAAGACTAATGGAAAAGAAAAGTGTAAAAATTCCAATGAAGGATGGTAAAATTACAACATTTACTCCTTTTTACGAAAAGTCAAAAGACGAAGATGTTTTTTGTAACGTAGTGAGTGTTAAAATTGATGGCAAAGAATATTTCTTTAATTACTTAGACTTACAACTTTTTTGTTATATGGTCGGCAACGAGGAACAAAGAATGAAATTAGCTAACTTTCAATTAAGAAAAGTAAGAGAAATACCTTATGATGTAGAATTTAAATTAACTACTGCAGAGAAGATAAGTGGTATAGCTAAAAGAAGGATTTCATTATCAGTTGACGAAGCTTTACTCCACGTTAAAAAGAACGAAAAGTTTAAAGGTATGGTCAATAATCAAATAGCTGATTTGTCGAAGACAGCAAAGATTTGATTATTTATTAAAAATATATTATAATATATACAATGGAAAACAAAAAACCAAAAAAAGAAACAAAACTTAGTATTGAGGAAATTGTATCTCAAGGCTTTGATGGTATAAAAGAAAAACTTACTGGTATTGAGAAACGTTTAGACGATAATGATAAAAAAATAGAAACAATTACTACTGGTAAAGATGAAAGATTTAAATCAGAAGCCAAACTTGAAGATATTAAGTCAGCAGAGGCTGGTAGAGAGGGTGTAGACAAAAGAATAGTTAAAATTGTTGATGATATATTAGGAAAAGACTTCGGTATCGAATTTGGAAAAGCAGAAGGGTTAGGTATGAAATTAACAATTATTGTTCCTGAGAGATTATCTTTAGTTCCTAATTCAGAAAGACCTACTAAAGACGAACAAGGAAAATACAAACGTGACCCTAACGATAGAATAATAAATGAAGTATATAAACCACAAGACAGACGAAGTAGGTCAATGGCTACAGGTAGTGATTTCGGAATTGTAAGAAAACATTGTGAAAAAGTATTAGCAAATATTGTTTCGACATATAATAAGTTACATAAGCCATTACCAGAATTTAAAATAACAAGATACAATTAATATGACATTCAAAATAAAAAATAGTTTAATTTCAGGTTTCATTAATTGGTTATCAATACAATCATTAAAAGGTTCATATAGCAGGTCAAGAACTAGATTTGTTAAAGTTCTACAAGCTAGAGTAAAAGAGTATAAAGATTTTTTACTTGAGTTGGTTGAGAAGTATGTAGAGAAAGACGAAAAAGGAAAAGTTAAGATAGACAAAGTAAATAACTACATATTTAAAAACGATAAAGACAGAGAAGCTTATATAAAAGAAAGCAGTGAATTAATGAGTGAAGAATTCTTATTAGATATTACCGACGCTAATAAAAAAGATATTGATGTTGTTAAGAAAGTTACAATAGAAACAGATTATAAGTTTGGTCCAGAAAAAGAAATGAGTACAGAACAAATTATTTTTTCAAGTAGATTAGCAATGGAATACAACGAGTGGTGTGAAGCATTAGAACATATTAAATAAACAGTCGACAAATTATAAATCCTGAAACTGGAGGTCGCTTCTCCAAGTTCTAAAATAAGCAGCAAGTGTTATGGCAGAAGATAAAAAAACACAACAGGTAATCTCGGATAAGGTTGAACCAACTTTATCAAATGAAGCTATTGCCGAGCTTCAAGAGCAAGTCAAGGTATTAAATGAAAAACACGCAAACCTTAATCAAGGTATTGCTGGATATCGTGACGAAACTCAAAAAAGCAAAAAACAGGTGGAGGACTTAGAAAAACAAATCGCTGAATTTAAAACTAAGAAAGAGTCTAAAGAAGATATTAATTTATCTACTGAAGACCAAAAGAAGTTCGATGCAATTATCAAGAAAAAAGGACTTGTAACAAAAGAAGAACTTACTAAACAAAAACAGGCTGATATTCAAAAATCACAAAAGGATATGATGAGAACAGCATCTGATGCTTTTCTTAAAAAACATCCTGAGTTTGACGATGATGAAGCTTGGACTGAAGTTAATAAGTTATTTATTATGTACAAAACTCCGACTACAGTTAAGGGTTTTAATGATATTCTGGGTAGAATATACAAAGAACTCTCCAGTAGTACTGATGATAGTGCGAACAAACTTAGGGCTAAGTTAGCAACTAAGAGTCGACTTTCACTTGGTGGAGGTAGTCAGAAAGGTAGCGAAAGCAAAACCACTGAAGACCTTCAAAAGAAGTATCCAAATCTATCAAAAGACCAAATCGAAACTCGAGAAAAAGAGCTAGACAAACTTTTGAAGGATTAAATATAAAAATGTTTAAAGTTTCAAGTTTATCTCCAAACATTCCTGCTTTGGATTATACTGCTGACGCTTCAATAGCATATACTAACGGAGACTTACTTTATAGAAACACATCCAACGGCGAAGTCGTTGCTGCTGCTTCTACAACTGTAAGTACTGTTAATATCGAAGCTATTTGTCAGTCAACTGAGACTACAGCTGCTTCTAGTCCTACAATTAGAGCTATCCCTATCGTAAGTGGTATGTTAGTGGAAGCCGATTGTGATTCTAGTACAGCTGCTAACCAACTTAATAAAGCTCACCTTATCAATGATACAGGTGCTACAGTTATTAATACGGACACTCACGTTGGTACAAGCGCTGCAGTTTTCATCGCATTGAAAATTATTGGAGCAACAACAGACAAAAAGTTATTAGGATACTTTGTTAAAGTTGGACAAGTTACTGCATAGTAACAGTTCATAATAAAATACAATGTCTAATATACCTTTTGACATCAACTCTGCTTCAGACTTAGTAGATTTATCTATCCAAAAAATTTGGATTAAGTCTGGTTCAGATTTAACAGAGTACCACAAAAAATTCTACAACGTCGAAGCAGTTAAAGACTATATGGTAAAAGATTCATCTCTTACCTCAATTTCAACCTTTAGTAAAATCCCAGAGAATGGAAACATTCCTGCCGATTCTCCTTATCAAGGTTTTGATAAAACTTACACACAAGCTTATTTTAGTGGAATGTTAAGAATTACCAGAGCAATGTGGAGGTACGGAATTTCAGCTCGTAAGTTACAAGATTTAACAAACGAATTGAGAAAGGACGCTATTAGGTTTAAAGAGAACGTATTAGCTGGACCAATTATCAATATGGCTTCAACTTCTTATACTGACTCTAACGGTAAATTTAGCTTTACAGTTACTAACTCTGGTGGTGATGCATCAGCTCTTAAAGCAACCGACCATACTCGTGAGGATGGTGGAAGCGATTGGGCAAATGAAATAACAGATGGTACAACCTCTGATATGGATTTTGATTACGATGCATTAAAAGCTGCTAGAAAAGTAGCTCAAGCAATTTTAGGTGGAGTAGGTGAGAAATTGGATGTGTCAATTGATACACTTCTTTGTAAAAAGGAGAGTTCAG
>Ga0307928_10004865_pt1 | contig 10151 bp, 13 predicted proteins | sample AceLakmetagen232_FD_201815 | JGI IMG/M metagenome (GOLD analysis project Ga0307928, IMG submission 201815) | Saline water microbial communities from Ace Lake, Antarctica - #232 | ecosystem: Environmental > Aquatic > Non-marine Saline and Alkaline > Saline | place: Antarctica: Ace Lake...
AGTTGACATTAGATTGAATCCACTGTAGGGCCGTACTGAGTATTGTCTGCTGTTTTTCCTGTCGCTTTTTGAATTTCTATCAGCACCTTGTTCATTGCGTCAAAAACACGAATGGCTTCACTTCCCTTATAGTCATTGTTTGATACTTCGCTCCCGGTAGGTACAGGAGCTAATCCAGTATTTACAATACTTTTAAAAGCATCAGGATTGGATGGCTTGTATACTTGTCCACCTACATGCGGTTTCAGTTTGGTTTCATAAGGCTTATCCACCGGGCTGAATGTAGGTGCAGGGGCTAACTTATCTTCAACACCGGGTATGTGGATAGTCGGAGCATTTCCGCTGACAGTTGAAGTTGGCAAAAGTCCTTTTAGTGGTGATGCACTACCCAATCCCTCAGCCGCCCCTAAATTTTCGGGTAGCTCCGCTTCTTTATCTTTTACTGTTTTTAAACCTGTCAGCTCTACAAGAGCGGCGTCTTCTGCTCTTTTTGCCATTACCCTTTGAAATTCTGGACTTGCTTCAACCTTTCTTCTGACTTCCGGGGAAAGCTTATCTAAGTGGTCTACCCAACCCTCAACTGCTGTCAAAATTTTTGGTAACTTGTCTTCTAATTCTGCTTTTGTTGCTTCCTGCGCGGCGAGTTGTCTTTTAAGATACTCCTCATGCGCCTTCGCAGCTTCTTCTGCTTTATCGGCAGTGTAAGTGGCATACTCTTCCAAAGCTGCTATAACCTCCGCTGGAGATTTGGCCCCTTCCATACCCTTCTTTAATTCGAGTATTTTTTCTTTTTCTTTTTCATCAATACCTTCTGCGCCGGCAGCTTTTCCAAGTTCACCAATTGCACCCTTCTTGAGAAACTGTTGCTCTTTTCGTATCAGGTATGCTTCTCTTCCTGTGGCTCGACTACCTGAGTATTCACCAAAGGCTGTCTGTCCTGACAAGCGCATCTGTCCTGACTTAAATTTACTAATCAAGTTTGTTGTTGCCCCTGTGGAAGCTTGATAGGCTTTCATAGCAGCTTCAGGACTCTTCATCCCGGATATACCACCACCTGACAGCAAATCAGCTCCTTGTGAAGCGTGTCTTGCAGCGCTACCCGCGAGCGTGATTTCACCCACACCGCCCCTAACGGATGTCTTGATTGATTGGCGCATAGAATAAAGAGCGTTATTGTACGCATGTACCTGACCTAAAAGCTGTCCCCATCTATGGCGCATAGCATCTAATTTTTTAAGCGTACTATCCAAGTTACTCTCGCTATCTCTCAGTGCGTTGATATAATTCATGGATTCTGTATTGACTGCTACTTTTCCGCCAGGTCTTGATAATACCTCTGCTTGTTGCCGCTCATCCCTATCTTTAGCAGTCTCAAAAACACCACCAAGGAACTTATCCGCTTTCAATAGCCCTACATCAAACTTACCCATTTTATCTTTAAAGTATTTACTTATTTTATTGACTATACTTCTATTTTTCATTGACATAGCAGGAGCAGTCGCCGTCATAACGGCTTCCATTATTTCTTCTGTAGTAAGTGTACCACCTGCGCCTGATCCCTCTCTACCCAGAAGTTTTTTCAAATCAGATTGTGTCAAGCCTGTTCCCTTTTGAAGCGCATCAGTATTCCCACTTACAAGTAAGTCCTTAACAGCATTCTCTGCTGCATCGTCACTCATTTCGTAACCCACTTTTAGAGCCTCAACAGTTTTACCTAAATCCCTCAGGCGGACACCGTTCTTTTCAGCGGCATACCCCATTTGGTTTGTAATGTCTACAGAGGATTTCATAGATAAAGATGTATCTGCATAAATTTTTCGGGCATCTTTAAAAGCTTGCATCATGCCCTGCTGTGTTCCGCGTGTTTTTGAAAAAGTCAACGCAAGTTTTTCAAGATGTTGTGCGTAAAGTTTAATACCCGTTACACCGGCTACAGCGGCGACACTTATAGCTGCAATACCTGCGGCAACAGGGTGTGATTTAACTGCGGAAAAAGCAGCTCCGCGAAGAGTGCTAACACCCTCTACTTTACCCTCTGCTTTTTTAACATTTCTGGTATGCTTTGTGAGTTCCGCGTCACCTATCTTCTTTTGTTCGGCAGCTTCTGCTGACCACTTTAATGCAGCTTTCTTAGCAGCCTCCATTGCTTTTGGATCGCCCTTTAATGCTGCATTGGTTATTTGAGCCGCAAGAATTTCTTTTTCTACTTTGATTTCAGCATCAACAATAACCCGCATTTTCTTGGTGTATTCCAATTGCTCTTTTGCTTTGTCGAGCCTGCTTGTGTAAAGCTTTTTAGCACCGGATTCAAAAGCAGCAGCTTTCACACCCGGCATTAGTTTACTTATAGGCGCAAGCATGGCAGACTGTTTGTATTTACTGAGCTGCTCACTGTTAGCGTCAGAAGCTTGTGTACCCTGTGTATGCTGCGATCTCTGATATTGCAGCTCCTGGGTAGTATGCTTTCTGGCAATGTCCATAGCACTGCGCTTGAAAGCTGTCTGCTGTGCTGCTCCTACGTCAGTGAGTCCCCGCTTGATTTGACTCAACTGACTGATGACAGTTGCTCCGCCTACAAGTTGCGCGGCAATTTCAAGTGGTACTGTACGAGACATACTTTTTAAACTCCGAAGGAAACCTTCCTTCTTTTATTAGCTTGGCTACATGTGCCGCCGGTATTTCATGTATAACTTCAACTCCGTGTTCGGTTCTTGCGTCTTCTGGTTTTATACCGTACTCAACCAATTCTGATTGAGATGGCATTAATTTCAAAAATTCCATGTCTGCTGCTAACACACATCTGAGTTCCGGTAGTGTTACTTGTTTTCTTTTCGACATCTCAAGAAACACTAACCACAGCTCACCCCGGACGGATGCTCTTTTTGCTATCGCATCAGTTCCTGAAAAAGCGCGTACTCTATTGGGGCTCCACAATCGAAGTCCCTCTTCATCATTAGGTACTCGGTTATGCTGTTTACAGAATTGTGCATACTCTTTTTCCTTGAACGCTAAAAAAGTCCCATCAAAGTGACTGTAATCTACGTCATACGGAAAATCCTTTAACGGATCATTGATATAGTCCTTTGCTTCATCTTTTCCTATCTTATCGCTGCCTTTGCGTAAATCTATACCATGAACAGCGGCTACAAATTCTTGTTCAACGGTAACGCGGTTTTGCAAGGCTTCCCAGTATGCTTGCAGCATCTTTCGCGTAAAACCTGTAAACTCCCATCGTGCATACTTGTCACAGTTGCATTTTACTTTCTTGCATATTACGTCGTACCCCCGTCGGCAGGTATCTCCTGTGAGTTCACAGACGACTCTTCTTTTACCGCTGACGTATTCTCGGTTGAACCCGGCGTGGAAGGCAAAATAGGCGTAGACTCTCTCGATTGGATATATTTTTCCACTTCCGTTTTTTCGATCATTGTTAGGTCTGCGGCTAAGTGCAGCACTAAATCTATACGCTCCGTCAGTGAGCCAGCCATTGGGTTTGGCAGCACGCGCAGCGCGTAGTCTGCCCACTGATACACTATATCGTCCCTGTTTTTCAAGGACAGTGCAACCAGCAGGCCATCGAAGTTTTTTCGGGAGTCCTCGGCGACATTTCCCATATCAAAATTCTGCTTCCACAGCATGCCTACGATATGATGCAGCTGTTTTATCGTCGCTTCTGCCCGAATAATATCTTCGGTTAAATCAAGAGCGGTTGCAACAATACGGATAATGCGTCCTTCGGCAATCGTTGCTTCAAGCCCCTTCTTCAACGCCTTGGTAAGTTCGGCAACATCTTGAATGTTCTTGGTATTTCCTTCGGGCAGGTCTGTAATTTTAGTCAACTCTGAAAACGAGCGGATGATAACTTCCACCAACTCTTTCAGAACAACTTCAGCTTTTCCCGCAGTCAAAGGCGCAAGCTCGTAACAAGTGCTACCCACAACAACTAACTCCACGTGGTCTTCAGGTAGAAGAGCTTTCAGTGCATCCGGTACTTCATGTTTTTTTACTGGCATATTACTCCTTTAGTTTGCTTCTCTTTTTGTTCCGGTTATTGTTATGTCGAACATGTCTAGTTCCTCACGCGGTTTATTTGGTTGTGGTAACGAGTACACCCATCCCTCGTTTGCAGGAAACTCCATTTGTATGTGATTACTTATTGATGTTGGAGCAGTCCACTCAAGGATTATAGTTTTAACTGCATAATTGCCAGCGGGCTTTACAATAGTATCTAGCGCAGTACCTGGCGTGACAATATATTTGTCATATGTAAACTCAATTACTTCTTTATAATCAATAGCCATGTTACGTCATTCCTGCTGTGCCGGATGGACGTTCTATCCCGGTTCCCTCAGCGGTTGCAGAATAATTTGTGCTGACTGTTACGACTTCGTACAAACCACACTTTGGCGGATTTGGTGAAACCGTTGGTTGGTCTACTATGAAGTATCCTACGGGTACATGTATAGCAGCTTGAATTTGAGCGTGCGGTACATTCCTTTTAACGCTCACTTTGAAATTCTGGTAGCCTAGAATCTCATTATTCAGTTTGCCGGACAGCAGCTCTCCCTGATTATACAAGGGCAGGCTATAGCTTATAACAAAGTGTGCCATATTACATCGGGAACATTTCAACAGATTCCTGAATCGACGCAAAACCCTCTGAACTCAGAGTCCATGTCTGCTGAAGCGTGTAACGGTCTACGGGAGCAGGAACAAGTGCGCGTGTCAAGATATTCCCTGCGCCGGTATCGTTCGGGAGAATCCACGAAAACTCATACGAGAACTGATTCCAGTCTACACCAACTTTCGTCACGCTGGCATTACCTAGTACTGCTGTAGTTGGCGATCCACCGGCTGTTGCGGTATTGAGTGTAAGACTTCCGATAGCGGATGTCCATGCATCAGGCCACGTCGTGCCTGTAGCAGGATCGGCGGCTGCGACTGCTGAGGAACACTTGCCTGTAACGGTATACGTGCATCGGGCGCGGAAAACAAGCACTGCATCGAACTTCACCAGATCAACGGCGCCACCATCGGCAGCGTCTGATTGCGTCCACACTTCATGGGGGATATTTTCTTCCTGTACCGCCAGTGTAACAGAATCAGGCCAGAGATCGGCGGTAGGGGTAATGCCCCACGCGGCAATATCAGCATGTTGCAGACTTTCGTTCTTACGCGCTATTCTACGCATCCGTTGAAGACTCGTACCATCCGGGAGCTCCAATAATTCGATGTTACGACCGATCTGGTATGAATCCAGCCCGGTAACACCTGCTACGACTGCACCAAATTGCGGGGTTGCCATTGTAAACCTATCCTTCCTTGTTAATGAACTTCGTGCGGCCGGGCAACATAGATATTGTACGAGAGTACCACCATGTCTATCCCTTTTGCCGTACTGCCAGATTCGGCCATATCACGGCCATCCATCAAAGCGCTGCGATCACCAAAACGAATTGCCATATTAATTGTATCATCATTCCACGTTAGCAAAGCAGGGGTACTCGGTGTAGTAATAAAGTCATACAAAGCTATCCCCGCTACAACGGCAAGTGCTTCTTTCAGTCTACCTACCATAGTTTCACGTAACTTGCCGAACCTGTCACCTTCTGTTCTACTAAAGCATCGTGCATGCACTGAATTCTGTGATGTTACACGCCCACCGAAATACACCCACTCAAAAGAAACCCATCGGGGATACGCTGATGGATTAAATTGCGTATCTCCAAAATTAACAGGATACGCATGAGTAGCAACGAATGCACTTGCCCGTACATGCTTCGCCAATGACATGATTAAATTAAAATCGTATAAATCAGTGTTAGCCATTATGCCCCTCGTAAGTTTGCAAGAGTTGACAACTTATCTAAGTCTTGCACCAAACGCGCTTCAGCTTTCTCTAAAAATCCTAATGCGGCTGTACCGGGATGATGAACGTATTTAGCAAATACTACTTGTCCACCTATTTTAAACTTCAACGCTTGCCCGTGCTTCGGATATATCACGTGCGCACGCGTACCGTAATTTAATCTATTAATCGCATCACCATCCGAGTGTTCGTACCTAAGATGTATTGTATCACCCATCTGACTTACATTCAAGCCCCAACCTTGTGCAGTTGCTCCTGTATCATACGGTGTCGCCAACTGCAATTCTCGGAGTGTATTCTGCGCTATCACATAAATAGCTTGCTTGATTAGTTTTTCTCTTTCGGTTATGTCAATTTTCAACTGCTGCTGCATAGATGTTTTAGATTTGATTCCTACAATGCCCCGAAATAAATTTGCAAGCGAATAGCCTATTTTTGAAAACGACGATTGCCTGAGAAGCAACTCTGTAGGTGCTCCTGTTCGCTGTAATGCTTTGGTACTTATTTTAAGCATAATAGGGATTACACTGTAATTCCGATCTACCTGAATTACTGAAATACTTTTGGTGCGCGAGATAGTATTGCTTGTCCTTCAACACGATCATATCTTTAAGGTCTAGCTCTCCTATATCATACAGAACTACTTCAATGGCTCCTGGCTGGAATATGCCCCCGGAGCCTGCAATAACTTCATCAGGAATTAAATCATGGTAGCAGGAATGATCGCTGAATACTTCTACATCATTTCTGGTTCCCTGTACGCCTGTGTTCTCGTCTGCACCTGTCCACGTAGGACGTATGATGTCACAGGTGGGGTTTCCCCGCACAGTTCTATCATACTGCCATGCGGTCTTCTGCTGCGCCCAAATAAATTCGGCATCAGCAGTTGTCATCACTGTTTCAAAAGGTATTGTAGCCATTACTTTATCTCTATCGGATAATCTGGTTTTTCTAAATGCCCTGTTAAAGTAGCTTCCGCGATATTGTTAATGATGAAAGACTTTGTATGCGCATCTTTTCCAAATAACAAATGTCCCCTGTATGAATAGGGAAGCATTCTGCGAATAACTGTAGCCCCGTTTCGTTTTGTATATTGAAAGCGAACTTTTCTCTGCGCACGCGCACCCTCTTTTATAGTCGCATGCAACTGTAGAACATTTCTTACCTGAGCTGTTCCACGCGGTTGCTTGTCTATAATGTTTCTAGGTGCTGGCTTTGCATCTTCCTGCGGAGCAGTGTAATCTTTTTGTCGTTGTGTCCAGGCTTTACCAAGCCCCGCACTTCTTGCAAACACATCGGATAAAAATGACTGAAGATTATCTGCTAGGGTCATTACTGCCTCATCGGTTCGCTTGGAAAGTATAATCCGAAGTGGTCGCAGTAATCGCGCATGTTGCGCGTGAAAATTCCCATCAGATATTCACGCTCTTTTGTCAGTGTCCGTAGATTAGCGATATACGTTTTGCTCGCTTCAGTTTTGGCTGGATCGTTCGGGATATACGTTTCAAGCAAGTCACCCATTTCTTTCGGAAAAAATAAACGGGTCATTAAAAGCTTATTGAAAATCAAATGCCATATCGGAGTAGCAAATGGAGAGCGATCCCTGAATATGTGTCCTATTTCTATTTCAGGAATGAACTTGATGTTGCCGCCGGCTAACCAAGACTTCAGCGACAGGTAGGGTTCGGATGATCCCCAAAAGAGAAGAAAGTTGAAACCGTGCAGGTATTCAAACCAATCTTTCTTGATACAGTAGTTGGCTCCCATGACACATGGGATTTCATAAGGACTCGCTCGGTCAGGATTGTAGTCGGTACACCACTTTCCCTCAAGCACTTGACGGGCAGCTCTCTTCTCACCATCTTTACAGGTGTACTCTCCGGCTGTGTAATCGTTTGTAAGCAATAAAGAAGCTCCCCGGTACTTTGCGGTGCTGATTTCTACATCCATCGTTGTAGTGTGCCCTAGCCCTACGCAAGTGGTACAGAATAGCGTCTTCGGGTCGTGGTCAAGATTATCGACGATACCCTGAAGCCAGTCAGATTTTTTAAAGCGCATGTGCGCATCAATGAAAATCATATTGGGGGATTGTGCAAGAGCTGCACCTACGTTCTGTGATGGGTGCGCGCCTATACGCTTTTGATTCCTGTAAAGGCGAACGCTCTTAAATTCCGACGCATCAAACTCAAAATCTTTTGGGTCATCCTGAATAGCAATGATCTCAAAGTCATCCGGGTTCGCTGTATCGTAAATGCTGCGGATGGTATTCAACGGCTCTTGGCCTTCGTTTAAAAAAGGCATTATAATCGATAATTTTTTATTCATATCCAATTACCACAGTCGCTCCGACAGCACTGCCTGTAGCTACACCCGTTCTCAGAAACAGCGCGTCATCAGTTGTAATTTCAAAACTTCCTGTATTTGATCCGCTCGTACTCCCTATCGGGATAGTCACATCAAAAGAATCTCCTGAGCCGCTGGCTGCTTTGAATATGCTGATAGTACACGCTGCATCAGCAGGCGCACCTGTTAGAGTTATGGATACACTGCTGATAGCGATATCGGCAGAAAAAACCACGTTTGAAATATAGTCGGTGTCTGATGTAAGCGTGCCTCCTAAGAAAAAAGTCATGTACTCTGTTGTCGATTCTGGGACACTCTCTTCTGTTGGTCCTGCGCTAACTTCATTGCTTACGGATATTCTACCATTCACATCCACCAATACAACCACAAAATAATAATCAGTGATGGCAACCAAATCAGTGATTAGCGTGCATACTCTTTCAATTGCAGTATATGACCTGATAAACGTGGCCTTTGTACCCACCCCAAGATGCTCGGCATCATCATCACCCATAGTTGACATATCTTTCAAGCCGGATTCAGTACCATAGTACAACTCGTATCGAGAGAAGCTTCCACGCGGCATTGCTTCTGTCCACGAAAGTTTCACTGTCGTACCTGTCCAACCGCTCGCAGTCAATACTGTTGATTGCGGAGCTATGTTCGCTTCAGTCATAGTCTCACCGTGCAGAGACTCATCCATAATGGAAACGTCACTGACAATGATTTCAGGTGCGGGATTGATACCCAGGCGACCGCATAGCAACACATACTCTTCACGTAAGGTTCTGGCAAGCTCAAGATTGTGTGCAACAATCTCTCCCTTATTTGTAGAGCCTTCTCTGCCACTAACTGAAAAATACGTGGAGGCTTTACTTGCGCGAGCGAAACAAACCTTTATCCACGATAGCAAAACTACAGCATCTTTTTCTCGGTCGGGTAGTGTAGTCCATGTGTACGTTTTCGTGTGCTGATTTAATGCGTCATTCAACCAGACGTTTACCTGAGTATCAGTATACTCTGTAGACAGCATTGCCGAATTTGAACGTAGCGTGGATAAAAGGCTTGCTTGTGACATATCATATCCTCAATGCCCATCTTTTTTCAACAAGAACGGATGCAACATACGATGGAACAACATAAACATAACCATTTTTGAACTTACCCCTGATGAGCTTGTTTGTGCGTGGTTCTTTTCCCACAGTCCCGTGAAAATCAAAGGAGCCTACAACGGGAGGAAATTCCAAATCACGCATACCGCGAACTCGCACCGCTTTGGTCGCTTCAGACACTACTGCGGGGTCCGGTTCTTCCTCATCATGAACTTCAGGAACTGTCGCAGCATCTGGTTCTTGTTCAACCGGATCATCATCTGATACACCCATAATAGGCACATCAACTGGGACATCTTCGGCTGTCAGTGCGCTTTCAGCAGAATTTTCACGCGGAGCTTCTACACCTTCAGGGAGTGGCAATCCACTATCATGATCGGTGTACGCGCCTGACTCAGCAATGGCCGGAGTAGCTGTGATGCTGACTACTGTATTATCCGGGGAATTGGCGGTCGGATTGTCTTCTACACTAAGAGCTGCTATTTCAACTTTCTCTTCTGCCTTTTTATTTTTTGCCATGGTGCTTTCTTCTTTAGTTTACGGCCTGTGTTTTAAAAAAGAAGGGGCGGGTGTTAACCACACCCCTTCTTCGTGGTTGACTTTACTGACGCTTACTCAGCGGCTGTTGTTGTCGTCGTTGTCGGCTCAGCCGTAGTTGTCGTTGTTGTAGTGGTAGGCTCAGCCGTAGTTGTCGTTGTTGTAGTCACTGCCGCTGTCGTAGTGGTAGTGGTAGTCGGGGCTGCTGTAGTTGTAGTGGTTGTTGTTGTCGTCAACACCGCATGAATGACACCGCTTTCATTTACATACATGTCCCCTGCATCCAAACC
>Ga0307928_10004866_pt1 | contig 10151 bp, 29 predicted proteins | sample AceLakmetagen232_FD_201815 | JGI IMG/M metagenome (GOLD analysis project Ga0307928, IMG submission 201815) | Saline water microbial communities from Ace Lake, Antarctica - #232 | ecosystem: Environmental > Aquatic > Non-marine Saline and Alkaline > Saline | place: Antarctica: Ace Lake...
TATGAATAAACCATAGAAATATGCAGTATCTTTATCTATAGTTGATTTTTTACCATAAATTTGTGTTCCAATTTTGATAGCAATTCTATCTCCTTTTTTTAATTCAGCAGATTTAATCCATTTAATATCTTTTTCTGCAACATATTTTTTATCGTTCCTACAAGCCCATATAGGGTGAATTTTACTACATTCAATCTCATATCCACATTCAGTAATTATTTTTTTTGTTTTAGTTTTTCCATTAACATAAAATTTAGAAGTTGTGTCCCACCCTTCTTTTCCATAAACTTCTTTTTTGAATGTGATTAAATCTTTTTTATTTTTATCATAATCAATCAAATCCCCTATCTCCTTTATTCCTTCCTTTATTATTATCTTTGTATCTGGAACAACACATCCTACAACAGTATATCTTCCTTTCTTTCTAAGAATTGTCTGCTTAAGAACACCCTGGATGTAATCAACAATAAACTCATAAGTATATTTTTTATCATCTCTTAAAGGATCATCTACAAAAGCATGATTATAGTGGCCTCCTCTTGGTGTTGTTCCTACTGTTGTTCCCTCAATGGTCCCATCATTATACTCAACTTCTATCTGCCCCCATGGTGTTTTCTTATTTGCAATACCCACAGAGTCCTTTTTTTCCAATAATACTTCATTATGATCAATTATTGAACGAAATAGTTTAAGGAATCTTTTTCTTTGCACAGGAACATTAGAACAATAGCAAAAATCATAATAAGGTATTAAAAACATTTTAAATCCCTTAAACATAGCTATAAAGAATGTTTTTCCATGCCCTCTAGCTGCCATATAACATGATTGCTTATTATGTTCAACTAACAAAAATTGTTTTTTTATAAAACTATTCCATATCCTATCCCCTGTCTTTAAATCATATCTTACAATAATATCACAAAAAATAAAGAAAGCCCTTTCGGAAAATACTCTCTGCCCTTTCACAATTTCTGTCTTATACAATTCTCCATCAGATTCATCAAAAAGAAGTTTTCTTATTACTTCTGGCTCTTCAACAACTTTTTTCTCTATCTTTTTATCATCATAATTTAATTTACCTTCTTCTCTAAGAAGCCTTAAATAATCTCTATAAATTTCTGACTTGCTTCTCATTTTGAATCTTATAATATTTTCAGTTTATTTTTTTTGGAATATCCTTTTTAACAGGTGTAACATCAATAATCTTTTCTTCTTTAAAATTGGCTTTTTTAAGATCTCTAAGAAGTTCAGACTTTGCCTCATTATTATATATATTAACCTGCATCTTCTCAACAGTTCCAATTTTAGGTGATTTTTCAGAATTATCTAATTTTCCTGTCAGCCTTGCCTGCCTTAAAAGAAGCCGCCCTTTCTTATCAATCAAGTCTCCTATTATCTTCCCGCGCTTATCACTCTCAAGAAGGTCATCATCCTGGATTAAGGTTATTTCCTTATCAAGATTCTTAATATCCTTTACTAAATGCTCATTATGATCTAAATGCAGATTGGCCCTTATTTTATTCAATTCATGACTAGAGGTTGATTTGCTTTCAACTATCTTCATATTACCATCAAAGAAGTCTGTTACATCTTTTGCAACAAGTTCCAGATTATATATCTCATTAAGCCTTTGTGCTATAGCATCATGGCTCATGTCTGTTGTCTTAATAAGCTCAAAAAGATGATCCATAACATTCTTCCCAGATTCAGCAATCTTATTCCCTTTAATAACAATCAAATCATTATCTCCCATATTATTTTATCTTATATTGTCTTACTATTTAAAACTTTCCTTACCCTCACTTTTTCTTTGTTCTGGCCCGCAGAACGCGCCGATTTTTTTTAGGTCTTTTTTTTTGCTTTATTGAGCCTATTTCTATTGCGTTTTGTAGTGGGATAACTTTTAATTATAATGTAGTGCCAAAAAGTTTATATAATAGTTAGCACTACTAATCTTATGGTATATCTAAGGATTAAACACATTAAAGGTTATCCATATCTTTATTTATGTAAAACAATAAGGAATGGAAAGAAAGTTAATCAAAAAGTAATTAGATATATTGGAAGGGTTAAGGGTATTGAAAAATTATCAGATGATATTATTAAAAAAGTATTCATAAGAGATAAATCTAAATGCACAAAATGCGGTTCTCAAAAAAAATTGACAATAGACCACATCATACCTTTGTTAAAAGGAGGGGATAATATTGAAGACAATCTCCAAGTGTTATGTACTAAATGTAATATCATTAAAGCCTAACAATATACTTCAGAATAGAAAACTATATAAGTAACTTTGAGTTATAAATGAGTTATAAACAAACAAAGGTGATATTAATGGATAAAGAAACAAACCCCTGCATCTGCAGGATTTCTAAAGCTGGAAGGAACTTAAATGCGCGGATACCTGATGACTTCAGGGGCGATATCAATTATGGTGATAAGGTAAAAATAACTGTAGTTGAGAAGGCTGCAATTAATGATCCGGAGAAAGTTATAAAAGAGCTAAAAGCCTTTATGGACAATCCCAAACAAGAGAAATTAAATGGAACTCTAATGGGTTATAGAATTGACATAGACATTAAGGATTTGATAAAGAATCTTCCAAAAGAGGCCCTGAAAAAGATATTCCTAAACTCTTTGATAAAATGATAGATAACGAAGAACGGAAATGTTGGGGCAATAAGATGGAAGATAGAATGATGGCTTTCTTTAAAGGTGCGCGGAGCATATACGATGAAGTAGATTTTGAGACTTCTGCATGCTTATATGAAGTAAAGAGCTGCCGGCTGATAAATAAATGTTCAAGCGGAAACTTTGCTCAGGGTAAAACTAAAGAGAGGTCCGAGACAACACATTTCGGGAGATTTACTATAAACACAGATAACCATATATTACTTTATCTTAGATCCTTACAACTAAATAAGAAACCAAGATATATTTTTGTTCTAAGGGTTGGCAACCAGACTATATTCAAATTAATGGACTGGGCCGAGGTCACAATATTAAATAATAAAGATACTCATCACATTCGATTGAAAGAGGTATTTTTTGATGAATAAACCATGTGCCTGCGGCGGAGATCATTATGCAAAAGGGAAATGCAAAAAATGTTATGAAAGGGATAGTCATCAAGATAATAAAGAGTATCGTAATGGATTATCTAAAAAAAGATATGATCACATCAAAGACAGGAGAAACTATCTAAAAAGTATATCTCCAGAAGAATTATTAAGGATAGTTAGATTGAAAAATTAACAGCCGCCAAAGGGAATTGCACCCATATCAACTGCTTACAGGGCAGTCATCATGCTGTTAGACCATGACGGCATCTGACAGCGTAAGAAGGAGGTCAAAAGTATTTAAAATTTTCTAAAAATTTTCCGGAATTTTTTTTCGAATTTAAAGTTTTTTAATTTCATAACTTTCTAGATTCTGAAGTGTATATGCGCGTTCTCTTTTTAACTTAGCAAAAATAGGTTTAACCCATTTAAAAGACTTAGAACTAATTTAAAACCCCTCTCAATAACAGGGCTTACAACACTTAAACAACTTACTCTTAACTACAGCCGAACCCTTTTAATCAGCGTTTCACTTCAGGCTATCTTTTGACTACTACTTTTGGCTTCATCTACTCAATAGCTTTTAGCTTATATTCTCTTTAGATAGCATAGGTTGTTTATATAGTTTTAGGTTATGGGGTGGTTGTTTATTTAACTATCTTATAGTAGTTATACCTATACATAAGTATATAAATAGTCAGGCAGGGCTTATATCTCTTGTTTTGGGCTGTTTAAAGTATGCGTTAAAACAAAAAGTTTATATAGTCAGCTATCTCTCTTATTTATGAGGGAAAGCTTAACCGAGATTAGGCATTTCCTTTATGAGTTAAACAAAAAGGTTAATATTGGAGTTTAACTTTATAACAAGAAAGTTAAACTTTATAACATAAACAAACTAAACCTTATAATGTTTCAAAACTTATAGGTATTGGGCATTATAGCCCTATAACATAACAAACAAGATTTATCGGCTTAACTGATAGGAAAGATAAAAATGGAAAACGAAAGAATTAAATTGATTATGGACGATTTTGGTTTTAGTAGATTAGAAGCTATTAACTATATAAAAGAAGTTGAGGGGGTTTGTTAAAATGTTAAATATAAAAATATATTGGCATAATTTAACAGAATGTTTAAACTATTGGAATAACGCTATAAATAAAGGCTGTTCTTTTAGTTTAGTTGATGTTAAAAATGATTTTTATATGAATGGTTTTTATAGCAGGAATATGTTTTTTAATAATCAGGAACATTTTAATAAATTTATTGAAAACCATAATATAAAAGATTATGAATATATTGGGGTTAAAAAATGAATAAAGAAAAATCATTAATAGAAGAATCAAATAGTTTAAAAGAAATATTAAAATATTTTGAAAATGATTTAATAAATTCCAGAAAAGATTTAAAAGAGTACTATAAAGGCGAAAAATTAAGAAAATGGAATTGTGAGGAATGGGTTATTGATTTAAGAAAAGAAAGTATATTAAAAGCAGAAGAAGGGATAATAAAAACTAAAGAGCAAATAAAAGAAGAAGAAAATAAAATAAATTTGATATTAAAATATTTTAATAAGAATATGAACCCAAAAACTAAAGGAATGGTTTTAAAGTTATTGAATAAAGAATATAATAATAGTTTTAAAGAAAATGGTTTAAGTGGTTATTCAGTTAAACTTTATGAAATGATTAATTTTGCTATTGAAAATAATATTGATTTTTATCTACAATTTAAAAGTTTAGAAAATGAATGTATAAAACATTATAACGAAACTTTAAAGGAGTGGTTATAAAATGAATAAATTAAAACATAATAGGGGTTAAAATGAAAACTTCACAAAGAAATAAATATATAGTAGAAATATCAAAACATTTTACTTATATTGAGGATTTATTAGAAAACTTAACAGATGAAGAATTGAAGCGATTAAATGAAAATTGCGAAAATGGGGAATATTAATATAAAAGAGGTGGAATAAATGAAACAAATAAAAGTTAATTGGAGTAAATCGGTTTATTTTTCTATGATAGCCGATAGTAGATTTACAAAAGATATTAAAAAAGAGATTAAAAGACTACATAAAGAAGTATTAAATGTATTAAAAGATAAAACAAAATTTAATGTTTATTTTAAAGAATGTGATTTAATCACTTTTGAAAATGGGAAAACTAAACAATTTAGAGTTTATTATAAAGTAGAGATTAACAAAATTAATACTAATTTAAAAGATTTATATTATTTGGTTAATTCTGTAACGCCTGTTTATTATGGGAATAGGTGGGGGGATTAAGATGTATAAACTAATAAAAATAAATAAAGTAAGAAGTCTATTTTTATCTAATGACAATTATTTAATAGATAGGGCTTTTTTTCCTACTCTATCGTTTAAAAAGTCTTATAATCAATTAAGTTATAGAACAGGGCTTTTTTATAATATGCTCTATAAGATTAAAGGTTTTATGAAATGGGAGTTTATTAAATTTAATACTCAAAAAGGTTTTATTAATTTAATAGATGTTAAGGGGGTTTTAAGATGAAGTTTAATAAAAATGAGATTATAAGGTTATGGGGTAATGGTTTAACCATAAGATTTAATTATCAAGATTATGAAGTCAAAAAAATGAGTTATGGACAATATTTTTTAGAGCCTGTTAATTGTGGTTTAAGTGAAACTGAGGGTTTTCATAAAAATACTTTATGGCTTAAAAATAATGAAAAAAATATAAATATATTAGAAATTGATTTAAATGATATTAAAAATAGTTTGACACCTCAATAAATCCCTTATATAATTGATGTATGAGGGCTTTATTATCATAAATGTATATTGCCTTAGCTTAGGCATAAAATAAGCTGGAAGTGGAAAGAATGAAAACTAAACAAGAATTAAAGCAAACAATAACAAACTTTAAACCTACTGAAGAACAAATAAAGAATACTGAAGAAGTGTTTTTAAATATGGCTAATGTAGACACTATTAAACCAATAGTTTTAAAATATCAAATAGAAATACTTAAAAAATATAAATTCCAATATAAAAGGGTTGATGATAGAAAAAGATTTTTAAAAGAAACGGGTTTAAATTATATAATAAATCCTGAACATACATATTTAATAAAAGAAAGTGATTTTAAAATATATCTTTCTGAAGTAGCAAAAGAACATTTAAAAAATGGTTTTATAGTAAAAAAGGATTATTGCCCTTTATTAATTGCTGAAGATGATTTAAGAAAATCACAAGATAAAATTATTAAAAGTTTTGAAAGTGTAACAGGAATTAAAAAAGAAGATTTATTTAAAAACTTTCCTAAGAACTTAAATTCCTATATAGATTTAACTCTTAGGTTTATGGTTAAATTTATAAGAAATAAAGACGAGATTTTAAAAGATTATAAGAGGGCTTGTTAAAATGTTATGCGAAAAATGTAAAACTGAATTAGTAGAGATTATAATAAATAAATTATTTATTTGTTGTGAGTGTGGAAATAAAAAAGAGGTTAGAAAATGAAGATTAAATTTTATATATGTAAAAAGTTAATAGGTTTTAGAAAATTTTATAAAATTAATAGTTGTAATCCTAACTTACTTATTTTTCATTTTTTAGGTTTATCTCTTATGGTGGCTTTAAGATGAAAGAAACAAAAATAAAAGTTAATGACATAATGGTTAATAGTTGGGGTTATGACCAGACAAATATAGATTTTTATAAAGTTGTTGGATTAACTCCTAAAGGTATAAAGGTTAGAAAGTTAGGAAAATCTATAATAGAAGATGGTTTTATGTGTGGGAAAGCTACCCCTTTAAATGATTTTGCTAATGATAAAATAATGACTAAAAAGATTTATTACTTTCATAATAAACCACATATTACTATGTCTTATGGTAGTTGTAGTATATGGGATAATAAACCTGAGTCTTGTAGTTGGTATGCTTAAATAAAGATTTATTCACTTAACGAATAGGAAAAGGGAAAAGATGAAAGAAAGTATAAAAAGTAAAATTAATGTTATATTTAGAAAATTAAAAGAGGAAAACGGAAAAGGTTATTTAATAGAATATAGCGAAATGAAGAAACTAGTAAAATTAATAAATAAACTAAAAGAGGTGGAATGAATGAAATGTAAACATTGTAATTCAGAAGAAACTTACCTTTATGCTATTTTAAATGGGCAAGAAATATATGATTGTAAGAAATGTCATAAGAGGACAGAAAAAGCAAGATAGAATTATCAAATTTAATAAAGCTTTAAGCCAAAGAGTTTAAAGCAGAGGAGAGAAAATGAAAGAAAAAGAACACAATAGTTTAATAGAAAAAACAATAAAAGCATATATGAAACATTTTGATTTATATTTAAAAAATGGATTTGTTTATAAAAAAGATATTGCTATCTATACAGAAGATTTAAACGATAGGACAGGACTTTTAAGATTTTTAGAGGGTTTAAGTATAGTATGCGATAGTTTGGAATTATGGGGTTTAAAGAAGTTTAAAGGTTAGCTTACTTAAAAAGCTGGAAAAGGGAAAAGATGAAAGACACTTCAAGATATAAAAAAGGATTTAGAGAAGGATACAATAACCCTAAACAACATAAAGATATTGATTTAAACAAAATTAAGGATACTGATGATTTAATAAATGGTATTATTGCAGGGGTATGCAAAAGACGGGCAGATATTCAAAATGGAATTAATGAATTTATCTGGAATGATTTAGACTTAAATAAAAAGTTAGAGGAAAAACAATGAAAATAGACTTTAAAATGCAAACACCAAGAAGCACAAAATTTGAAACAGATAAAACCAATATAAACCTTTTCTGTAATGGTTTAGAGTTTGGTATTGTAACCTCTAAATGTTGGGGTGATTTTGAGCCAAGAAAAGAGCCATTAATTGAGATGGAAATTAAAGGACAAAAATATCAAATAAACCAGAATGATTTTGAAAAGATAGTAAAAAAGAACTTTAAATCATTTAGGGCTTAATTAAAATAAATATACGAGGTGTAAAAATGGAAAAGTTAAAAGAAATTACAGAACAAGAGCATAACCTTATATGTAAGATTTTTGAAGTAGAACACCCTGCACAATTAGGGGAAATTACTTTAAAGAGATTAGTAATGTTGATTAGGGAAGCTAAAAAAGATGATGATTGGTATGCCAGATATAACTTTCTTCAAAAAGATTATATCGAAAGATTAGAAAAAGAAAATAAGAATTTAAAGGAGAGTAAAAGAGAATGAAATGGTTATATAAATTATTAGGATTTAAGAAATATCAAATATATGAAGCAGATGATGATTGTATTACTTTAATAGATATGCAGGGTTTTAAAAGTGGTGATTGGATATGGTTAAGAAAATAAAATCAACAAAAGAAATCATTAGATTTTGTGTTCAGTATTGTTTTGATAATCTTATTGATAAAGTATCTTATAAAGAATATAAGAGAGTTAAGAAATACAATAAACATAAAATAAAATGGTAAAATACAAAATACAATTTCAAGGAAATAAAGGGCATGATATGATGATTATAGAAGCTAAAAGTAATCAAGAAGCAAGAAAGATTTTTAATAAAAATATATCAATAAAAGAGGTGATATAAATGGATAGAACAAAAGAACTCATAAGAAAGGCATTTGAAATTATGATAAAAGAGAAACATATCCTACTTAGTGAAGCAGGGAGAAAGTTTTTAGACCAGCCTATACAACACCCACCAAGCAAAGGAAATTTTGGGGATAGTTGGCAAGAAGAAGCAGATTTAACAGAGAAGGAGAAAAATTGGAGAATTGAATCTGTTAGTCACTATGGAACATTAACAATAGAAACTATTGATAAATATGGGCTTGTAGATGGTACAATATCGAATTGCCCTTTAAATTATTTTATAATTGAAGAGGTGAAAAAATGAATACAGGGATTATTTTTATAAGTGCATTAATTGGGGGTATTATTGGTGGGATTTTAGGGATTTACGCATCTTTTATTATAAAATATTTAATAAGAAGAGGGTGGATAAAATGAGTCTTATCCAATTTGATGATATATTAAATAAAGCTGGAGAATTTGCTACTGCTGAAATAATCGCCAAGTATCAAGATGAATGGTTATCAGATAGGGAAAAACAAATACAAAGATTAATTGAACAATATAGAAGTATGGGATATATGATTTTATCTGGGAGGGAACTTATATGATAGAAAATGTTTTATCAGAATTGAAATCAATGGAAACAGAATACAGGAAAGAAATAGCAAATGAAAGCCTTTATGGAAAAGAGAAGCACGAATTTAATCAAGGCGTATTATATGCCTTAGACCACGCAATAATTTTAATAAAAAGGGTTGTAACCTAAAATAACAGGAGATTAAGAAAATGGAAGAAGAAATAAAATCAAGAGAAACAATATTGACGCATATGGTAAAACCAAGCGAAGCAGGAAAAGTTTTGACTATCAAAGCAAAATTAGAGAATGGAATTATAAAGATAGAGGTTATTTAAAATGGAACAAATGAAAAAGACAGCACTAAAAAGGCAGTTATGGGAACAGGAAAAGTATTGTTTAGTTGTTGATAGCTTACAAAATGCAGAGATTAATTGCGAGTTTGAAGCCGTGCAGAATAATCTTTTTCAGCATTTAAGGGGGTTTGATATTCCAAGACAAATAAGCAGGATAGAACACCCTATTATAGACCAGACTGAAAGTCTTTTTAATCAATTTAGAGAACAGGGGAAGATTAATTTAGGCACAGGTGGGTTTAGATGAAGAATAGATCCAAGATACATGATGATTGGGAAACACCGAAAGAATTTTTAAATATGATTAGGGCAGAATTTGGGGCTTTTTCTGATCCATGCCCAATAACATTTAAAGAAGAATACTCAGGTAATTCATGGTATCCTAATTTTGATGGTTTAAAAATTGATTGGCAAGAGATAAATTTCATAAATCCACCATATAATAGAAAAGATAAAGAAGCATTTATTAGAAAAGCATTTAAAGAAAGCAAGAAAGGGAAACTCTGCGTTATGCTTCTTCCTGTTTCAACTTCTACTAAGATTTTCCATGAAATAATCTATCCAAATGCA
>Ga0307928_10004867_pt1 | contig 10150 bp, 14 predicted proteins | sample AceLakmetagen232_FD_201815 | JGI IMG/M metagenome (GOLD analysis project Ga0307928, IMG submission 201815) | Saline water microbial communities from Ace Lake, Antarctica - #232 | ecosystem: Environmental > Aquatic > Non-marine Saline and Alkaline > Saline | place: Antarctica: Ace Lake...
GGAGTAGCGCGAAGGGGTCGTATAAGGACTTTTTTAATCCGAACATGACCCAGCAGCAGCTTGATTCTTATAAGGAGAAGTTTCCGTTTGGGGAGTTTGAGCGGTACTTCAAGAATTTATGGAGCGCTGGGTCTGAGCGGGTTTTTACGGACGAAATGATTGAGGCGACCAATTATGTGGGGATTGACAAGCAGGTGAACGTCCACAAGGCGCTGATAGACATCCTGACGAACAAGAATCGGATGATTCAGCAGGAACGGAAGCTGATGAGTCGGCAGAGCGACGATGAGATTCTGGAGGTCAAGAATCCCGAGATTATGCAGCAACTGGAAGACCAGCACGGGCATTTGTTTGCCGACATGGACAAAAGGCTGTGGCCGATAAGCGACATCTACGAACTGAGGGACAAGGTGAGCGGAAGAGGCGCGATGGCCACCCAGGACGATTTGAAGAAACTGAGCAACATTTACGACACGAACTGGGCGATTTTAACGGGTATGGATAGGGCTGACCCGATGAAAACCAAAACATCGGCTAGAACCATTGTGGTGGCGATTGCGAAGGGGTTGATGGGAAGTAGGACGAATCCGTACCCGGTGGATGAGTCTGAAGCGCCCCGGTATATTTATGTGTTGCTGCACCTGGCTGACATTGAGGACCATTCGGTGGAGGTGATTCAGGACACGCTTATTGCCATAAAGGAGGAGTTTGACGGGATTGACGCCTTCGGAACGGAACGGTGGGGCGCGGTGGACTTGGTGAATTGGTGCAACGAGAATAACATCCTGGCCGACATTTATTACCCGACCTATTCGAGGCAGAGGACAATGTTTACGGAATTGTTCCTGGCGTATAAGCATGGGCGGTTTAAGGCGGCGCCTGTGTGGGTACGGGGGAATAAAGAGGACGACATCCTGAAGGAAGAGATTGGTGTGTTTGACCACAACCCTGCGGCGACCCAAGGGAAGTTTGGTAGCCCTGAGAAGAGCGAGAAGTACGGCAGGCAGGATGATTGCGTGTTTGCGGTGGGCAGCGCGGTGTACGGTGGTTTGAGCTTGGGTGTTGAGAGCTTCAGGGAACGAAAGGGCTTAAAGAGCTTTGGTTTCTTCTTCACGGACCGGAGCAACTTGATTGGGGATTATTAAGGAGGGATGTAGATGAAAGTTACGATTTGTGATGTAAAAAACTGTGGGAAGGTCATTGAGGGGAACGCGGAACCTGCCGATTGGACACGCACCTGGGATGATGGTAAGATAACCATATCTTTGACGAATGAGATTGATAGGTGCGATGACTGCATTCGGAAGACCAACGCTAAGCTGGCCAAAGCGGCTTGGGATTTGGAGAAGAGGCCCAGCACCAAAAAGGAGAAAACATAATGGAAGGTAAAGAAACATTCGAGGAAATCAAGAAGTGGATGGATATTGCCAGGACCGAGGGTGATAAGTTTTACAACGACGGTAATAAAGCTGCCGGGGCAAGAGCCAGGAAAAGCTTAGACCGGGTGGCCAACCTGAAAGTCCAGTGGCGCAAAGAATCAGTTTAGATGGCCTGACCGTTTTCTAGGGGGCCTCCTGTCGGCCCCAGCGAACCAAACCTGCTCAGTTTGCTCAGGCCAGGCGCACAATGCCAGTGAATGGCAGCGCACGTTTTGTTGGGAAAGCAGGGAAGACAGGTTTTTTTATAAAGGAGCGATATGGAAGCCTTGACAAAACTCAATAGAGATGTAATAATCAGAGCGTCATGAGAGAAACGAATCTAAAATACATAGTGCCCTTTCCGGTGAAAAAGACGAAAGTTTTTCTCATGACAGCCGGTTGGGGCATTTTTATTTTGGAGGCTTGTAATGGGTAATTTTATTGATTTGACAGGGCGGAGATTCGGGATGCTGGTAGTGCAGCGGGTTGTTGAAACTCAAGAGTGGGCAACATCGTGGTTATGTCAATGTGATTGCGGACAAAAAACAATTACGATCACGAATAGGTTGAAATCAGGTAAAACAAAAAGCTGCGGGTGTTTAAGGACGAAAAAATCATACGATTTAACAGGGGAAACTTTTACAAGATGGACCGTTATCGAAAGGTATAGGGGTAAGGATATAAAAAGGGCTGCTGAACATTTTGTATGTGTATGTATTTGTGGAAATGTGGGAGTTATCAAGGGGCAGAGCTTGAAAAGGGGTGATTCTAAGAGTTGTGGATGTTTGAAAAGGGAGGCACAAGCTTCCGCTATAACGACACACGGAGCATCGTGTCATGGTAAGATAGCTCTTGAGTATCGTAGCTGGGCTGCTATGAAAGATAGGTGTTTTAATGAAAACAATAACAGATACTCCCGCTATGGCGGCAGGGGGATAACAGTTTGCGATAGTTGGAAAAATAGCTTTGAGAATTTCTTCCGTGATATGGGCGATAGGCCAATAGGTACAAGTTTAGATAGGATAAATAATAATGGTGGATACGAACCTGAAAATTGTAGGTGGGCAACGTCAAAACAGCAATCTAGGAATATGATATGTTCAAGGGTTTGGAATATAAATGGGATAAAATATGAAACAGCAAAAGACGCCGCTGCCGGGGTTGGCGTGCATTCAGCAACGATTGCTAGGTGGTGTTTAGATAATAGGAAGAATAATTGTTTTAATGAGTTGAAATATGGAGGCTGATATGGATGAGAGCAAAGAATCTTGTTCTTCGTGCCATACCCCATGGACCGCCCATCTTGGTATCCAGGGGACGTGTGCCGAGCTGCAAAAGCTGAAGGTTGAGGCAGAGCACAAAGATGAGTTAATCCGTTTTTTACGGAAAGAAAACCGGGAGTTGAAAGATGAAAGAGCTATCAGAAATAAACGTAGAAAAGCCAACCCCAGCGGCTGAGTTCTTTTGTATTTGTTTGGGAGCGATGGCGATGCCGCTTGTTTTGATGGGCTTCGGGGTTTGGAAAGTGTCAGAATTGATTCGTGAGATGGGGAGAAAGTCATTTTGGGTATAGATATTGACCCACTAAAGCATGATGCCGGGAAAATCCAGGCGGGTGTACTTCTGGACTTCAGGCACGCGCTCATGGAAGTGGCGAAGGTTGGGACTTTCGGTACTGAGAAGTATTCCAGGAATAGCTGGCGGAACGTCGAGAACGCTGAAGAAAGGTACATGGACGCTCTGTGGCGGCACCTGCTGGCTTCGGATGATTTGGATGAAGAGAGTGGCTTGCCTCACTTGGCGCATTTGGCTTGGAATATCCTAGCGATTATGGAATTTAGGATGTGTTCAAAGCAGCCTTATGTAAATGTAGGAGAAAAAGGCTGGGGCGTAAAAATTGATGCATGGGATGATATATCAGAAGAATGGCGAAATCCGAAGCCACCCACTAAGAGGAGCGGACCATGAAAGACGAAGTGGTAATCTGTAGAAGATGTGGTGCAGCCATAAGGTGGGACATCGGCAGACACCTTTGCGTTCCTCCCGTGAGATACGTGAATGACTGCGAGAAATGCACCTTCAGGGAGGTTGATAAAATCGAAGGCACCATAAATTGGCCCGGTTGGGATAAAAAATATCCATAACTGCATTTTTTTACTTGACATACAGATATTAATATGGATAACATGAAAACTGGATAGCTAAAGAATGGTCGCAAGAACACAATCCCATGATGATTACATCAATAAGAAAGAGGATCAGCGACCCAGGAAGGTATGCTGTGTAAGATGCGAAGGGGTCTTGTTTTTTGCGATTACGTCATTTTTAAATAAAAAACACGGGTTCACAATAAAATGTAAGAAGTGCGGTTGTAAGAACAGATTTTAGCCAGTTTAGCCAGAATCATTTTAACAGGTAGTTTGAGCGCTTCAAGCGCCACATAAAGCCCTCCACTAAGTGAGCTTCTCGAAAGCCTGGACCAGGAAGAGCATGTTCCCCTTCTCTCCCTGACCCGGGCTTTTTTTATGGTGACTATGTGACTGAAGAAAAAATAGATACAGAAGTGACCCTCGACGATATCCCGGATAAATACCTCGAAGCGATGGCGCGGGAGTTTCCCTCCATCAGCATGAGCGCCCCGTGGCAGTACGATTCTGCCGCAGGGACTTATCGCGGCGCCGTTGATCCGGACGGCTTCTCAGCAACCGGAACATCTGACAAGGATGATCCCGCATATACCCGGGAACGGCTCCAGGAAGAAAGCTGGCTGAAGTTTCAGCGAACTCCCCAGGTGAATACGGCCATCCGTGGGTTGGGTGGCCGAATGGCCGGTTACGGGTTTGAAACCAGCTCGGACATTCAGCAAATCCAGGACGCCATCGAAGAGATTGAGCTGGACCACCGGAACCGCCTTTACAACTTCTGGCCGAAGTATGTGGTCAGGGCTAAGGTGGAAGGCGAGTTGAGATTGTGCGCAACCGTCCATGACGATGGTTTCATTGAGATTGACTTCATTGACCCGACCTGTGTCCAAAGCGGTATCGTGGACAGCGGTATTATCTATCACCCCTCTAAAACAACCATGCCGTTGATTTACTGCATCAAGGACGATGCGAAAGATATCGACGAACAAATCCCCTCCATCTTTATCGCCAGATACCCTGAATTAATGGCCGTTGCCAAGAAGCAGAAGGGGTTTAACGCCGAAGCTCTGAAGAACAGCCGAAGGCGTAAGTTCAAGGAAATCGGCGGGTTTAAGCGCTTCATCATCGAGTGGGACCAGTCTTACATCACCAAACGAAACATTGGCCACGTCCGGACTATCCTGGAGTGGCTGAACTATTGGGAGAACCTCAAGAAGTACGAGATTGACCACAAGAAATCGGCTGGAGCGTATATGTGGGCGTTTCAGTTCACGGATATTAGGAGCTGGATTGAATGGCTGAGGATGTCGGACGCCGACAAGGAGAAAACGGGTATTGCAGCACCAAAGACTCCGGGTGGGTCTTTGGTGCTGGGTCCCAACATGGAAGCCAAGGTTTTAAATCCAAACCTCCCCAATATATCGGATAGCGATACGGACATCTTGCAGCAGGTGACGAGCGGATTGAACGAACCGGCGGATGTTTCCACGGGAACATCGTCTGGAACCTTTGCATCCGTCAAGGAATCCCGTGGCCCCATGAGCGATAGAATCAGCGATGAGGTCTGTTATTGGGAAAAGTTCCTTCGATACGACTTCTGGAGCGGCGTGTTCTTCCTAAAAAGCAAGGTGTGCGACTTTCCGGACGTTTTTGAGGTGGAGGAGGCCGTTTCTTTTAAGAACCAGGAACCAACCTTTAAGAAGGTTAAGAGAAAACCGGAAGCGCTGATTGACATCAACTTCCCGACGAGCGAGGTGAACGACGCCGAGGCGCGTTCCAGGGCGTTCTTTGGTAGTAAGCACGCTTCGCTTCATGATACGGCCGGAATCCCGCTGAGCGAATTAACCAGGAAGATGGGCTTCGGGAACTTCCGGAAGCTTAGGCTTCAGTACGAAACTGAAAAGAAGCTGTACCCGGAATTACCGCTGGCCATGGACGCCGAGGGCATACAGGAGCGCATGCAGGCTGAACCGGCGCAACCGAAACCAGGGGAGCCTAAGAAAGATGGAAGTGGCAATGGTACCAGGGATAACCAGGGCCGTGGCGGCACGGTGCCTGAAAAGCAGGAAAAAGATGGAAAAGGTAAACCCGTAAAACCAGTGAAGGAACAGTGATATGGGTGATTTGATGGAGTATAAAGGAGAAAAAAAGTGGAAAAGATAGTGCTGCATAGGTTGGCGAAAGACGTCTTTAATACCCCGTTGATGATTCAGCCAGACAAGTTGGAAGTGATTTTAAGTGTCATTGGCGACCGCATCGGCATGGAACAACTTATTGGGACAAAAGCCGGTGTTGACCTGATGTCTTCAGCTCGGGGGGCAGTAGAAAGATCTTCACGAATATCGGTTATCCCGATTCTAGGGTCGCTTGTCAACAGGACCTATGGGTTGAATCCCGACTCCATGTTGCAAACCTATGACGGCATTCGTAATGAGTTTAATGCTGCGTTGGATTCTGATTCCGAAGCAATATTGTTCGATATCCATAGCCCAGGTGGAACAGCGTCTGGAGTATTCGATCTTGTGGACGAAATTTTTGAAGCAAGGGGTGGGAAGCCTATATACGCCATGGCGAACGAAAACGTGTTCTCTGCTGCCTATGCCATTGCTTCTGCTACTGACAAAATCTTTCTATCGCGTACAGGCCATGTTGGGTCGGTTGGCGTGATTGCGAAACACCAGGATAAAAGTGCTGCAAATGAGAAAGCCGGCATCAAATATACCACCATTTTCAAGGGTGCAAGGAAGGCTGATTTAAGTTCTGATGCTCCGTTATCAGATGAAGCCAAAGCCATGTTGCAGGAAGAAGTAGAGGATGTTTTTGATTTGTTTGTAAAGGTAGTTGCCAGAAATATGAATATGCCTATTGCACAGGTTATAGCAACTGAAGCGGGTATTTTTATGGGCGAAAGGGCAGTCCTAAAAGGGCTCGCGCATGAAGTGATAGCAGCCAAGGATGTTCAAGCTAGAATCTTGGCTGAATTGGATGCTAACCTGAGGAAGAAGGAGGCCAAAATGAAAGGCAAGATCCCCGATGTAAAATTAGAGAAGGAGGAGGTGAAAATCATGAACGCACAGGAATTGAGGGATAAGTATCCCGAACTGGTGGCAGAGGTTGAAAGTTCTGTTGAGCAGAAGCTTTCCACTGATTTTGGCCGGAAAGAAGCCGAGATGAAAGCAGAGAATAGTTCTTTGCAGGATTCCGTCTTAGGACTGCAAAAATCGGAAGCCATCCGTCAGGAGCGTGAAATCAAGACTGAGGCCAACGCAATTTGGGCCGAAGCGCTGGGTGGAAGCGATATTCCGGAACGTCTTCACGACAAGGTGAAGGTTCAGGTATCCCACGAAAAGTTCGTCCAGGACGGAATGCTGGATAGAGCCGGGTTCACCGAGGCCGTTAAAGCCGAAGTGGAAGATTGGGAAACCAGGGGCGCTACGTCTCAGGTGATGGGAACCGGATTCTCCTCGAAGGACGTTGAGGACGAAGGAACCGTCAAAGCAAAACACGAAGCCAAGGCCGATGAAGATTTGGCCGACAGCCTGTTTGAATTGGCAGGTGGCAAAAGAAAGGAGGTGAAGTGATATGCCGTTAGGACAAACTCCATACATTTTCAGGGGCGGGCAGGAGGATTTGAAAAGACTCTTCTACAGCGATCCTGACAAAGCGTTCGCGAGAGCGATTACGATCCCCGCAGGCTATGGCATTGTTAAAGCCGGAGCCATCATGGGTATCATCACGGAAAGTACCGACAGGGTTGGGCAGCATGTGCCTTATACCGGCCTTGATGCAGTGGGTAACGTTGCTGCGGGTATTGCCAACTTGTTTGGTGCGGCCTTTTTGACCGCGAACCCGACCACGGGTACAGAGGGTCAGGTTTCCATGGAAGACAGTTACAAGTTTGCTGTGGGCGATCATCTGGTTGCCGGCGACAGTGACCTGAGTAACACGGACCTGGGCGCCATTACGGCCATTGACCGGACCACTTATTCCCATATTGCGGCGATTACAGTGACGAATTCTTTTGATTCGGAAACCATTGCCAAGGGTGCTGTGATTGCGATCCAGAGCTATGCTACAGACCCATGGGTAGCTGCAACTGGTGTGCTGAAAGCTGCCGTGGATACAGGAACTGGCGAAAACGCCAAGGGCGGGCAGGGAGTGCTGGTGATTAAAAATGCCATGCTGTATTCCGCAAGCCTTTACAACTATAACGCGGATGTCGTGACGGACCTTACAGGTTCTTCCGACAGCGATCCGTACTTCATCATATAAGAAAGGAGGTGAATTGATATGCCTATAGGAATCAATGATATTTCGGCACTTCGATTAACCGTGCTGAATAAGCTGGTCACGAAGTATATGATGCCGCCGAACCTGATTCTCAAGGGAATGTTTAAGACTGTGAACTACGAGTCTGACAACATCGAATGGGAATCTCAAATCGGCAGTAGGGGGTTAACCCCATTCGCGGCTGAGGACGCTGAAGCGCCCGCCGTGGCCATTCCCGGAGTTGGGGAAAACTCAGCTCATGCGGCATTCTGGAAAGAGCGCACCTTTTTTGGTTCGTCCTTCCTGAACAATATCCGCGAGCCTGGTACCGACCGCAGGTATCAGAAATCAGCCAGAACTCTGAGTAACCAGGTGCGAAACCTTGGGAACCGGAGCTACCGCAGAGAAGAGTGGATGCTGGCTCAAATGCTTTGTAACGATGGGTTTACCTATAAGGACAAGAATGGGGTTTACATCACCCTGGACTACGGTATTCCGGACGACAACAAAGTGACGCTTGCGACCGACTACAAGTGGGATGCAGGGACCAAGCGCAACATCCTGGAAGACATCTTCGATGCAAAGCAGGTGGTTAGTGATTCTAACGCCGGTGTGCTGAACAACGCGATTTTCACGAGCGAAGTTCTGCAAATGCTGCTGTTCGACGATACCATCCAGACCCTTATGCAGAAGTCTTCATACGGCCAAGGCGACTTGTTCGCTAATCCGACAGGCGTGATTGGAAGCTTGCTGGGAATTGGTAATATGTACCAGTATGACGAGGCGTACCAGATCAGGGCGTATTTGACGTCTGCCCTGGCAGCCGGTGCTGGACCGCACACCGTTTCCGTGGATAACACGGTTGACTTTGAGGTGGGTGGAACCCTGACTGTTTTGGACGTGTCTGCAAAAACGACTGAAACCCTAACCATTACCGCTGTGAACACCAATGCCGGGACTCTTACGGCAACAGGTACTTTGGCGTCTGCTTATAAGGCGACCGAGGATTATGCTTACATGACCAAAAAGTTTATCCCGACGGATAAGTTTACCATGTGGGCGGATAACGTGGATGGCGAACCCATTGCCGAGTTTATGAAGGCTCCGCACGAGCTGGATCGTAGATGGGGGCAGCAGATTGACCGCTGGGTGGTTAGAGACCCGGATGGGATCTTCCTGCGAGTTGAGGATAAGGGACTTCCCGTGCTTTATCATGAGGACGCTGTTTATCAACTGACAGTGAATTAGGGGGTGATCTGATGGAACAGAGACGTGGACCATACCCCAGCATCGGAGCAAGGAAGCAGTGGGCGGCGAATGAAGCTTCGCCCATGATGGCGGTTATTTCAGGGGAGTTTTCGGCCAGTTCGCCCGGTAGAGCTTTGGGCGCCTGCAATATTGCCGGTAAAATCTCCGATGTTTGGCTGTCTGTTGGAGCGAGCGGGAAGGACGATTCGGCTACACTGTCCGTTACCGCTGATCTGAAAATTAACGGTACTTCGTGCCTGGACACAGCGCCCGTAATCGCTCATGTGAGCGGCGAGGCCAGCACGAATAAGACCACAAAGGATGATGCTGACACCGGCGTCACCCAATGCGCCATGGACGGTGACAATAACGATGTGTCCTACGGCGATGTATTGACGTATGACATGACTTTGACGAGGACCAGTTCTCCTACAACTGAGATGGGAACCTTCGCCATTGCCGTGGAGTTTGAACCCGCATAACCAATAGGAGCAATCGGCAGATGAAAGTCGAAATTTTAGTTACGTTAAAGGGAACTTCCATCTGGAGTAGGGGTACGGTATTTGACGATGCCGTTGCCCCTATACCAGGTGATATCCTGAGAGAAGTGAGCAACGAATCAAGCATTGTCAGGGTCGTGGCCGAGAGTCCATTCGCCGTGACCGAAAAGATTGAACATGATTGGGAAGACGCCCCGTGGCTTGATGATACCAAGATTGCGCCTGCCGGGCTTGAAGCACCCAAAGAACTTGAAGCACCCAAAGAGCTTGTCGATGCACTCTTGCCTGAGACAACCTACCTATCCAAGTTGGAAGTTATAATCCAAAGAAATCCGTCCATTGCAGCTTTAGCGAAGAAACTCGGGGTTTCGCATCAGTCCGTTACGAGGTGGCGTACCGCGAAAAGCACCCCGACAGAAAAATCCATAGAGCTAATCCTTAAAGAATTTGATAAGGTGGAAGACGATGACCAGGACTGAGATGATCACGCAGCTCCAGGCTGAGGTGAAGGGCTTAACGTCCAGCCTTGCCGATGCTGATTACGGAAACGCCATTGACGCTGCTGAACGCG
>Ga0307928_10004869_pt1 | contig 10149 bp, 20 predicted proteins | sample AceLakmetagen232_FD_201815 | JGI IMG/M metagenome (GOLD analysis project Ga0307928, IMG submission 201815) | Saline water microbial communities from Ace Lake, Antarctica - #232 | ecosystem: Environmental > Aquatic > Non-marine Saline and Alkaline > Saline | place: Antarctica: Ace Lake...
TTTACACTCATATTGATAGAGTTAGGAAAGAATTAGAAAATCAAGAGGGTGACATTTGATGAAAGCTAAAACAATAGGTGATCTTGTTACATTAGAAAAAGCAAGAGCTATCAACAAGAAACTTATAAAAGTTTTACAAGATGAGGGTTTACCTGCATTTTTAGTACTTCCTTACTTTATAGGTTTCGTTGAAATATTACAAGATGGAATGAATCAAGAGGGTCGTAAAAGATGAATCATAAAAATATATGGCTCACAATTATAAGTATCTCTTTATTTATGTCAGGTATGTGGTATGCTACTAATTTTACTAAAGAAATAAATTATAACAATCCTTTAGTACTTACTTGCACTTTATTTTTAATCAACATAATGATTATTTGGATTAACCCAATAAATAGGAGGTACGTAAAAGATGAAAGGTAATGATGGAACAGGTAACATACCTGAAAGAGATACTTGGGAAACACCTCAAGGGTTATGGGATGATCTAGATAAACAATATAATTTTAAGTTTGATTGTTGTGCGAGTCATAGTAATAGAAAGACAATAAAATATACCAGTGATTTTCTTTCATTAAATGAGATGCAAAATAGTGCTTGGATGAATCCACCATTTAGTTTAGCTTCAGATATGTTTGAGAAATTCTTTAGTATTTGTTTTTCAGGAGTTGCGATTTACAGATGTGATAATATGGAAACTGCTATCTGGCAAGAAGTTATATTAGATAATGCTGACTGGGTATTCATTCCTAAAGGAAGAATATCTTACGAAGGTAAAGAAGGAAAAGGATCAAGATTTCCCTCTGCACTAATTGGTAAAGGAGTTCCACCACCTAATTTGGGGAATGGTTTTATACTAGAGGTAAAAAGATGAAAACTAGAACAACTGAAGAAATAGTTAAAGAAAATAGTTATATTAATCATCCTTACACAGATATAGATTGTAATAATGGTGATGATAAATGGGTTTCACTTGATGAATTAAAACGGGAGACTCCCAAAGAAATATTCAAATTTATTAACTTAGAAATGATACAGGATCAAGAAGAGTTTGAAATCAAGAGGTTCGTAAAAGATGAATAAAGCCTATATCTTCTTAAGAGTGTCACGAGAAGATCTAGATGAAACCTCGCAACTGATTGAGATACTTAAGTTCTTTAAGTTAAAAGAATCTGAGTGCATAGTAATAAGAGAAACCATTTCTGCTTACAAAGATGACGTGCAAGATAAACGTTCAGAGTTCATAAGACTAAAAGAACTGATTGAACAAGGTGAAGTAAATGATCTGTACGTGTATTCTTTAGAAAGGTTAGAAAGAAACATCATAAGACTCTTTGAAATCTTCTTTTTCGCTGAAGCTAACGGATGCAGAATACATGGTGCGTTACAACCAGCACTTGAACTAGACTTTGAAGATTCTCCGATGGGAACTTTCTCAAGATACCAACAAGTTTTACTTTGGGGACTACTTGCAGAGAATGAAAGTTACATGATCTCTAAAAGAACAAAGAAAACAGTGGTTCAGAAGAAAAATGCTATCACAAAGTCCACTTATGGGAAGAAATGGGGTAAAAGCCTTACTTATCCCGACAAAAGCAAGGTGTCGATGTCGACACAACGCAGTCTAAACGAAAATATCACTACAATGGCACATTTGTACGAGAAAGGGGGGGTATTCATGTATTATAGCCTAGTCATTAAACGCATCTACCAAAAGTACGGAATAATAATTAGTAAAAGTTATATAACAAAGCTTAAACATAATAATAATGGTTGATCCTGGAATAATTGCAAAAGGTGGAAACGTAATTGGTAATGTAGTTGCAAAGATAGCTGGATTCTTTGGTTGGGCAACAAGTAGCCTTCAAGGAAACTTCTTAATCTTGCTAGTTGCTTGTGGTTTGATTATCTGGTTATATTTGATGGCACTGAAAGATCGCACCAAATATATGCAACATCGCCGTAGATTTAGGTAAAATTTATAAAGTTCAGAGTTCAGAATATATCTATGGCAAGATTATTGTTTAGAAGTCCGACTATTAAGAGAACAAGAAGAAGACTACCTACGGCTGAACAAACAAGACTTGCTAACGTAAGACGTGCCGAAATTCAAAAGCAAGAATTACGTAATTCTAAAATATCTGAACTAAATAAGTTAATGGCGATTAGACCTAGACGGAATCACAAATCAAGATTGGCTTACCGAAGAAGCACTCTTAAACAAATCAATGCATTACGTAGAGAGCTTGGTGCAAGTGGCACTCTAAGATATTCTTCTAAGAAAGGACTTTATGCATACCGAAGAAGTATAACTGGTGTTGGAAGTTCAACTACTACTTACACATTCGTAAATCCTAAGTATTCTCCTGTAACTACTTATCAAGGGAAACGTGTTACGACACAAAGAATAGTTCCGTTGAAAAGGTACATTGATAAAGTTGGAGTAGTTAGACAAGAAGGAAGAACTGGTTACAATGCTAATGATTATGCACTTGCTCAATCTCGAGGAGTTCAAAGTAAAGGACGATACACCTTACAAGGTATTCGGAGAACAGTTCCAAGTGAGATTAAAGTAACTCAAGGTTACGAACTAAGCAACAAAGTATTCACAATAGGTACTGCGTTAAGAATTCTTGGTAAGAATACCATTACTGCTAATAAAGTTAATCTATTAAGAGATAGTACTGGTAAAGTAATTGGTGTTGAAGACGGTATCAAGAAACAGTCTTATGCTTTAAGTACACCTATAAGTTTTGCTAAAGCAAAAGAGTTGTTCAAGGAGAAGCAACTAGGTTCTGAGTTTAAGAAAATACAAGTACAACAATCTAAGGCTGACGAGATAGCCCTTAAGAAAAATGTAAAGGCATGGGATAAGATTGCTAAGACTTACGATGAAATTACTGCACGTTCTAATAAATCAAGAGCAGTACGAACTAAAATAACTAATTCTATTAACAAAGTAATAACTAGTCTTTCAAAAGTTGATCCTACAAGAAAATACTTCGGGATAAAGGCTAACACTTACATTAACAGATTTACTTCAGAGATTCTAACTACTCCTTACGACTTCACTGTTGGTTTAGGAAGATTTATACCTGAGTTCTTCGAGAAGGTTGCATTTCAAGTAGCAGTTTTGATTCAAGGAGATTTCAGAGGAGTTGCAGTTACAGAAATCAAGAGATCGGTTGCAGGTTCACCTTTAGCACTTGCTAAATCATTTGATCCAAGAACACCTGAAGGTTTAGCAAACTTAGTTACTACTGCCGTATTCGTAAAGATTGCTGGTGCTAGAAAAGTAGGTAAAGTTCAAGCAGTTAAATCTATTCCTAAAGTTTCCAAGTTTAAAATTGGTACTTTCCTAAAAACAGCTAAAGGTAAAGTTAGTATGGTTGGTAGAGGAGGAAAAGTCTTTAAAGTTCCAAGAGTTGTTAAAAGAGTTATCGCTAAAGTTAAAACGGCAAGAACTAAACTGTTAAAAACTAAAACTGTTACTAAACTTAAAAGAGCAGTTAGGTCAGACAAAAGAATTGCTAGTAAAGGTGGTAAACTTCTTAAGAAACTAGAAAAGAAAGCAAGTCAAGGTAAGGCTTTCAAGAAAGCTGAGAAATTAAGAAGAAGTACAGCAGTTAAAGAAGCTAAAATCAGAATCAAAGAAAGATTGGCCCTTGAGAAATGGCTTAAAGAACAAAAGAAACTACAAGCAGTAAAAGATTTAGCTGGGGCTAAAGCAAGAGTTAAAGTTTATAATCGTGGAACTAAACTGTTGAAAAGTTTAGAGAAGAAAGCGAGTTCAGGCAAGTTGTTCAGAAAAGGAGAACGTGCGAGATTAGATAGGACAATCAAACAAATCAAAACAAGACTTAAAGAAAGGTTCGATTTAAACAAGTGGATGAAGAAGAATGCTAAAGCTAAGAAGGTCGGAGAACTGGCTGGTGCTAAAGCAAGACTTAGACTTTCAAAGAAAGGTGGGAAGTTACGTTCTGCAATTGAAAGAAAGGCGAATAAAGGTCGGGCTTTCAATAAAGCTGAGAAGTTAAGACGAAGTACAGCAATCAAACAAGCTAAGATGCGAATTAAAGAACGGTTAGTTCTTGAGAAGTGGCTTAAGCAACAAAAGAAATTAAAAGCAGTTAAAGATTTAGCTGGTGCTAAAGCAAGAGTTAAAGTTTATAATCGTGGAACTAAACTATTGAAAAGTTTAGAAAAAAGAGCTAGTGTTGGCAAGTTGTTCAGAAAAGGAGAACGTGCAAGATTAAATAGAACAATCAAACAAATCAAAGCACGACTTAAAGAACGGTTCGATTTAAACAAGTGGATGAAGAAGAATGCTAAGAACCAAAAAGTAAAAGAGTTAGCTGGTGCTAAAGCAAGACTTAGACTTTCAAAGAAAGGTGGGAAGTTACGATCCTCAATTGAAAAAAGAGCAAGTAAAGGTAAGGCTTTCAATAAAGGCGAGAAATCCAGAAGAAGTTTAGCAGTTAAAGAAGCTAAAGCAAGAATCAAACAAAGATTTGAACTTGAGAAATGGATTAAGAAGGAATCTAAATTACAAAAGGCTAAAGATTTAGCTGGTGCTAAAGCAAGAGTTAAAGTTTATGATAAAGGTAACAAACTACTTAAAAGTTTAGAAAAGAAAGCCAACGTTGGTAAATTATTCAAGAGAGGTGAGAAGTTAAGACTTAAACAAACTATCAGAAGGGCAAGTAACAGAATTACTGCTGAGTTTAAACGTCAAAGGGCCGAAGCTTCACTTAGGAAAGAACTTATTAGACTTTCCACTAAGAATAAGAAGATTAGTTTACTTGAAGCTGAGATTAAGAGCAAGAAAGTATTGTTAAAGAATAAAAAGATAACTCCTGCTCGTAAAGTTGTAGTAAAGAAACGTATTCAGTCTGCATCTGACATACTAGATAAGGCTAAGTCTGAAAGGGTACGAATTAAAACAACTGTTGGTTCAGGTAAGTCTAAAAGTAGAGGATCACAAAGACAATCCACTCAACAATTACTTAAAACAAGAAAAACAACTCGTAGAGTTATACCTAAGCTGAAAATACTTAATGTTGTAAGTGTTTCAACGGGTATTGTTATGGGAAGTAAAATATCTAGTTCCTTAAGTAGGTCTTTGGCTCAATTACCTGGTCTTGATGACAAGTTCACTCAAGGTCAAGCCAATACCTATATATCTAAGCTAAAAGACATCCAGAAGAAAGCTCAAGACTTAGAAAACGATGTTACTGTACTAACAGGCCAAGACACTACTATAAGACAAGGCCAAATCCTTCAACAAAAGTTAAAATTAGTTGAAGATGTTATTCAAAAGACTAAAACTAAACTTACACAAGCCACTAAGAAGAAAAAGAAACCTTTCAAGATGCCTAAGCTTCCTAACTGGGGCGATGCACTTCCTAAAGGTAAAGTACTAGTAGTAAATCCTATTGTAAGGATCAAAGGAGTGAATAAGATGCTTAAATGGAACACAACTCCTAATCGTGCAAGAAAAAGAATAGAAAGTGCAGTTGATAACACTACGGCTAGATCATACTCCTTAAAGATTGTTGGAGTTAAGAAAGGTACGGACATTAGGACTAAGAAGCTTAAGAAGTTCAGACCAAGAGTAGGTAAAGATAAAAGAGTTCAAACTAATGTTGAGAAAAGCAAGTATGCGATCGATACTAAGGGAGAAAAGTCAGGCTTAACACTTGCAAGGGTGCTTAAAGGCAAAGTAAGGCCTAAGAAAGCAAAAAGACGTAAAAAGCCTACTAGGAAACCAGTTAAACGCAAAGTTAAGTCTAAGGCAAAGAAACGTCGCACAAGACGTAAGTAATTCTATTCACTACTTCTAAGTTATTTTCGACAGGTTTATATACAAGTATGTCCGTAATATATTATCAACGGGAGAGATAATATGAAAACTACATTTAAACCAACTTTAGAGAACTACGGTGTAAGAAAAGTTTACGAGGTTAAAGCAAAACCTATTAAACGAATTTTAACAATTATAGCGATACTGCCAATTTGCAGTGCATGGTTATTTCTAGTAATTCCTTTCGTAAGGGATTTAAGATATGTGAGGTTTATGTAATATGTTATATGATATTTTTAAGGGGATAGTAGTTGTTGGAATTCTTCTTTTCGGGGCATACAAAGTAGGAATAACATTTGGTTCACTGATCAATGTTAAATGAGGTAAACAATGAAACATTTAGATGATATAAGTAGGAAAGAGCAAAAGAAGTACGAATTAGCTTTGAGGAACACTGAAGCAATCGTAAAGAAAAGACGTGCTTTGATTGAGATGGCCACTGGAAGGTCAGCACAAAATTTGATTGACGAGGTGGAATATTAAATGGCTGGATATGAACCTGCATCCTTACAGAAGATGATGCGTTTAAGATATTACTATTACGACAGGTCGCTTCACGTTAAAGGTGAAACTAAACAGGGGTGGGCTGACAAATTGTATAAACAAGAGAAAATCATAACTGACTTCTTAACTAACCCTTACAACAGAGTAAGAACTGTTTGGAAAAAGAAAGCACTAGCAACAATGAAGAACGCACCAGGAGTTGTAAGAAAATGGAAATAGAATATCCTTGTCCAGATTGCGGACATCAACAGTATCATGAAGATGAAAGAGTTGTCCCAGGAACGGATCAGCTTGAGAAAACATTAAGATGTAATAACTGCAACCAGTTAATCTGGGGTAGTGTGGAGAGAATAAAGAATGAAAACGTATGAATTAATGATCATAATTGCAATGCTAACGTTTGTCGCAGGTTTAACTATAATAGCAGGGACAAAAGAGGTACCTGAAATAACAGTTACTCAAGGATATATGACAAATGTGTTTAAATCTGAACAGTGCTCAGGAGTGGCTATATCAGATATGAAAAAGTTAAGATTAGGTGCACAAACAGGAAGTATGAGACCTTACTTATATGCAGGGGACATTATGCTAACTATTAATTACGATCCAGAACGAAAACTAGTTTTGGGAGACGTTGTTTCTAATAACAACAAAATACACAGGATAGCGGTCATAAATAGTTTTGAAGGTAACTTCCAAATGAAAGGGGACAATAACTTGAAATTAGATTATGAGTGGTTAAATTTTAATGAAACAGAGTATGTGGTGTGTGGAGTAATGAGAGGTACAAATGATAATTAAATGTCCAATAACAGGAGAAAGGTATGAACGGTTAGACGTAACGTCTTATCATGAAAAGGATTGTCCGTTCTGCAAAAGAATAATTAGTAAAAGCTTTAAACAAAAGAACACAGAACAAAAGGAGAGTCAAAGATGATGATTAGAAAGTTAGCAAACGGTGGATTGTACTTAGTACAAAAACAAAGAAAAGAGTCGTACAAATCAACATTCCTTATGGGGAAGAACATAAACATTGGGCAACTTAGAAGTAACAACCCGTTCTTCTTTGGTAAGAGAGTTAGGTTTAGATTAGAAATTGTTCCAGATAGCGAATCACCTTACGATGAAAAAGGTGCAAGGAGAGTGCCGTCAGTTGAAAGGAAATTATTGAAACTTAAAAATAAAACTAAACCAGAAACACTGCTTCAGAAATGGAACAGATACGAGAAAGCAAGAGGTACAAGATGAATGAAGAAACTATAACTGAAAAGTGTAATGTTGTTGAGTGCAATAATAAGGCATACAAAAAAAATAGAATAACCCCTTTCCAATTTGAATGGGTTTGTAGAAAACACTATAAGGAGTTCGCATAAAATAATGGCATACTTAACATTAATTGCACACAAATGTTTCTTTTGTGGTGACCAGTTAGGTTACGTAAACGACATGGAACATAAGAACTATGTCTTCTGGGATAAGAAACATATTTGTAAAGAATGTTTTGAGGTAAATAAATGAAAATAATAATTAAGGATTTGGACAGCGATTTAATAGAAAAGATTACACCATATTTAGGAAGTATCAATGTTACTTACGAGATACACGAATAATGAATAAAAGACCGTACAAGGTGTTGTTGTTGGACAAGTGGCACGTGATACCTGTTGGTAAATTTATGATCTCGAGAAAGGAATGTGAGTTCTTCAAATACCAAACTTGCAAAATGAGTGAAAATTTGTGATTCTTTTATTTTTCTTGTTACCACTTCTTAGTTCTTTTCGATACATTTATATAAGTCAGTCATAATAAGAATAGTATTAGTTTATTTGGTGATGAATTTGAACGAGTATTTAGAAAGCATAGAAGTGGGCATGAGTATAAAGCTTACAGTTAAAAAAGGAGAGAAACCATTCTTTTACAAAGGAATAGTTTTAACAAATAATTCTGAAGAAAGTTATCTAGTTATAGATGACATTAAAAACGTGCAAGTGTATTGTAAGTACGAAACAATTCTAGATTTAGAGGTTTCTAATGAGTGAAATTTACGAACTGCAAGAAGAAGGTGCGTTCCCAAAATTAATAGTTAAATCAAGAGCAACAAATAAACGGATCGCAAGTTTCTTAAAAGAAAAGATGGACTTTGAAAAGTTCTCAGTTGATAATAATGCAAGTGGATATACTAAACCAGATGGGACAATATATTTCACTTACAATTTCAGAGATGATTTAGTAAACGATTTTTTAGAAGTACAAGAAGACTTGAAACATTTCTTGAGTGGACTTGACGAAAAATTATTGTTAAGGATGGATGTGCACAAGCAAAGTGAAACTCCTGGTGTTGATGATAAAATTAAACAAGAAGTAGCAGTTCTAATTGCATCAAGACAAGAAGATGATGCAAGTGAAATTTTAGTTAAGTATATTCTTAAGAAAGAACATATCAAAACTACTCGTAACGATTTGAAAAGTCAAACTTGGTTTTATTGTGAAGGAATTTATATTCCTAACGGAGAAACAAAGATACAAGAGATATTACGTGGGATTCTTGATAAATTATATACCACCCAAAGATGTAACAAGGTTTTAGATAAAATCCAAGCAGATACAGGAGTAGATGAAGACCTTTTCTTCAACGATAATTATGTTGACGAAATCCCTGTACTAAACGGAATATTACACTTGAAAACACGTGAGCTTGAAAAATTTACTCCTGATAAGGTGTTTTTTAACAAGTTACCAGTAGTTTATGATCCTAATAAGACTTGCCACAGTATTGACAAGTTTCTAAAGGAAATCCTTGCAACATCTGAAGATGCAAAGGTTATGTACGAAGTTATTGGGTATTGTTTATACAAGGAACACTTTGTTGAGAAGGCATTTATGTTTGTAGGTGATGGAAGAAACGGTAAAGGTAAACTATTATCCATGCTTAAGCACTTCTTAGGTGCATTTAACTGTTGTTCTGTTGCTTTATCACAAATGACACACCAAAATACAGGTATTTGTGAAATGTTCGGTAAACTCGCAAATCTTTCGGGCGACCTGTCACCTACTGCCCTGAAAGAAACAGGACTATTCAAAGAAATCACTGGTAGGGACTTATTATCAGCAAAAAGGAAGTATTTAACTGATTTGACCTTTGTAAACTATTCAAAACAGTTCTTTGCGTGTAATCAACTGCCAAGAGTGTATGATATGAGTCTTGGTTTTTGGAGTAGATGGATGTTATTTGAGTTTCCGTTCACATTTGTTAAACAAGATGAATACGATAGTTCTGACAATAAAACTAACATGAAACTACGGGATGAACAAATTATCACGAAAATTACGACTGAAGATGAACTTTCAGGATTATTGAACAAAGCATTGGATGGATTTGACAGAATCATCAAAAAAGGCGACTTTACAACCACAAAAGGGACTAAAGAAGTTAAAGAAACATGGATTAGAAAAGCTGATTCATTTCTGGCTTTTTGTTTGGATAATATTGAAGAAGAATACGACTCTTATATCCCTAAAAAAGAGGTCAGAAGGAAGTTTTATCAGTACGTAAAACAACATAAATTAAAAGGTTGTTCTGACATCGTAATTAAACGAAATTTAGAGGATAATTTCGGTGCTTTTGAAGAAAGAAAGTCAATTTTAATTGAAAAACGAGAATGGTGTTGGAGTGGAATAAAATGGAAAGAATAAATAATGAAAAAAACACTACTGGCAAGGGTTACATAGCTTTTCGTGGAAGTACTGTAATTGGGAATTACAGGGGTGTTGGAAAAAGC
>Ga0307928_10004870_pt1 | contig 10145 bp, 17 predicted proteins | sample AceLakmetagen232_FD_201815 | JGI IMG/M metagenome (GOLD analysis project Ga0307928, IMG submission 201815) | Saline water microbial communities from Ace Lake, Antarctica - #232 | ecosystem: Environmental > Aquatic > Non-marine Saline and Alkaline > Saline | place: Antarctica: Ace Lake...
TGCAGCATTTGTTAGTGCTGTCTCAAAGTCAGCCGCTTTCTTTACGGCCAAACCAAACCCGCCGACAATCACACCGCCGAGTGCGGTAAAACCAATGCCCATGGCCTTGGTTTTCGCAAGCATGCCCGCTTGTAGTTCCGTAGCCTCCCTGTCAGCCGTAGAAAATGCGGCAAGTAGCGGCTTTAGGTTGCCGCTTATGTTATATACAATGTCTCCACCGACTACAGCCATGATTTATGCCTTCGCGTTTTGTGCGTCCGTGAACTGGCGCATAGAGCGTTTCCGCCCTCCGTCTTTACTGCCCCTCGCCTCCTCCTTTGCATTCTCAATTACAGCCGCTGTGAGGCATACCATCTGCGAGCCTGTCCAGTGCTCCTCGCAATAGTCCCATGGGATGTTCCACCGTCGCATAATCCTGTCATAGTTTTTCCAGTCCGCTAAAGGGTCTACTCTTCCGCCTTCGTCTCCTGGTCCGTACTTGTTTCGGAACCAGCGAAAGGGCGTTGGAGCACCTCCGATATCGCATTGAATGCACCGATAAGCTGCTTGGGTGTAGCTGTGTCGTCAAGCCGCTGCCTGTCTTCCTCGGGCACCGGAATCGCGCCGTATAGGAAGTCCTGTATGTCATCTGCGGCATTCAGCACACCAACTGCGTTTGATGAATCCATAAGATCACCATTATCAGTGGCGATAGGTATCACCTGCTTCAGCAGCCCACGGCATTTACGATTACCCGGTTCTGTCCAGGTGTACGTGCTATCGCCAAGTTCGATTTCAACTATTGCTGCTTCTAGTGCATCTACCGGGAATTCTGCGTCTGTCATTTGTCTGCTCCTTTTTCTTTATGCTTATTAGTTACATATCACACGCGGATTACGCGTCTTCGTATCGAGTCCAGCTATAGCCGGCCAACACAGAAGAGCCAGCAAACACATCCGCAACCACTGCCTGTGTGCCTAGTGTCTTGACTCCACCGCCAGACGTGGCAACCTTGAACTCGACAGCTGGGAAGTAGTGGAACCCCAGTCCCTCGACTTCGATCACCATCGCATTCCGCGTGTACGTTGCGGACTTGGTAAACACGTCGCTTGTTTTTGTGACGTTACCAGCCCAGTTCAGCACCTTCTCACCGATCTCATAGCTAGTGAAACTGACAGTATCTGGCGTATCTGCTTTGTCATGGATAGTTGCTATTTTCTTGAGTGCCAACGGCGGATCTACGGGAATAGGTGTGCCCTCTGCGTCCGAAAACTCGAAGTCGTCCTCTGTCATCTCGAAATCGTTTACAGTCCAGCCGAATGCAATTTCACCAGACGCAGTAGAGGTCCATGCGATTGAGCTACCAGCTTTAGGTAGCGACGCACTTGGAGCCGCTGTGTTTTCCGCAGCCTTGGCCACATGTATGATGCGGCCTGTTTCAGTGTTTTCTTGCCATGCCATAGCATAGTCTCCTAAGTTGTCTTTATTCTGAACGTTGCCACATACAACGGCCATCCCTCATCTGGGTCAATCATTGGCTGACCCTCCTCAAATTCACTTAGCACGATACCGCCTGTCGTGGTGTCTCCGTGTGCCTTGTGAAACCTATCATATACTGCCCTAAATACTGCGGATGCACTATCTACGTTTGCCGTGCCACCATAGCACCTGAACGCGTATCTGCCATCCTGTACGTCTGTGTCAAAGCTGTCTTGAATAACAGCTAATGGGAACACCACAATAGCTGCCACTGTGTTGGTGAACGGTGGCGAGACTGTAGGTATCCGTTGCTTCCCGACTCGCGTACCTACAAGCGCGTATAGCGACGTACCGGCAGTCTCTGCCCACTCGCAAATAATTGTTAGTCCATCGTTCACAGTTCGTCCCATCCAGACTCTAGCGCCTTGCGTGCCGACTCATAAGCCGGTGCCATAAAGGGCTGTGCGGCCATACGCTTGGTTCCTAATTCTACATATGCGCCGTAGCCCGTATCGGTTTTGACTTCCCATCCTAGAAAGTCATATTTCTTCGCATTGATGCTTCCCATCAGGTTGCCTGTTTTTACAGGAGAGTTAACTTTTGCATCCGTAACAAACTTGTCAATGAACTTACGTTCTATATTCTTGTCAGCGTTTGCCTTGATTATCCTCATAAGTGCAGCCGACCGAAATAGCTTAGAGAACGCACCCATCACTCTTTGTCCCTTGTGTGTGCCCGCTCATTACAGATAGCCTGCATGGCGCTTAGTGCTACCTTCATTGCTGTGACATCACTCGACAGTCCGTTGTGAATTGCCGCATCTAGCTTCTCCACATCCCTGACGAGTCGCGTCATTTTTACATGTAGCCCGCCATATCCAAACGTTACCACGATGATATTCGTCAGTAGTATAATCGCCTCTGGTGATAGGTCTATCATCTTGCCGAGTCTCCTACTAGTAGCTGAGCTGTACAAACAAGACATGTACGATCTTGTTGCGGTATGCCGATAATCAAGTAAATCTCTTCAGCGCCAAGTTGCTTTCTGTCCCGATGCGTACACTTGATGCGCTGTGCGCTTGTGAGTGACGTGCCGTGTGGTATGTATAGTGTTGCATCTGTGATAGTAGCCTCACTTCCGTCTGCTACTTCGGATGCAGTCACCTGTTTCACGAATCCATGAAAGGCGTTGATTGCGTCGTACGTCCAAGTCGGCGTAGTTTGCGCACTACCCCAGCCAGCACCTGTCAATGTGCCTATCTGAAATGTGTCAGTGAATTGCCGTTGCATTGCTATTTGGCCGCGGAACTTCAATCTCTCCATCCCTTACGCTTACTGCTTAACGCCATCCGCACGCTTGGCGGGATGTCATGTGCCGTGTAGCTTACACCGGCAAGTAGGTCTACCTCTGAAGCGCCCTCTATGCCCGTCTGTTGATACTTGGCTCGTACAAGCTCACATAGTGCCGTATCTAGCACATCGTCGTCTGTGTCGCCTGGTACCTCAGTACCACCACGAACCTCAGTCATCTTCATAGACTGTGCTACTTGTTTGTGGTCTTCCTCGTAGGTGACAGTGATGTCGCTATACGGGCCATAGGTGCCACTAGTAATCTGGTAGTACGTGCTGTATGTGACAGTCACCTCGTCGAAGCCATCCGCGTCTACCGCTCGTATCTGCGTCTGAAGTTCCACCGCCGTTGCAGCACCAGTAGTGCAGTTGGCAAGTGTAGGCTCTATGAGGTACGAGCTTGAGCCGTCAACGCTAACCCATATCTGATTCGTGGTAAGCGCAGACAAGTCAGTTGTCGGAGTTGCCATGCCGCGACTGTAACCGTGTGACGTTTCTGGGTAGCGATTCAATCGGCAAGTGGAAACAATGAAGTCAGCCGCTGCGTCTATAAGTTCATTTAGCCATGCCGTGTTGGTTGTGGTAGTTATCGGTACGCCAGTCACACTCATGGGATAGTTACCTCTTTCGTGCTGACGCTATAATCGTCATCCGCTTTGAGCGCCGCAGCGTCTACCGAGTCCGCAACAAGGTCCATGGCGTCATCCACTTTTGACGGGGCGTACAATGCTTGCGCCGTTGCGAGCGTCACTCCATCTGTGCCCGTGAGTGTGGTAGGCACCTTCGCCGCAGCAGCTGTCAAGAACTTGACATTAAGTGTCGCGTAGTCTTCTGAGTAGTCGCCTAGATACATCCTAGTCGCTTTCGTTCACATCTGTGCTTTTTACTATCCGCGCAAGTAGTGCGGCTTTCTTCGTGGCGCTCATACCACTCATCCGTAGTTCCCCTCGATTAGGTCAAAAGTGTTACCCCAGAGGTATCCAGCTGCTTTTCGTTTACAGCGCATCTCAGCATCCTGATTTATGTTTACACGGGATGCACGGTTCGTGTCATCTCGTTTCGCGTTGCCCACATTTGGGTGCCATGTCTTGATCTCTGCGTCCTCGTTGAAGCAGAACACACCTTCACCGTGCGCATACTCACCTAGCTCAGTATCTCCGCTGAAGTGGTAGTAGTCTGGGCAGAATATGGTGCCATACACGCCAGTGTCCTCGCCTACAGGAAACCGTTTCAGAAACTTACGGCCTACCGCAAAAAAGCAGTATTCGCGTATACCTTCCTTGGGCTCCATGTTTGTAATGTTCAATCCAACCATACCATCAAGTGACGGGAATGCATAGGTGAAGTCATCCGCAATCGCATCAAAGCAACCCGGCAACACCTCGATATGGTCTGCGAGTACCACAACAACGTCAGCCGCACTGGTGCGTACAAGCTCATTAACACACGTAGTCAGTGCGCGTGGTTGTGTCTCGATACCGGGACGCCACAGCACGCCATCAGGCAGGCTTGCCTCTAGCCGTGCTAGTTCGTCTGGCCTATTGAGTGACGGACATACCGCTTCTATGATCATTGTGCTACTCTCTTTAGTTCTCGGCTTGCCTGGTGATGCTCTATGATAGCCTCTACGCCTACTTGTCGTGGGTTATCTGCAATACGGCAGTAACTTGCAGGTAGTTCTGATGGTTTACCCTTCCAGCCTACTAGTGCTGCATCTAATGTCTTTTGGTCCCATTCCGTAGGATTAGCGGCTTGCGCTTTTTCCCATCGCGTCAAGAGCCTAGTGGCTCGTGCGCCAGGGGCAAAGTAAAGCGTGCCAGAGAGTAGTTCTTTTCCGTCAAGTCGGTGGAATGCCACATCCGCACCGTTCAACTGTCCAAACAAATCAGGCTTGCCACATAACACGGCATCCGCGTCAACCCACACAACGCGCCGTCCTTTGTGTTTCTTGCGCATCCTCTTTATGTGGGATGGCTTCATGCCGCAGTTTGCCTCCCACGAGCCAAGCGTGTCCACAAACTCGATATCGTAATCACAACCGTGCGTCTCTAGGCTCTCAGCTAGCTTGTTCGCGTGCCCCTGATATGCTGGTGTGGCATATGATACAAACACGGGCTCTGTGGTAGGCTGTGTTACAGGCTCAATTACTTCTTCCTGTTGTGGCACGAGATACTCGGGTAGCTTACCAAACTCGAAACACGTCAATGCACTCCAGTTAGAGCAATTGACAATGCGTGCGCGTTTTCTTGCGTCATCCGCGATACGCTCGAAACCCGCTATGTGAGACTCGTATGGTTGTGGCTTGTGGTTGCCAAAGTAGCCCGCATGGAAGTGCGTGCTTTCGTCTAGTCCAGGTTGGCAGTCGAATCCGAGTAGATAGATAGGGTTCGCGCCTGCGTTCAATGCGAAGTTCAAGGCAGGTACGCCACTAGAAGTAGAGCGCAGCAACCCGTCATCGAAACTCTCAGTCAACTCACCCGCCATGTCATCCTCTTGTGGCTCGTTAGCGGGGATAGGGATATACCTGTCGCGATACGCACCGTGGAACTGGTTAACAGCAGCACCAAGTACAATAGGACATGTCAAAAGGTCAAACAACTCACGGGCGCATGAGCCGAACTTATCATCGTATATCCACCGTAAAAACCTGTGGTCAGACACAAACATAACGGAAGGGTCAAAAGACTCATAGGCGCGATTGATGCCGATAGTGTGGAAGCCAGCGAGTGCATTGAAGTCGAAGTCCTTAAGGGACGAACCGCCACCGACTATTACACAAGGTTGGTCCTGCCACATACCATCCTTAATGTCTTGCTGCACTACGACGGGTGGCCGCTTGGGCTTATCCTCTTCTGCTACTTCAATCACTTCAGGCACTACTGGCAAATCCTCCTCCCACGGCGGCGTACCGAACTCCCAGCACTTCAGCCCGCTGTCTGGATTACAGTTGATGATTCGCGCACGTGCGCGTGCCGTGGGCGCGATGACATTCATGGACGCTATAAACTTCTGGTACACTTTGGAACGCTGCGTCTCCGGGTAGCCGTCGTGGTAGTGTTCCTGGTCTCCATCGTGTACGTTGCAGTCGAATCCGAGCAGGTAGATCTCTGTAGCGCCCAAGCATATAGCAAGGTCAATTGCTGCCATGCCTGAGTTATCGCCATGGCAGATGCCATCACGCATCTTGCCGCTAATACGGCGCGGATGCGGATATGGCTGTAGTTGCTGTACGTCTTCAGGGAAGTCCTGGAAGCTGTTTGCATTTAGCTGTACCTTGTGTCCCCTGTACTGCTCATATCGACGTTTCGCATCCTCACCCAAGTCACCGTTCGTTGTCCACACATACCATCGGGAATCAATCGAGAATGAAACGGTTGGCGTATAGAATTCAAGTGCGCGATTGATACCGATACTCAGCTCGTTATCGAGCATAGACCAGTCGAAGCCCTTGAGTGATGGCCCGCCGCCAACGATAAAACATCGCTTGCCAGCCCACGCGCCATCCATAATGTGCGGGATAGGTCTGTCCATACCTGGAGTGAGAGAGATGTATCCTTTGCGACGATAGTGATCCTCGTTGGCATATGCGGGCATGAGGAAGTCTGAGCCATCAGGCGCAATCATCACCTGATAGCTACCATTTCGATATACCCTGTCTTTACGAGCCAACAAGTCATCACCTCAAGTTTGTTATGCGGGGTGCAGCTAGGAAAGGAGTTAAGCTAGCTGCACCCCGTGCCCCAAGTGGCACCGGTGCAAAACCGGTTAGTTGTCAGTCTTTGTTATCACACAAGATCTCAACACCGAACGTGCCTTCAATCTCACCCACACCGAAGTAGGACGTGGTCACAATCTCGTTTGCTCGCAACGACGCGTCGCGCTCAAGCTCTACTCGCATCTGGTACCCGTCCACGTAGCCGAGTGCGTTGCGCGAGAACAACCCACACTTCGCATCCGCTGCCTGTCCCTTGCCTGCGCTCGTACCAGCCGCAAGGTTATCGACAAGTACAGGCTGCACACCGTAGATAGGCGGCAGGATACCAGCCTCAAGTACACTGTTACGGATGATATCCGCAGACATGCTAGTGTTGGTGCTGTAGATGGTCATCAAGTCTTCCATCACATATGGGGTGATGGCAAAGTAGTACGGGCGTGGTGCTTTCGCGTCGGTAAGCAACGTGATAGCCTGTAGCAGCACAACCTCAGTGATGTCGGTGTTGGTGGTACCTACAGAGTTGCTAAACCCATCGAACAGCGCCCAGATGGCCTGATTCTTCGATGCACGCATTGCCTCACCAAACAGACGCCCGATGTCGGTACCCACCTGTACTGGGTTGCTCACGTAGTCGGCCACATCGGTCAATGTGGTCATGCCGCCGTACTCACCAGGGGTGATGGTCACACCGGACGTACTGACAGCCTGATTCGCCAAGTCGGTTGCTTCGTTGACAGCCGCGACAGTCACAGCGCCATACTTCGGAAACAGTACGCTGTCCTTGCCTTTCGGTAGCTGTCGGTTGAGAATATAGTCTGAGAGGTTCATACCTTGCGACTCGACATAATACGCTTCTGCAATCAGCGCTTGTGTCAGGTCATCTAGGGTCGTGGAAGTAGTTTCGCTAGCCATTGATGGTTCCTTCGGACACCGTTACGAAATGTGCTTATCTTTCTTGTACGCAGCCCATTCGTCTGGTGTCATGTCTTTGATTTGTTTTGGTTCGGATTCTTTTGATGCCTGTGGAGGTGGAGACGTATCTAGTCGCTTAGTGACTTCAGCTTCCACGGCAGCTAGGAAAGAAACATTATGCGCTGTGACGTGTTTGTCAACGTCCGACAAATCACCAGGAATCTCGCGGAACATAGACCGAAGGTCAGGGTCTAAGATTTTTCGCTTGTCGAGCAACTCATCAACATCCGCATCGCGGTCACGGCGTGCCAGTTTAGCTAGCGCTTCGTCACGCTCAGTTATTGCACGCTCCGTCAATTCCTCGAAGTTCTTATCCTCAAGTAGTTGCTTGTTTTCACTTTCGCGCCTAGCTTCTGCCTTCGCGTCTGCTATAATCTTGTCACGGTCAATCCGCGACTGGGCTCTCACCGTACCAGCAACCTTATCCATGTCTTCCTGCGTAAACGTCTTCTCGACAGGTTTCACAGGTTCGTCTGGTTTCGGCTCTTCCGGTTCTGGCGCCACGTCGGCCTTGTCATCAATCACGATTTCCTCTACCGTCTTTTCGTCTGCCATGTCTACTATCTCCTGCGTGGATTTACCGCGTTGCGCTTCGCGTAGTTGTTATGTGGCGTGTTTGCCTCATAGTTTATTATCTCACGGAATGTAGTACGCATTACGTATATGTAACGAAAAGCGCGAAATGGGCATGATTCGTTACGTATATGTAATCGAGTGGTATGTGGATGGTCGTTTCGCGGGGTAAGTTATGGCCCAGAAAGTATTTTGAGATAAGTTGTCAAAACGCTTGACATTGATGCTCTGGTGTGGTATAGTTTGGTTATCAGTTGAACAAGTGGAACAAGTGGAACAAGACAGGAAACCAAGAAAATGAAAACCATGACACTGCCAACAGAGCAAGCTGTTGAGCTTTATCCAAATGAGCCCGATCTATTATTACCGGACGGGAATCCGCAGGCACTACGTGTCTACCGCTACACCTCGGGGAGACGGAAAGGACTAATCGGGCTTGAGGCTCCATGGCTACTATGTGACGTGTTTAGCAATAAGAATAGTAGCCACCGACCGAAGGAAACCGGCCTGCCTCTTGAAAAGTAGACCACACCACCTAGGCAGTTGAACGAGTAGAACAAGACAAGGCAACAGGGAGAGACATGATGCACACGTACACGATGACGGACAAGGGATGGGTAGCGTTCAGAGCAGAGCTACTGGTTTCTGTGAAACGCAAGAATGCGCTTGCAATGCTGGAAGAAGGCAGCGCACGCACCGAGGAATCTTGGCGCTCCGACGCTGAGGAAGAAATGAACCGCATTGACAAAACGACTGACGAGGACGCCATAATCGAGGTTGGTGTGTACTACACGGAAGGCGTCCCAGAAATTATCTACCTCGAAGATAATTGGTTCGAGGCCGTGCCAATTGAAGAGTAAACCACAACAGCGGGCTACGGCTCACGAGGGAGAATGGTATGACAATTGGAGAGAGAATAGAAACAGCCCAGACACTAGGTTGGAGCGTCCACGAACGCGACACTACGTGGGCTGTTCACGGCCCAGTAGATGACGCATACCTGGGCTCATTTAGCAGCGAGGAGTCTGCGTGGCTACACGTACTTGATGCAGTTGAGAACTATGGGCCGCGTGCCGATCATACACTCATATGCTCAATCTGTGGACGCATAAGTGATGCGCTAGACAACAGCAAAGGCACAGCATCGGGTTGCTGCTATCGCGGTAAGCTCGTAAGAACAGGTGACGCGGCGTTCTGTGCTATTGAGAAGTGGTACTCGTGACACCAACCTTCACCCGCAACCCATCCAACGTGCTGCGTATCTCGGCTAGCTCAAAAGCTGCTTCAACGTTTGCGAGTTCGTAGCACTCGTAAGTCCTAAATCTGTAACCGCACGAGCATATGCGTGAACGCAGAATGAAGTCATCATCGCCATCCTTGCCGAGTCGCGTGTAAGCTACTGTGTTATTGCGTTGCTGACATACTGGACATCTCATGCGTTACTCCTTTGTTTGCTCGGCTGCTTTCGCGGCTGTTGTCCTCGCAGACCTAGCCGACGCTCTATCTCTTGCTCCCTTGCTTGGCGAGTCCTTGCGATAGGCAAGGGAACACCGGCATCTAGGATGCTGCGTGGGTGCCTGTACTCCACCCTCGAATGTATCGTTTATCGGTATCCATCCTTCGCTTTCGTTGCCTTGACACGCATCGCTTACCCTACCATCACCAGCCGTCAGCCATGACTTCCATTCGCTGCCGTTTGCGAGTGCATCGATACGCGCACCAGTTTCTTGTGCGTTCGCTTGCTCGGTGCGCGCTATTGTTCTTTTGCGGTCTAGTAGTAGTCTCGCCTTTTCCTTATCCAGCATGCGCTTGTACTTTGCTGGTGATAGTGGTGGGTCTTGCGCATCTAGCGCGTCGATAAACTTGCGCAGCGTGGCAGCGCGTCCGCTGTCTAGCCCCTTCACCTGGTCTAGGAATTGTGCGGTCTTGAGTGGGTTCCACCCCTCCTTAAGCCCAACCTTGATAACGTCGCCTATCTTGTTCATTTCGGTACTAGAGAACTCTTTAGCCCACCGCCTAGCCTGTCTCTGCGCCGTTAGCTTCGTTGCCTCAAGTGTTGCCTTGCTGGCAGTACCCGT
>Ga0307928_10004872_pt1 | contig 10143 bp, 21 predicted proteins | sample AceLakmetagen232_FD_201815 | JGI IMG/M metagenome (GOLD analysis project Ga0307928, IMG submission 201815) | Saline water microbial communities from Ace Lake, Antarctica - #232 | ecosystem: Environmental > Aquatic > Non-marine Saline and Alkaline > Saline | place: Antarctica: Ace Lake...
TTGAAAAAACTACATGGGAAAAAGATAAAGAAAAAGCATTTAATAAAATTAAGAAAGGAATGACTCAACAACTCAAAACTAAACATAATAAAGAAGTAGTTAAAAATGTGAATGAAGCTTTAGATGCCGCTAAGATAGATTGGTCTCTTGAAACGGCTAAGGCAATAGATAGAAAACTTGGAACCTCACGAAGATATGTTACTAGTATTACAGGTATTGAAACTGGTGCTATAACTGCTAATTTATATACTTCAGGAAAAAATTATGGAACTCTTTCTACCTTATATTCAGATTCTCCAGGTTCTATTCAAAGTTCTTCTCGTATTCGTGATGCCGTTATTGGTGGTGGATATGTTATTAAACCTGAACAAGATGGTAAGGGTAAAAAATCAGACCTTAAAGATTTAATTAAGTTTTTTGATAATCCTAATCCCGAAGATACAATTGAAACATTAGTTCAACCAGGAATTGAAAACTATCTTTGTTATGGAAATTGGTATATGGAAAAGGTACCAACTAAAGGAAGTGAAAATAAAAAAAATAAAACTATTGCAGAACTTTATCCACTTGACCCTACTAAAATAGAAATTCTTGTTAATGCTGAATTAAAAAAGAAAGGGGTTTTACAAAAATCAGGATATCGGAGAACAACAGATGGTATAAAAGCAGTTAATTATAAACTTGATGAAATTTGTCAAATAAGACGACCTAATAGAAAAGCTGACCTTTATGGAAGAGCAGTACTTGAAGATAATATGGCTACGCTTCAATTATTACTTCGAGCCTTAACTTATAATATTAATATTCTTCGAAATGGTGGTAGACCACCACTTCAATTAATACTCCCAGAAGATTCTACAGAAAGTGATGCAGAAGCTGTATCAGCATTTTGGGAAAAGAACTATCAAGGACCACATAATGCAGGTAAAACACTTGTTTCTTTTAAAGGTGCTAAGGCTGAACCTTTAGGAATTACTCCACAAGATATGTCTTACTTAGAACTTCTTAATTATGGATTAAAATTAGTGGCAGGTCAATATGGCGTGCCTTTATTTTTAATTGGATTTCCTGATACTACAAATAGAGCAACTGCAGCTGAAGCAAGACGTTCTTTTTATATCTCAAATATTTTTATATTAAGAAAATTAATATCACAAAAAATAACTCAAGAGATAATTAAAGAAGGTAAAGGAATAGAAGGTTGGAGATTTGACTTTAAGACTGCAGGACTTGAAGAGGCTGAATCATCACGTAGAGATTTCATGATGGCTTGGACAAAGGGATTATATACATTTAATGAAGCAAGAATTGCCATGGGGCAATTACCAATAACTGAAAAATGGGCAGATAAATATTATCTTGTAGGTACAAAGAATGATTCATTAATTGAACTTTCAAAAGCAATAGGAAGAAAACCTGATAACGCTGCTCCTGATAAAGATGATTCATCATCAGGTACACAAGGAAGAGGACAAGGAGAGCAAGACCCAAAAAATGATGATAAACCAGCTGATGAATCTCAAGATGAATAAAATCAGTTGTTTTTTACAAATTTATTTTGTATAATTATTATAAGTTTTAGTTTTAAGTTAGGAGGAAAAGTAATATGGACCCAAAAAATATTCCAAATGCAGGACAGAGAACAGTTAGTGCATACATGCGTATTAAATCTTTTGTTTCTCCAGATAATCCTACTCCAAAACAGTTAGAAGATTTCGACAAGAAAGTAAATACTTTCTTAGCAACTATAGATAATAAGAAACGCTTCCTTAATGGTCGAAATGCTTATTCTATAGGGAATAAATCTTATACTCTTATTTGGTATTTAGAAGCAATTCCTGATGAACCAGTAACAACACCTTTCGGAAAGGATGTTACAGAGGTAAAAAAAGATGAACAAAATAATAGTCCCGAAAAAAAAGAAAATTAACGAAACAAAAGAAATACCACTTCCAATGGTTAAGTGTAGTTTTTGTGGGAATATGACAATGATAGGATTACATCAAATAAGACTTAAAATGGTTAAAAAAGGAGATATAAAAGTAGTTAAAGGAAAGAAAATGTATAAGCCACCTGTTATGAAAAGAATAGATTATTATATGTGTACTAATTGTGTTAAGAAAGGCACTAAATGGCTAGGAGCAAGACCATGAAAATATATTTAGTTACTTTTAAAGAATGTGATTACGACCAATATGATGCTTTTGTAGTTATAGCTAAAAATAAAAAAGAAGTGATTGAAAAAATAAAAAATACTCATGGTTTCGATGCTTCTATTGATTGGAAATCAGGATATAAAACAAAAGAAATTAAACCTAAAAATTATAAAAGAAGTACTATAGTTTTAGATAGTTTTCATGCAGGATAATTATGAGAATAAATAGAAAAATAGCATTAGATGAATTACTTAATAAATTGAAAGTTGTCGATACTAAAGGTAATTCTGATATAGATTTAATATTAAAATATTTAGAGAAGTTTTTAGAAGATCCATCAACAAATAAAGGTGAATTAAAAAAAATAATAGAATTTGAAATAAAAGACGACATGAATACTTTATCTAAAATTTATCAAGTTAGTTGGAGAAAAACCCACCTAGAAAAATATGAAGAAAATAAATAGATTAAAAGAATTAGAAAAAATAGCAGACCAATTAGGAATAGGTCAAAAGCGTGAAGTTGAATGTATGAGTTGTCATAAAAAGATTCAATTTAAAGACGCTATTATTCTTACTAATAAGAAAGTAGTTAAATATCTTTGTAAAGAATGTAATCATAAAATTGAAAAGGGTGGATTAAATACCCAAGAAAAAGATTGGAAAAAAATTATTGATGAAATAGACAAAGTAAAAGCAACAAGACCTTATATTCCTAAAGATGATACTATTGGTATATCTCCTAATACATTTCCAAGAACAATACCAGATGGAATTTGGGAACCATATTCTCCTGGAACAACATATACGATTGAAGATTCAACATATGATGTTTATACTTCAAAAAAAGAAGCATTATTAAAATTAGAACCAAACTATGCCAATAAAACAAGTAAATAAACCAGAAGAAAAAAAAGAAGAACAAAAACCATTCTTAAATATTCAACTACCTTCACCATTATCAGGTAATTCTACTGAACCATTAACATTTGGAACACATAATGCAGCAGCTAAATATAATTTTGAACAAATTGCCAATATAATGTTAAGGATTGTTAGTAATCAGAAATTAATGGGCATGGCAATTACACAAAATGATAAGGCAATTAAAAAATTAAGAGAAAATATAAAGAAAATTGGAGATAATATTAGCAAATTATTAAAAGATAATGATGAACAACAAAAAACCACCACCAATCCCAATAAATGAAAATTTAACAATTAAACTTGCTGCCTTTAAAAAAAGATTGGCAAAAGGAGAGATTTGGATTAATGGTCCAATAGATGATAGTTTAATTGAAAAACTCTACGTTAATCTTATTGATTTAAATCAAACCAATCCCAATCTTGGAATTACTGTTGTTATTAATTCTAATGGTGGAGGTTTTTATGAAGCTATTGTTGCTACAGATATTATGGGAACTCTCAGTTCTCCTGTAAAAACAATTGGTTTAGCAAATGTTTGTTCAGGTGGATTTATTCTCTTCATGGGTGGAAAAGAAAGAATAGCACATGATTATACTTGTTTTATGATGCATTCTATTGGATTTGGAGTTGCAAATAAAATTCCTGAAGTTGAAGCTAGACTTGATTATATTAAACAATCTCAAAAGAAAATGGCTCATTTCTTTTCTTATCAAACAAATGGAAAAACTACACCTGAATATTGGATGACTCTATTTCAAAGTGGGAGAGATAAATGGTTTTCAGTAGATGAGGCTTTAGAACTTGGAATAGTCCATAAGATAATAAGACGACCTGAAATGGTTAATCCTAATTCTCATATTAGAAAACCTTTCACTTGGGATATATATGATATTATTAAATCACAATCATGACAAAAACTATTAAAAAAACTAAAATAGTTTTTGGTAAAGAAGTTAATTCTAAATTGGAGTTAAATGGATTAATTTCTAAACCTATTATTGGTCAAGAAGTAAAAATTCTTTTAGATAATAAAGAATTAAAATTCTATTCTTTTCTTTTAAATGTTAAACCTAATCATTTAATTACTGCTACAGTAGAATTTAAAGTTGATGAAATTGTAATAGAAAAGATAAAAGATAAAGATGGACAATTTGAGGCACTTTTAGCAAAAGGATCCCAACCATCTCCACAGAGATTTCCATCATGAGGAGAAAATAAAAAAATATGAAAACACAAATGAATAAAATACCACCAATTAAATTACCAGACCAAGACAATACATCAATTCAAGGATTTGAGAAAGCTTCTAGTAATATATTGCGTGTTAATTCACGTGATTGTTCTCATTGTTTAGAACCATTTAATCAAGAAGGTAGAAAATCAAATGTTGTAAATGTAATAACAGCTAGAGGAAAAGACCAATGGTGTGAAGAATGTGCCGATAAAGGAGTAGAGAAAAATATTTGTGTTAGAGAATCTAGATTATCAAAAAAAGAAAAAAAATTATGGGCAAAAAAATTAAAGAATAATTAAAATGACATTAGATAGAAAAAAAGAATTAGATAAATTATATTGGTTTTTAGATTTACCACCTAAAGGAGCTAAAATAAAGTTTAAGGTATATGGAATTGAAAGAGAATTAAATGGAGTTATAAAATCAAAGAAATTAGAAGATTCAAGTATAACATTTCATATAACTTCTAAAGAAGGTAATTTTGAAAGATTTGGGATAGAATATGTTGTATGGAAAGGAAAAAAATGGAATGTTCAAAAACCTAATCTTAATAATTTTAAAAAATTATGACTATACAAAAAGCTAAAATATTATCTAAAACTAAATTTTGGAAGAAATTAACTTATAAAGAAATTGTTGAATTTCAATTATTTGAAGAAAGATTATGTATGCCTTTTGATATTTTCCATAAAGCAATGGAAAAGATTTTAAAAAGACCTGTTTTTACTCATGAATTTGCACTTAATTCTGAAGGTCTAAAAAAAGAGTTTTTAAAAGGAAAAAAACCACCAACTCTAAAAGAAATTATTAATCTTATACCTAAAGAAAAAAGACTTGGAGTTTTTATTAAAACTTAAAACATTATGAAAATACTAATCTATGGGGACTATATAAAATGGAAGAGTGGGTATGCTCGTGAAATCCGAGATGTTTTACCTTATTTAAAAAAGGATAATGATGTTAGACAAGTGGCTTTGGCCTATAATGGTTATCCAATAGATAAAGACATGATTGTCTATCATACTAAAACACCCGAAGTTAAAAACTATTATGCTCAAGAAGTCTTACATTATGCTATAGATGATTTTAAACCTGATATAGTCTTAACTGTTCAAGACTTTATGATGCTTCCTAAAATTTCTTTTGTTCTTGCTCATCCTAGTAATTTTAAATGGGTTCACTGGAGTACACTTGATGCAGATCCTTTAGATTTTTATTCAAGAGAGTCTTTACGTTGGATGCATTATTGTTTCTTTCAATCTCATCATGCGGCAATTGAATGTAAATTAAGAGAACCTGGCGTTATGGGAGAAGTAATTTATCCTTCAGTAAATCCTAAAATCTTTCATCAATTAGACAAAATTGCCTTAAAGAAAGAATATAAATTAGATACTTTTAAGATTCTAATTTGTAATGCAAGAGGACAACAAAGAAAGAATGTTCCTGTATTAATAGATGCTTTTAAGGAAGTATTAAAAGAAATACCTGAAACGGTCTTAATACTATCTTCAGGAATAGCAAATACTAAAACTGAGGGCGGTCAATATGATGGATATGACCTTGATAGATTTGTTTCAGAAGCGGGATTAATAGATTATGTATTACTTCCTAGAACAGAAAATAGAGGAGCTATTGATGATGTTGCTTTAAATATCCAATATAATCTTGCAGATATAAATATCACTCCAAGTTGGGGAGAAGGTTTTGGACTTAGCACAATAGAAGCTGGAATAAGTAGCGTTCCTACAATAGCTACTGATTGTTCAGCATTACATGAAACTGTAAAAAATAGAGGTATTTTAGTAGAGCCTAAAGCATATACTTATAATTTAGATGGCTCTCGTTATTGGCTTTTACATCCTGATGATTTAAAAAAAGCAATAGTTGATTTATTAAAAGATAATAAAAAAAGAGAAAAGTATGGAAAAGAGGCAAAGAAATTTGCTTCTAAACTAACTCCTGAAAGTAGAGCAAAGCAAATGTTAGATAGATTTAAGTTATTAATTAAGCAGGATGCACAACCTGCAGCGAGAAGATAAATATGAAATGTAGATTTTGTAATGCTAAAGGAAAACATTGGTTTGAAAAAATTTGTCCCAAATGTAAAAAAGAGGGAAAAACTAAATCTAAAAATGAAAAAAAAACTTAAGAATATAAAAAATTGGACTCTCAAAAATAGAGAAACAATAGACTATTTTAATGATAAAATGATGATTTTTACAATTATCATAATATTCATAACAGCAATAATAAGTATATTTCAAAAACAATTTCAAATGGCTTTATGGAAAATCTTGGCGATGTTTTGGATGCTAATGACACTCCTTACAGAAAAAGAAGGAAAAAGAATGAAGAAAATAGCTATTGAAAGTACAAAGGAATTAAAAATATTAATTGAAGCATTAAAAAGTGCTGGAATATCAATATCTAAAGATAATATAAAAGTAAAATTAAAACAAAAATCAATTAATTAAATATATGTTTAAAAATTCTTTTAAAGGATATGATTGTCCAGAATATGTAATTGCTTTATTTGAATATATTATTAAAGAAATAGAAAGAGTTTATTGGAATGAAAATCAGAAGGAATGGGATAAATATGAAAGTCCTAAAATACCCAAGATTAAATATCGACCTTATTATTGGGGAGAAGATAAAAAAGAAATAAAAAAACCTAATTTTACTTTTGATGTAATCAAATTAAGATGGTATAAACATATTGGTCGTGGTATGACCTCAAATAAAGAATACACAGTAGGTCAATGGAGAAGATGGTTTGATAGATGTATAAAACAAATAAGAAAATATGACCTTAAGTTATAAATTATTAATTTTTTATGGCTAAAAAGAAACCATGTCCACCAACAGGTCCAGCCCATGATGGGAGAGGAAGAAGTCAGGGAGTGCCTGGTGGTTCAAGACGAGGAAGGAGAACAAAAACTCCTCAAGGTAGTCGTCGTAGATAAAATGAAAGATTTAGTATCAATTCTTACACCGACTTATAATAAATTAGAATTTCTAAAACAGATGATGGAGTCTATTGAAAGAAATACTAAATGGCCTTATGAGTTAATTATTGTTGATAATGCTTCATCTGATGGGACACAAGAATATGTTGCTAATTGTAAATTAGATATAAATGGACAATATCTTAGAAATAAAGAGAATAAAGCTTTTGCTATTGCAAATAATCAAGGAGCAAAATTAGCTAAAGGAAGATTTCTTCTTTTTCTAAATAATGACACTATTGTTACTAAAGGTTGGTTAACTAATATGATGAATGTATTTAATGAAGAAAAAGCAGTAGGAATAATTGGAGCCAAACTTATATTCCCTGGAACAGGCTTAATTCAGCATGCAGGTTTATTTAAATTAAGTAATGGTATGCCCGACCATTTATATTTCAAGAAATCAATGAACTATCCATTAGCAAATGAAAGAAAAGCCGTCTTTGGAGTAACAGGTGCTTGTTTTTTAATATCTAAAACATTATATGAGGAAATTGGAGGATTTGATGAGAATTATATTAATGGCTTTGAAGATGTTGACCTTTGTAATAAAATTAGACAAAAAGGTATGAATATTTATTATGAACCCAAAGCACTAGTTTATCATTATGAATCAAGAACAGAAGGTAGATATGCAAATGATGGTGCAAATTTTAATTTATATGCTTCTCGTTGGATATTAGAAAAAAAAATATGAAAAAAATTCAGATTTTATACAATAAAATGGCTTGGCAAGATCATGATTTTGATGAAGAAGCAGAAAGAGTTATGTCTGTTTTTAGAAAAAAAGGATATTTAGTTACTCGTTTAGAAGCATGGATATTATGGAAAATGTATTCTGATAGTTTATTTACAAGTTGGCTCGGATTTTCCACATCAGATACTGATGAAAAAATTTTTAATGAATTAAAAGAATTCTTTAAAGAATAAATAATATGAAAATTGATATTGGTGGTGGAGAACATACAAAGCTTGATTTTAAAAATGTTGATAAGTATTATAGATTTGCTGATTTTAAAGAAGATGTTTTAAGCCTTTCTTTTAAAAATAATTCAATAGAAGAAGCTTTTTCAAAACATACTTTTGAACATTTATCAAAAAAAGAAGTTAGAATAGCATTAAAAGAAGTTTATAGAATTTTAATGCCTAAAGCTAAATTTACAATTATTGTTCCCGATATGGAATGGTGTGTAAAAAAATGGTTAAATTCTCCAGACAAATTAGGAAGGTCGCTTGATTGGATTTTTGGAGGACAATCTTGTAAAGGAGATTTACATAAGATAGGATATACAATGGAAACACTTTCTTCTTTATTAAAAGAAGCAGGATTTAAAATTGTACAAAAAGATGTTTATTTTGATTTTGATTTCCAAGCATTAAAAATTAAAGCAATTAAATAAAAGACTTGAATGAGAAAGGGTGATTGTGTTAAAATAATTAAAGGACCACCTAGTAAATTAGGTAAAATAGGAATAGTAACTATGTTAGTATTAAATGGAGCAATGGTAAAATTATCAGAAAATCAGTTCACATTAATTAAATTTGAACATTTAAAAATTATTAAATAAATATGCCAACAAGATGTTTAAAAGATGTAGAGGGATGTTTCTGTAAATGGGGAGGTCAAGGAAAGAAATATAGATATAAATGTGGAGATAAAGAGGGTAAAAAAAGAGCAAAAGGTAAAGCAGATACTCAAGGAAGGGCAGCACATACTAGGGGGTATGGAAAGGAAAATAAAGTTATTGGAGGTTTTAGAATAAATTAATATGGACATGACTTTACGTTCACCAACACAGATATTTATTAATGGAAAATTCTTTTGTATTGCTAATGAAGTAGAAATTAAAGAAAGCTCACCAGAATTTAAGAAATCTTTAATTCCTGATAATGTGAAATTAGACCCTTCACAATTTACAGGAGTAATTGTTAATATTAAGAAACAATTACCAAATAAAAAGGAAAAAGAAGAACAATCTAAAGCTAAAAAAGATTCTAAATATGATGAATTTTATCATAGGATGGTTAATGCAGTAGATGAACCAAATACTCATTTACCAATTGAATAAAATAAGGGGGTGTTATTTATGAAATTAAAATCTAATTTAGATAATTTTTTTAGCAAAGTTTTAAAAGTTATAGGAAAAGGGAAAAAATATGGAAAACAAAGACAAACCAAAAAAACAAGAAGCGATACAGATAACAGAAGTCAAAGAAGTAAAACCAAAAATAGAAAAACCCAAAAAAGAAGAACCTAAAAAAGAAGTACAATCAACAATAATCTTAACCTTAAAAGAAAGGATAACAAAAGTTGTTGATGATAGTTTTTTTGAATGTGAAGTAAATGATTTAATTATTCCAAAAGAAGTAAAGTTTAATTTAGAAAAGAAAATCTTTGCTTTAATTCAAAGATATTTACACCCAGAACAATTCTGTCCTACTTGTGATGAAAGATTATTTTTTAATGCTGAAGACTCAACTTATGGCTGTTCAAACTGTGGATATCAAGCAAAAGTAACTACTTCTAATCAAATAACAACTCCAATAAAAAAAGGTGTGCCACCACAAGTAGAAAAATTAATAAAACAATCAGATAAAGATATGAAAGACGCCCCAATTACTAGACCAAAAACAGCATTAGGAGATAAAATAAGAAAACTTGTAGCAGCAAGAGATAGTGGTGGAGCATCGGGTCCTACAAAAGAAGATGAAGGTAGAGTTAAAGGTCAAGATAAAAATGTTGCCAAAGATATTAATTGGATATGATGAACTAATATGAATGACTTAAAAGATAGGGTTTCGCTTAGAAAAGAATATGA
>Ga0307928_10004874_pt1 | contig 10141 bp, 17 predicted proteins | sample AceLakmetagen232_FD_201815 | JGI IMG/M metagenome (GOLD analysis project Ga0307928, IMG submission 201815) | Saline water microbial communities from Ace Lake, Antarctica - #232 | ecosystem: Environmental > Aquatic > Non-marine Saline and Alkaline > Saline | place: Antarctica: Ace Lake...
TCTCCATGATGAACTTTTTCATGCAATCTGCTAGATACTTCATCTTGATTGTAGGTAATACCCGAGCAATCTTTACCCTCATCATTTAATCTCTTTACTAAACGTCCTGTTCCACATCCTAAATCTATAATATTGTTACAGTGTTTAGATATATAAGGAAGATACTCATCCAAAAAAGCTACATTAGTTCTATCACTAAATTCATCTCTTGTTGCATCCCAATATTTTGAGTACATTATTTATTCCCGCCTTTCTTGAATAAAGGTTCTTTCATATCTGTATTTCTCCATTTCTGATAACTGTCTCTATAAAATTCTTTAGTCACTGGTATGGACATTATGTGACCGACATCGATTTCGGTGTCAACATACATTGGCACATAATTTTCCTTTAATTTTAAACAGAATGATAAATCTTCATTCAAAACAGGTTTTGGAAAGAACCAAGGTTTAGGTAAATCTTTAAACGCAGAAGTTCTTATCATACAACAAGCCATTCCACACCCTTCTATTTTCAACACACCGTAATCTGGAAATTTCAAAGGAGTTTCTAAAATAACTTCTTCCTCACAAACATCTACTTTAGAGTAAAAACAAGGTTGGTATGGAGCTACTTTTCTAAAAGCCATTCCTGTCACAAGTCCCCAATCTGGATGATTTTCAAGATGTTCTATCATTCTTAAAACCATATCATCAGGGAATTGCATATCGGAATCTAAATACAACAAATACTCACTACCCATTTGTATTGAGTAATCTGCAATGGCTTCTCTTGCTTCATAAATAAGTGAAGAACCTATCATGCGGAATTTCTTCTCACAATTTTCTGGAAACTTCAATCTTAACAATGTGGCAACAGTCTGCCAAGGAAACACACTTGAGTGTGTTACTCCTACACATATTTTAATATTATCTCTCACAACTATTCCTCCTGTAGAATATATTCTCCTGATAATAATGCCTGAAAGAGACTCAGGATAGGTCTTTTTCGGTAGCTAACCTATTCAGGCATATACTACTTTATACTAAATAACCACCATCTACATTTGCGAAATACACAATAATTACTTTTAAGGCTACTGCTGTTGAACCTCCACCTTGAAGGTCAATGTTGATTGTTCCTGTTGCTGGTATTACTGCTCCTCCATCATAAGAAACTTGTTCATCTGCCGCATTTATTGATGCTGTTACAGCAGTTGCAGCACTTATAAACTCAATTACGTCAGCCGCCCCACCTTTAATTGCAGCACTTGTTAAGTCAGCAGTTGTTACACCATCAGCAGTTAAAATTACTTTCTCAATAGTACAAGCCTGAGCAGTAATTGTTGCTACTAGTGTGCTTCCTGCATCTGATAAATCTGTGATGGGAACAGTAAGTACTTGTCTCTTACCTAATTTAGTGTCTGCTACTCTATTTAATATAAGAGTAGTCTTATTGATTTCTGTGGGGATTTTATCCGTCTGCTCTTTGATTAAAACGGTATTCGCTGATGATGTTGTATTACTTGCTGTCAATGCGGTTATCTGAGTACTCAATGATAAAACCGTATCATTGGAAGTTACTTCATCAATTGCTGTTACTGTTGAACCATATGTTGCTACACCATTAACTATAAACATTTGTTAATACCTCCCTCTTAAAGTATTTCATACTTAACTTCTAATCCATAAGTTCTGGAACTTGCATTTGCCCATGCAAAATCTAATTCATCACCTGCAGCGAATAACAATTCTCCATCTGGAGTCCAAACAAAATCTTCAACTAATGTCATGTCTGCGGTTATGATATTAAAATCATATGCTGAACCTGCAATGGAATTTAAAGCACAAGTAAGATTACCTGCTGTACCTACTGCACTCAAATGTATTCTGATGCTTAAAAGTTTGAAATCTCTACCTATAGAAAAGGTATCTGCCATTGCTACCGCTTCGGTTGCTCTGTACGTGTTTATCATTATATACCTCCTAGATTATAATTATTATTACTTCAATTATAGTATAGGAGTTCCTTTATGGATAGTAAGCATAAAAAAAGGCAAAACACAATTAAGTGTCTGCCTATTTCGTATATTTTATACTTTATACACATATGGTGCTATTAAATTTTCAATATCTTCTACCGTTTCACACTCTAAAATGGAGTCTTTATTGTCGTTAATAGTTATGTCAAATTCATCTTCAAGAGTCCTTATTATGTCATATAAGTCAATGTCAGTACATTCTAGTTCTTCCCTCAACAAAGTAACATTTTGAACATCTTTTTTCTCCAAAATCATTATCTCTGTTATGAGGGCTTTAATTTTTGAAATCACATCATCACTCCTTCACTTTAGATCCTAAATTTAAGTATTCTCCGAAACCTCTCAAATATTCATCACCATCCCCTACAAAGTATTTCGCATTTTTGTAATTGATTGTAAGCACTTGAAAGTTTCCACAAGGAGTGGAAGTAACTTTCCTCTCTATTATACTACCATCTTCTATCTTTATTCTCATTATGCTCCTCCTAAATGGTTCTTTATAGTACAACTAGTAAAGTTTTTATCGTCATGCATCCTATAGTATCTTGGGTGTCTCATAGCTAAAGTATCTTTAGACACTCCATTACATCTTATGACTGCTACTTGACCAACCATTTCTTCTTTAAAGGCAGTGAATTTCTTTCTGGTTTCTTCATCATATCCTGCACATTCTCCTATTTGAAATATGGTATAATCTTTATGCGACTGCACACAAATAGGTAATCTCTTTTTCCGAAATAATTTAGATAAGGTATTAAATTCTTCTTCATTCACAACTACACCTAGTCTCATAGTTCCAACCCAATTATAATGATAATATTTTGTTACAGGAGTACCTTTTTCATAATATATCCAGCCTTCTAAATGGTCTCCCTTATATTCTCTAGTGGGTTCATTAAAACCCATTATCACTAAATCTCTATCTAAGAATTTCTTAATCTTAGTGTATTCTCTTTTTCTCTTGTCTTCATGATATTTTCCATTAATATTTTTTAGTATAACTCCCTCTTTTCCTGTGTAACAAAGATACTCATAGTAACCTTCTTTTGAAAGAGTAACAGAAAATCTATTAATACTATGCCATACTTCATCAAATAGTGTAGGGTATGTTTTCTTTAAACTCAAATCAGCACCCTTACAATCTGTATGCATAAAAGTTTTTATAAGAGAATCCACAACAGGGTTCATAATATCAATATCAATAGTATTGTCAAAAAAGAATACTTCCTTTACATATGGACTATCAATCTTTGTTATTACATTGTGTAAAAATGCTTTTCTTTTCCATAAAGGAAAATTCTTAACATTAACACCCTTATAATATAGTATGTCGAAAGCATGAAATGTTATTAACCCGAATTCTATCTGTCTGTCTAATGCTTTTTTCCAATTACAGTTCAGTACACTTGAACCAATCTGGAAAGGTTGACCGTCGATGAATAGTTCACCATCAATAATAGTCCCTTCTAGTTCAGGAATAGATAAATCTCTTATGTGAGGAACTAAATCAGAATTCTCACATAACCATCCTGTTTTTGTGGAAGTTCTTCGACTAAACAAACGTGTATAACTTTCAAAGAAATGTAAAGTACCTCTTGTCCCATCATATTTTTCTTCTTCAATATACTTGTCATTAGTAAATCTCTCTTTTTGGTCGTCTTCATCCAGTGACTCTTTTGCATTCATAGGAATAACAAACTTTGCACCTGATTTAACAAAATCATCATAACAAGTATGGTCTAAAAATTTAGGTTCTATTTTCTCTCCTGTATCTGTGTTTAAATAATAATCATTACCCAGTCTCTTTATCATCTTGTGTATCCTTTCTTCCTGCTAAAATATAAATCTGTATATTACCACAATGTGTACATACTGATTGCATTTCATGACTGCCTATATTTCTATCAATAATTGGTGTATTAAATGAAACGGGTACGTCCTCACAAACATAGTTCGGGCTGTAAAGGTGAAAAGTATCACCTCTACACACAGAACATACTATCTGAATACCATTTAATCTAAGTTCACTGTTCAGGGTTGACGGCATCTTTTAGTCCTCTCACAAAAGGTAATTTATGTATCATGTGAACATCCGGATAATTAATGATATTTCTTTGAGCAATAAGTTCTTCTAAAGCCATTGGTGAATAATTCATTGCATTAGCATACATAGGGAGCTCATCCGTGTCTTCTATATTTAGTATGGATGTTATTATCAAAATGTTAAAGCTTCTCACAATACCCATGGGTGAGAGTACTGCCCTAGGCATCATTTTTACAAAGTTGCTGTAAAAATTTTCATGTAATAAATGTCTGAATTGTGAAAGAAGTAAGTCTCCCAACTTATGGTCATGCTCAACTAATAAAGGTTTAGTCATAAGAATACCTATTCTATTACCTTCTTTCACGGCAAACACTTTATTCGATGATTTTGTTCTTACAACAATACCTACTTCTACAGTACAAAATTCTCCTGTAAATCTTTCAGTAGTAGAGCTATCAACTAAAGAAAGCATATTACTATATCCATTCTCTTTACTATAATTTAGTCCTGGCTCATACTGTTTAACTTGTGCTACTGGAATTTTTAATGCTTTCCCTACTATTTTCTCATTCATCTTCGTCCCTCACTCTCGCAAGTATTTGTATAACTTCAAACCTTAAATTACCTAAATCATTTAAAACTTTATCAAAATGTGTATTAAAATCTTTTAGTTCTTTTTCTGCAATGTCACTTGTTAAAGAGTCAGGATTTTGTACTACTCCTCCTAACAAACTTAGTGTATTTGCTATATCTTTAAATTCGCAGAATAACTTACCACATTTACGTTCATCATATATATTCATATAAATTTATACCTCCACTTATTACAAGTTGTTGAGTTACACGCATCTTTCATTTATCATTTCCCCCTTACAATATAGTTACTTTCAATCTTCTTCTCCCAAAATTTAAAGCTTTTGTTAAACTGGTAAAGTAAATATCTATGTTATTATTGCCTACAGCACCTCCCCTATCTTGACATACAAACGTTGCACTAAAACCTTCTATCTTAACTCTCGTTCCAAATGGGTATTTTTTACCCATTGCGATAGTATAATTCGCTCTAACTCTTGCACCTGAAGCAGTTATTCCATAATTACTACTTCGTTTACTTTTCCCACATTCTGCTAAAGTATAGGCAGAACATGAGAAGGTCTTACCCGTAACTTTACTTGCTAGTTTCTTCTTAACAGTTGCTTTCATACTGGGTGTAACAGCTTCTCTTACAGTGTTTCCACGAGAAGCTTTATTAGATTGTGAATAGTTATAGTCTTTTCTTAACTGGACTACATCCTTAGTTGTAGTCAATAATTTGCTGTTTACATTCTCAATAGTTTTGTTGGTGGTCTTTAATTCTTTTATTACTTCCATTAACTGTGTATCATAGCTTTTCTTGTTTTTAGTAACTAGTTCTTTTTGAACTTTGATTTCCTTGTCCGAGGAAACTTTAAAGTCTGTAATGGTTTGTTTCAATTCAATTATTTCATTCCTGTAATTATCTTGTTGCTTTACATATGCATTCCCTACTGCTAAAATTAGGCAGATGCTTAAAAAACTTAACAATACACCAACTAATCTCTTAGAATGTACTACCTTGTATTCTGTAAGTGTTTTCATAACTTCATCCTCCTACTTCTTATTTTTAAAAAATAAAAGGGTCATGCTTTTACACACAACCCTCCCTGTTTGTTTAGTAATATTAATCGTTTGGTTCTTCATTTGAGTACTCTTCTCCACACAGTTCACAAAGGTAAACATCTTTGTCTTCTGGGTGTTGTGTTACTGGTCTTCCACAGCAACAGTTGAAACCACATACAATATAAAGAGTAGCTTCTTCAACTTCGTTACCATCATCATCAACCATCATCTTAGCAAGGGCTAAATATTCCTCGAATTTTTCTTCTTTACTTAAATCTTTGTCAATGTTTTCATAACCCTCTAAAGCTTCATCAACATCTTTATCACTGATGATTTTGTTTTTATAATCTGCCCTTATTTCTTTATCTATTGCCTCACAAGTATCTCTTCTTTCAGGAGTCATAGTTGTAGGATTTAGTGGGTCAATATCTTCATCCTCAACATCATTATCACTTTTTTCTTCAAGTTCCACTTCTTCATCCACATTTTCATTGTCTTCCTCTTCAAGGACAATTTTCCCGTCTAAAACATTCTGGAGCAATAATGCCATTAAAGCTTGTCTCTTAGCTCTTCTTGGGATTTTAACCTCATAGTCTGTTAAGAAACTCTTTATTTCTGCATCTGTCATTTCCTTAGTTTCTCTTTCAAGTCTCTCTTCTACTAACTGCTCATGTCCAACACTAGCATCTTCTACTACTTCTTCCTCTACAGGTTCGGGTTGTGCTGCAAGAATTCTTTTTGCAATGTTTTTCTTACTTCCTGTTGATGGTATATCCATACTTTTTGCTAAAGCTTTTAAGTCAAGAAACGCCATTTCATCTAAAATTTCTTCTGTAATCGGTGTCGCTTCAATACGTTGTTCTGGTGACTCAGCCACTGGTAAATCAACTACATTACTTTTCTCTTCTTTTGAAGGTGTTCTACCCGCTACAACTACATTAATTAACTCGTTAGCTTCACTTAGTAATTTCATTGCCTTAATTAGTTTCGTATTCATCTTTTTTTGTTCCTCCATTTGATTTTTTATTTTTGTTAATCTGTTTCTATTTACATCTTATTTTAGTTATCAGGTATTGTCAATGTGCTGGGTTTCATACCCTCATTGCGTTTTTCAATAAGTTTTTCCACGACTGTAGCTCTCTCTTCAATTTTGTATAAAGTAGCGTATAAGTCCCTTAAAAGCTTGGCTGTTTTTTTATCCTCATAATTATCATCATCTTTATGTTTTGCAATATAAGCTATTACACTTTCCTTGGTATAGGTAACTCTTCCAAACTCCATTTCAAGGAACTTCTTAACATTTAACAGATGTGACATATTCGTTATTTCTACCAAATACTTATTAAATACTTCAATGGTACAGTCAACTAAAAGACCTGTTTGTGATTGCTTTATTTCGTCACTCATTACTTCACCCCTTGAACAGTTTTATTGGTGTGTAGCAAAGTAAATATCACTACACACCCACAAATACTTTTATACACGTTAAAATTAACGAACGTAAAAAACAATACATATAATAAGGAAGGAACTATTCCTAAAAACGATATATTTATTGCTCCCTGATACAGAATATCACGTATATAAACAAAAATCTTATTCATTATTTCCTCCTAGCTATTTCAGCTTGACTTTGTAAATCTCTAATGGTTCTGTTCCTGCTTTACCAACTGCTAACTCATAGCTTTTTGCATCCAAAGGAACTTCATACACGAAATTTCCTGTTTCTTTAATAGAAGGTGACAAACTTTTAAAGTCTAAATAGTTATCAATATTTCCTATACTTCCATCATAAGTTCTATACCTACGTCCTTGGTCATCAATTAAAACAAATATAGGCTCAAGAGCAAAAGTTTCTTTTGTAATATTTTTAACATCCATGTTTATAATAACAAAGGTAGCTCCATCTTTTGCTGTCTTAGGTGAACTGTATTCTGCGGAAATAGTTTTTGAGGTCCTACTCTTCAACACTCTTACTTTTAAAGTGGCAAGTACATACTCAACACCTAAAGGTATGTTTGTAACTTCTTCTATAGGTTCCCCTGTAGATGCTATCATAGTACTGCTAGGTTCTGGTGTTTCCTCTACATTCGATTTTATGCTTTTAAGTGATTTGTTCTCTGAACATCCTGACACAGCTAACAACATAGATATGGTTAATAATACTAATACTAATTTTTTCATGATTTTTCCCCTTTATATTTTATTATATTCTGCCATATTGGTAAAAGTAAGTCAGATAATAAATACCTGACTTACTGTGTAACTAATTATTTATAACATCGTGAACATGGTGTGTACTTACCTTTAACATCTGATAACTTTACTCTTATACAACTATCTTTTAAATAGCTACATCCTGCTTTATGATACTTTGTTCCTGTTTTAGTTATGTAAACATACTCACTTTGAGGAACCGTTGGTGCTGGTGTGGGTTTAACTGTTGGTATTGGTGTCCATGCTGGTGCAACAGTATCTTTAAATATTTGAATGCTACTAGTAGGTCCATCCCAATGTATGTCACAATCTAAATTTTCTGTTATTGCTCTTAATGGGACATAAGTTCGTCCTTCATGTATAAAAGGTTCTTCACTCAACTTAGCTTTGTGTCCATCAACTGTCACACTTTTTATCGTGTGGTATATCTTTATCATTTCAGATGTTGCAGTACTTTGTGCAAAAGAAGGTAGTGCCATAGGTAATACTAACATCAGCATTACCCCTATTAGTATTCCTTTAAACGTTTGCTTGTTCATAATTTTTTCCCCTTTTTTATTTTATATTTTGTTTCATATTACTTTTAACAAATTACCTGCAAATCTTTCAATTTCAAGTCTGCGGTCTAGTGTGTATAATTGAGCTTGTTCTGTTAAACAGCTCGTTAGCCCTAGTACATTACTACCATAATTGGGTACTAGTTGAATGATTGACTTTGTTGTTTCTTCTGATAGGTGCAACTCTTCCTGCACTCTATGAATGATTTTAGATATTTGAATACTGTTTAATTTCTTACTTCTCTTTTCAATAAAAAGATCCTTAACTTCTTGTATCATTTGAGGATAAAGTTTTAAACTTTCCCTCACTTCATTTTTGAAATCAATAGGTGTAATACCAATGTGTTTTCTAGTGTATAAATCCCCTTGTCCCACGCTCACAACTAAACCATTTGTACATATCTCGTTGAATATAAACAACTTCATCGAGAGGGTGTTTCTTCCTACATCTGAACTATCAATCTGAATACCTGGTATGAATGTCTCACCTTCTATGAGATATTCTGGTAAGGTAAATCTTGCATGAAGTTTTTCTTCGTCCATGAAGAATTCTTTCAATTTAAACTCAGGATTTAATTCTTCCTTAACTATCTCTAAAATATCTGGTGTATCAAAAATACTATATCGTGTACTTAGTACTCCCCTTACTTTGTTTTTATGGGTTCTAAGAAGTAAGTCTTTTGATGTGGTCTGCATCCATGAATTAATGTTCTTATCTGCTAGGTCTCTCTTTTCAGCAAAAATGCATTTCTTAATATACTGTGAAGATACACCTATCTTTGCACAAAGTTGACTAAGTGCATAATCTGAAATATCAAATGTTTTAACCCTCTGGTCTTCTGCTCTTTTAAAAACAAAGCTTTCAGCATTGACTATACTAGCATACTTCCCACTATCTTTGATTATATGGTCATCACAGTAAAACTGAATATCCTCTGCTTTATTTATAAGCATATTCATACCATCTGGATTTTTTACTGCTTCTAATACTTGTTTCTTTTCATCCTTCTCAACAATTATTACTTTATCATGTTGTGTAAATTGTACTACATTAGAGGGTTCTTTTTTTCTGGGTTTAAAGATTAGCGCCACATTATCGTCTCCTTTAATTAAATTTAGAAGCATTAAACAAATGTATTTAATAAAAGGTATAACCTATTTACTAAAGTGTGGTTTAATGCTTCTACTCATAACTATATTTAAAATGAAAAAAGAAGTCAAGTTTTGATACTCAACCACTTGTCATACTAACACCTAAAGACTCTGACTGTATTCTCAGGCTTCATCTTATCCAGAGTTACAATAACATAAGGCTTGATATCCCCACGTCTAGTGTGTTTCAACTTTATTACTAACCTTGGCTTCGGAAGTATAACAGCATATTTTTCAGGAAATTTAGTGTACCTACTAAGATTTGTTTTAATTAATTTGGGAATAATCTTTACTACTACCCCTCTGAGAGAATGTGTTACCTTTCTCTCATGAAAAACGCTAAATACTTTTACTCTTATGTTTACTACATCGTTTACTCCGTATATACCTTTAGTATTCTTTAACATCGTTTTCCTCCTAAGTGTGGACATAGAAAAAGAGTCCTAATGTGACTCTTTTTCTTCCCACTAAATAAGCAAATATAACAAATCTCCCCTAAATATTACTACATTG
>Ga0307928_10004875_pt1 | contig 10141 bp, 17 predicted proteins | sample AceLakmetagen232_FD_201815 | JGI IMG/M metagenome (GOLD analysis project Ga0307928, IMG submission 201815) | Saline water microbial communities from Ace Lake, Antarctica - #232 | ecosystem: Environmental > Aquatic > Non-marine Saline and Alkaline > Saline | place: Antarctica: Ace Lake...
AGCAGGGAATCGGAAGGCCCTGACATTTTGTCATGCACGCCCCCCATCTCCATTCTGCGGTGATTTGCGTTGTTTGCCGAGTTCGCTTCAGCTGCTTTATGCCTTGTTTATGCCTGTTTATGCTTGTCACGACAAACGGCACCTGTCTGGTGGGTTGGTTTGCGCCCGGTTGGATCCGGTTTGGTGGTGTTGGTTTGGGTTGTGTTGTGATCTGTGGAGTTAAAAAACTATCTTTGTGATATAAAACAACAGAGGTATGAAAAATCTACTTTTGCGCTTAGTCTTGGAGGTACTTGTTCTTAAATTGCCAGCTACACCACTTCAGGGGTTACGTAAGAAGCAATCTCACTTTGCTAGTATGTTACCCTTGCTTTTTCTTTATATACGTTTACAAGGGCTAGAAATCAGTCTTGGTGATGCCTGGGCTAAATCTGGTCACATGCTCCATTCGCTTCACTACATACGCTTAGCCATAGATCTCAACTTTTTTCGGGATGGTAAGTGGCTGATGAATCAAAGTGAGTATTACAAAGTAGGTGAATTCTGGGAGAGCATTGGAGGCTCCTGGGGAGGTCGATTTGCTGATGGTGGTCACTTTTCATTGTCACACATGGGTAGAAAGTAGTGGAACGGATCCTCACAAACTTTAACATTTCAGGGGATTATTTAACATTTCCTTAACAAAAGTTTAACATATCAGGGTGTAACTTACACACCTAATCAAAAAGATATGTTATGGAACTAATTTACAAAGTATTTATTACTCGAAAAATCATCTTATCTGATGACAGCGAAAGCTTGTATCAAGCTGAGGGAAAACGTGTTCATGATAGCTTGAATCATCCTGATGTGTTGGGTATTTTTCTTCTCAATACAGAGTTTCAATTGACCGTTGCGAGAGTGAAGCGTTTGGAAAGGATGCTGGGATCTGTATTTGAGGAGAAGGTACAAGTTATCTATTAACTAATTAACAAATAGGAGGTTATTATGTTCGGAGAAAAGGCAAGTAAGGTAAAAATTGATCTAAGTGATATTTCAAATATGGAATATTCCTTTAAGATAATGCATGAATGGTCTAAATCTATGAAGGCAGCTATTAGTCACGACGTTGAAGCATTCAGCTATGGTGGTGATGTTAGACATGGTGAAGCTGACAGAAGGTATACTTTTGCATGTGATGAGGTAATAATAGATTTACTATTTGAGCTAAAATGGGCTTTTATATTGGCAGAAAAATTGAAGGATGAAAACCAGGCTTAATATTAGGGGTGAGTACAAAAGTTATGATCTCATCAGGATCCGATCCATAACTCTGGTTGAGGTTGATGATTTTGTAATTGTGTGGCACCCTGAAAGTGGGGATCCATGTAAAGCCCAAATAGTTGATATTAGTGATAAGAGTATATCAGTGAGAGAGTGCTGCAATGATGATGCTCCATATCGGTGGAATATATCAAGGCGCAATTTATTCAGGGATGTTTTTAAGATTAATTAATCAATAAGTCAAGTATTATGGAAAAATCACATCAAAGAGGGTGGTCTGCCTGGGAAGGGGTAGGCGTACTTATTGTAATAGTGTTACTAATAGGATTGTGTTCACGTCCAGCGCCAGCACAATCAGTTGTTTCTATTGTTCATCACCCTGTTGATTTTGGTATAGGGATCAGGGCTGATATTTATCCTGGTAAAGATAGTAAAGCCCTATTCAAAAGGCTGGGTAGTTATTCAGCTGTTAGTTATGGTAATTGGGGGCTTTACAAGCGCTTTGGTATAAAACATCATACCACAATAACCAGTGGGATCCTTATCCCATTAAAGTCAAGTAACAGCTGGCTTTATAATTTCAGTATAGGTGCTAATTATCATCACCTGGGTAAAGGATATGAAGTACATCCTATGGTGGATCCTAATCTATACAAATCCTGGTCTTATGAATTGGGGCTTAGTGTTAGCATGAAGCATGTAGCTGTCTGTATGGCTACTGATATGAGGCGCTGGGAGCCATCAATAGGTCTGGGATTTCTTTTTTAAATCAATATATTTATTAACAAACAATTATTAATTATGAACAAGACTTACAAAGAGCTGTATGAAAGCAGCCGGAAAGCGAAAACAGCTAAATCGTTAAGCCCTACTTATGTGAAGTGGGAGAAGAGAGGACAGCAGATCATCGGTGCTTATCTCAGCCACAGTCCTGTGCAAAGCAGACTAGGTGAAAAAGAGTATAACCAGTATATGTTCGAGACAGATAATGGATTAACAAAGTTTGCCCTGGGTAGATCTGCTGATGCTGAAATAACACCACAGCTGGGTCGTGGTGTCGTGTATGCAATAACCTTCCAGGGTAAGGAAGGGATTGCTGGTGGAAGATCTGTCAACCGGTTTGATATTGAGGAGGTAGGTATTGCAGATCAGGTGGACAACTCAGCTGTAGAATCTGAGTAAGATGGCAGCCCGATCCACCAGGAACAAGATCCGCTTCCAGGCTCAATCAGCTATGTTCGATCTGAAAGCATCCCAGGTACATCTTACCCAGCTGGGCGCTTTGGCCGATGATCAGAGTCCTTATATTGAAGAGCACCTTCCCACTATTATGGTGGGATTGGAATCAGTGCGTTTGGTGCTGGATAAGTTCTCTGAAGGATTATAATAAAGATCCCTGGATAGGCAAAAGTTTGTCCGGGGATTTATTTTTACTTAATTTTGTAACTCAAATATAACGACATGCCATTAATCAGAGCCGTAGCATTGAACGTGATAAAGTCACTTGTTCCATTGAATCTACCCGGTGCGCAAGTCATACACCACCTACAACAGTTAAATATAGCTTACAGGCGTACTGATATGCTTGCAGACATACGCACAGCTTTCGACAGGGTGAAGTATGAATCACGGATTGCTAAGCTTAAGCCAGGCTCAAAGGTGCCTGAAGCATGGATGAACACAGAGAAGCTGGGAGCGCCATATAATTACAGGGTTCATCTGAAGGTTGAATATTATGATGAGGCTAATGATGCCTATATAACAGGTCATCGGTTCATGTTTGAAGATGACTATAAGTCTAATGAGGATTATCAAGGTGATTACCCTGATTATGCCACAGCAGCTGCCACACCGGAAGAATTTAAGTATGTTGGATCCCAGGTGGTAGGTATCACTAAAAATATGTCACCAGGTGAAGCACCATTTTGATCTTTTTATACACCAGATCAACAATTATCAACACCTTATTAACAAACTATCATGGCATATAAGAATATGAATAAGAATAAGCGACATGCTAAGCAGTTGCATAGAATGTATGCTCGGAAAAGCATCCAGAAGCTCACAGATCCGGAACGAGATAATTTATATATGATGCTGTTCAATCGTAAGCTTCCTAAAAAACCCAAATAGATGAAAGAGCATCGATTTGATCACCAGATCTTTCAGCCCTTAAAGGAAAGAAGGATCCCTAAGGTTATGCTTTTCACAGATACTGAGACAAGAGCTGCACCGGATGATCCGTATAATGTGCATCACTTTCAGATAGGGTGGGTATTTGTATGGAAGTCCGAAGATCCCCCAAAGATGAAATATGTGTTGTCTGATTTCTTTGATAATGCTGGGGTATATTGTGGATATATTGAATCATACGCTTTACAATATAAAAATATTACACTGATTGGTCACAACATATTTTTTGATCTTCAGTGTGCTGGGTTCTTCCAGTACTTCACTGATCATGGCTGGCAGCTGGATTGGTTATATGATAAAGGATTGACATATATTCTTAGGATAGTGAAGGACAAAGTTAAAATAATGATTATTTCCAGCACTAATTATTTTGACTGCTCACTGAAAGATCTGGGTGATATGATAGGCTGCAAAAAGATTGATATTGATCTGAAGAAAGCCAGGGGTAAGAAGCTGAAAGATTACTGCTTCAGAGATACTGAGATAGTATGCAAAGGTATCTGGCATTATATACAATTCATTAAGGATAATGACCTGGGAAGAATGGCACTAACCAAATCCAGCCAGGCGCTGGTGGCTTATCGCACCAGGTTCATGGATAAAAAGATCTATAAACATTCAGAAGAGTCAGCTTTCAATATTGAACGTGGCGCCTATTTTGGAGGTCGTACAGAAGCTTTCCATATTGGTGAGGTACCTGGTACAGAATTTCTTTACATTGATTTTAACAGCATGTATCCGGCTGTCATGAGCAAATACAAGTATCCTGTTAAGATGGTAGCTATACTGGAAGGGGAGCCGGACAAAAGATACATTGATTTCATGGGTAGATATGGATTGATTGCTGAAGTGGATCTGGAAGTGGATGAGCCAGTTTTCGCAGTGCGCTATAAATCAAAGCTGGTATTTCCTACAGGCACCTTCAGAACATTTCTATGTAGTGAAGGATTGAAGTATGCTGTAAAAAAGGGATATGTTAAGAAGTTCATACGTGGATCCTTTTACCAGATGGATGATATTTTTTCTCAGTATGTGGAGTATTTTTCCGATCTCCGGCAAAAATACCAGGCAGATGAAAATAAGGTGATGACTAAGCTATGCAAGTACATGCACAATACTTTATATGGTAAATGGGCTGAAAGGGATATAAAGACAGATATGATGGAAAATCCCACTCATGGTGAATATCACAGGAAAGAGATATGGGATGCTGTGCATGGTGGATTTTGGGTGGAGACATATTTTATGAATAAAGTGATAGTACAGCACTATGAGGGTGAGGGATCACATTCCATGCCAGCTATAGCAGCACATATCACAGAAAATGCCAGGATGGAGCTGTGGAAGCTCATCCAGGTTGTGGGAAGGGATAAGGTATTGTATTGTGATACTGACAGCATTATTATCAGGGCTGAAGATCTACCCAGGATAAAAAGCAGGATACATGCCACTAAGATGGGATCCGTTAAGATACAGGATAGATTTACACAGCTCAGGATAGATGGGGCTAAGAATTATCGCACAGATAAGTTTAAGCATATCAAGGGGATCCCCGAAAGTGCTTTGGAGGTTTCACCAGGCATATTCCGGTTTGATTCCTTCCAGCGCCAGGCAGCATGCCTGAAGGATAGCAGGATCTCAGGTGTCAGGATAACATCAGTCACCAGGGAGCTAAAGCACCAATATAACAAAGGAGTAGTAGCACCAGACGGTACAGTCACACCGCATCACTTCACTTTTTTTGAGTCTCTTTAGCCGCAGCTTCAGCTGTTTTGATCATCTTTTCAGCCATCAGCCTGCTCTTCTCAATGCGATCTCTGTGTTTCTTTGAAAGGTTGCGTATAATATTAACTATCTGTGCCATTTTGCATATTTGTTAAGTAAAGATTAATATATTTATCAGAGTATCCCAGCTGCTTCATTTCATCCTTATACTCAGCGATATTGATAATACCACTTTTGAACCAGGATGTTATGTCAGCCTTTGTGGGGAGTCGCTTAGAGACAGTGACAGCCCGATCAATAAGTTTTAAATACCAGCCCTGGTGTTCGTAGGTGTAACCACGCCTGGTCATTATTTTTCTCCACTGACCTTCAGTGATGATCTTTTCAATAAGCATGCTGTTAAGCTCGCTGTGAGTCGGAAGATCCTGGTATTTATACTTCTCAAAATTCCACTGAGCCATAAGAGCATCAATTTTGGATCCCCTAAGATTAAGCTTATTCAGTTCACCCCTGGTGATTGGTTCAGATTCCATCCCCAGCTTGAACTTATCTTCAATGATCCCCAAGTACAACTTTTGCTCGTCAGTAGCCTGTTTATACTCTTCATGTGTCAGGTAGAAATCAGCCACATCAGAATCATACCCAGCTTCAATCAAAAGAGCTTCAGCATCCGACCTGGATAATAGATCAGTTCTGAAACTATCCAGGATCACTGACCTGGTAAGTTGTTTATCACCTTCAGCATTAAATTTGAGAGTGAATTCAGCCATTTTAACTGCTTTCACAGCATCATATCCAATATCCTGGTAAGCTATTACCAGCTCTTCAGTGGTAAGCACTCCCAGATCGTGCATGCGTCTGGTGTCAACCCTGGTGTAAGGATTGAAGGTGATTTGTTTTAGTTTATCCCTCCAAAACTTTGGGATCTCAACCACTTTGAACAACATATCAAGCTCTTCATTGTTGATAACACCTCTGTGCAGCATCTCAAAGCCCTGACCTATTGAGGGCTGATCCCAGTGAGATATCCAGTACTTCATAGCCCATTCCTGGGAGATCCCTTGTGCTTCCAGCCAGGGTATTTGCTCAGCTGGAAACTCATCCGACAATCCCATTTTAGTGTATAGCTCAGGCTCAAAAGCTTCATGAGCCACCATTGTAAACAGATCCTGGGGTGGTGGGTAGATCGTCCAGGTCTGTACTATTTCTTTGATCCTGGTATCAGTATAACCCAGCTCCCTCATACGTTCGTACATCTTATCACTGGTGATATTACCACGCAGGAAATTAACCCTGATAGCTCCTTCAGGTACCAGGTTATAGTGTGAAAGTATTATATTATCAATCTGAGTATCAGAGTAACCCAGGCGCTTCATCTGATCCCTGTTTTCAGTTGCCCTGGTAGGATCCAGCATCATTGCCCTGACCAGGTTTTCCGCTGGTGCCGGATTAGGTGTCGTCTTAGCCATTAGATCATACTGTCTATCCAGCTTCATCACATCCACAGCGGATGAAACAAGCATCAACAGCATCCTTACTCTTATGATGATCGTGGTAATTGTACCAATCGGAAAAGTCTCATCTCTGAGTGTTTTAAGCATATCACCAGTGTCAGTATCCAGCCAGTTCTTATCTATCCATGTGTTGATAGTCTTATCCCAGGCTTTCACAGCATTATCCTTTAAGGCATCACTGAAAGCACCAAGTGTTTTTTCAACCATGCCAGGTATCACAGATGTTAAACCAGTTGTGGCATTATCAATCAATCCTTGCATCAGGATCCCGACTCTGCTATCTACTTCTTCTTTAGCACCCATTGTCTTAAAGTATTAAAAATAAGTTAATAATCACCATCAGTGAGAATCCATGTCTCACGTGGTTCGCCTGTTATCCCAGGGGATCTGCCTGGCAGCTCTAATTCCATAAAGGCAAGTGGCGCTGGTGGTGCTTTAAGGGCAGCTGCCACTTTCGCAAAAATGGTAAGATCACCTTCCAGGGCTGCAAAAGCGGCCTCATTTGATTCCTTCATCAAGGCACTGGTGACACCATCAATCTTAACAAGCTGATTTTGCCTGGCATAATCCGGAAGCTTATCTATCTCAGAGAGCAGATCACCAGGATGTAACAGCCTATCAGCGATCTCAGCAGCTTTTTCCCTGTATGAATCAAGTACAGCATCCAGCTCATCAAGACGGTCTGTTATATGAGTTAGAGCAGGCAGTATCCTATCATTGATAGCTGTGTCGGCTAAATCCAGGGCATTCCATATACCAGGAGGTATATTTTTTGCAACTACAGCAGGCATATCATTGCGGATCCCGAGCAGCTCACTTGTGATAGTACCCATACCTTTGAGAGCCAGCTCAGCCTTATCACCAAAGGACCCTATACTATCTACTATTTTAACCATGGTACCATGGCCCTGCCAGTAAGTGCCCTCTGACGCTTCATTGGCAAAGTGAGCGATCATTGCGCCAGGACTGGACTCCCACGAAGCCAGTTGAGTGGAGTAACTATCCATGACGTTTTTCATCCTGGTATATTTCTCGTACTTTATACCATCAAACGTTTTACCAGTCACCATGCCCCACATATTTGCTGATGCATCAAACGCATTCAGCAGATGACCTACACCATCCACCCCCCAGCCCAGGGCAGCTGAAAACTCGCTTATCTTGTTCATGATATCATTCCAGGCAGCCTGAAAACCCGGTACCAGCTTATCTACCCAGAAAGCCAGGGTTTCGCCTGTGACAACTTTAAGCAGCTCATTAATAAAACTAACTATTTCTATCACTGTAGTAACAACAGCGTAAATAGCCAGCAAGATGGCCCACAGCCCCGGTGAAGCGTGAAAATAAGCACTTAGGATGTGATATTGAGCGTTCCGTGATAAGACAACCGTGGTACGTACCAGGTGCAGCTCAAGGGAGGCTATCCTGAAAGATACCTCATCACGGATCACGGCACAGTCATCCCGGACTGAGGAGCGGATCCCACTGGTATAATTACGCAGATCTCCCTGAAATCTGCTCAGGATCTCATCAGTACTTTCTATTACTCCCCGGATGCGGATATCATCCATGGCAAGCTATTTGGCCGTTCTCCCGAACCGCTCTAGGATGATGTCACGTGCTTTGTTTCCCCAGTCCACACGCTCTCTAAGACGCGTTACGTCCAGACCTATCTTCTCCAGGGCGTCAAGGTCCTTTTCAGCTTCATCCAGCTCACCTTTGATAGCGTCCAGATGCTCAACTGCCTCAGCACGCAGATCAGCCAGCGGAGCAGGTGTCTTTGTTTTGTCATTTGTAGCCATAACAATCAGTTTTTAACTTATTCGGCATAGTCAAAAAGTGCATCTAGCATCACCAGCACTTTATCGTCCCATTCAGTGTCTGTGCTTTCCACAGCTTTCTTAACTAGCTTGCGCAATAGTGTCTTATACGCAAACTTTACTAATAGCCAAATTCCTGTTTTCATAATGTTAATCCTTTCTGTTAGTGATGTAATATAATTCGATCTTTGTTGTGAGTGCAAAGATAAAACTTCCAACGGTAATTGCCAAAAATCCTAAATCTGCCTCATAAAAATACTCAATCCAAATACCACCCGTTATCAGGAAGCTGCATAATATCTGAGTGTAAAAAAGTCCTTTCATAGTGTTATAATGTATATTTGATGCGTGCTCCATAAATTCGATCATCTGTTTGCAAATCGGCTATAGCTATTAAATAAGTCTCAGCAGAGTTATCAATAACCCCACCTGTAATAGTTGTATCTTCAGTATTTATAACAGCCGTTGCACAAACGGTGGCTGTGGCTGTGGCTAAAACCATACGCCTTAACTCCCAAGTTAATAATTCCGACGATAAGTTGCCGTAAACAATAACACCTGTAACAGTTGCACCGTGAGGCAAAGAGACGGGTGCTCTCAAATAAATAGCATCAGCGGAAGCCTCAACATATCCTGATGATGATTGTCCCAAATCGTCGGTATCTGGTCTTGAGCCTATAAAATTAGAACCAGGACAAGTCCAGTATAATGTGCCGTCGAGGTTACAAGCCTCTTGAGCCTCAGCGGCTGTGTATTTTGTGTGATGTGCGTTGACAATCGCTTTATGTGTTGCTATTTTTGAATCTGCGACAGGCTCGACACATACTTTCTCCCAACCAGACCCGCTGTATAAAGACAACTCACACTTACTAACCCCGTCGGTCGCGTGAAATGTATAATATTTCAATTCATACGCATCCAAAGCCTTATCACAGGAAATATATGTTGTATCGGCGGCACTCTTTTTAAAACGCAAATAACTTGCTTGACGAATACCTTTATAACTCATTAGTAAGTTAAGTATAAAACGACCGTCAGAGTTTAATGCCCCACCAATCGCAGAGCGGCTATTAGCGTCTGTATATTTGGCGTGGTGAGCAGCTACATTCTTCCAGTGGTCATACGCCCACTCACTGGATGGTGCCTTTTTGGTCTCGTCCTCAACAGGTGGGTTCTCAAAAATGTCCGCAGGATTGACAATGAGCTTGCCATCAGCATTAACAGATAATTTGCGCCATGTAGCATCACCAGCATCCCAACCATATAGTAAAATATCAGCCATTGTTTATTTGTTTACTATGAAACAACAATAAGCTCACCATCAGCATTAACAGCCACAGGCACCCAAGTAGCATTAACAGCATCCCATCCCCATATCAAAACATCAGCCATAACAATAATTTAAAGTGATTCCAGTACGCCTATTATAGAAACATAGTAAGTTTTGGCATCTTTGAAATCATTATATACTTGTAACTTCAGTAATTCACCAGCCTCCACATAATAAGGATTTTGTTCTGAGACAGGAAATTGACCAAAATTACTAAAATGCAATCCCATTTTAATGACAGCATCAACAGTGAAGAGAACCCTGGATAAAATAGGGCAGTCAGTTGAAAATATAAA
>Ga0307928_10004876_pt1 | contig 10141 bp, 8 predicted proteins | sample AceLakmetagen232_FD_201815 | JGI IMG/M metagenome (GOLD analysis project Ga0307928, IMG submission 201815) | Saline water microbial communities from Ace Lake, Antarctica - #232 | ecosystem: Environmental > Aquatic > Non-marine Saline and Alkaline > Saline | place: Antarctica: Ace Lake...
TTTGTTACATTTGTAACCACTGTTTGCGGCTGTAATAATTTGTATTCCAACCAATTTGAACGTTGAATTTTATTTTGAGAAACAACATCCACTAAATTAACTTCTATAATTGAATCATTCCAACTTCTTTCATATTGAAACGTTTTGAAATAATCAGAGAGAATTTCTAAAGTATCAACATCTACTGGAATATAAAGTGTATCTTGATTAAGCTCTGTAACAACTTCGTGATAATGATGAACATCTACTGGAATTTGTTTGTAAATTGTATCATAGATAAAAGTTGTATCACTCGTATATTGGTCTGGTGTATTCGTGTGATTGTCACTAATACGTTTTCCAGTGATTAACCCTGCTATAATACAGGTGATAACGATTAATATAAAATATTTAATTTTTATTTTCATAATTCTTTCTACAAAAGTATATCACTAACATTGTATAAATTATCATCAACACTAAGAAGGAATTATCCATTGTTTCCAGCATCTGTATCATAATTTTTATTTCTATCTATATATTGTTTCCCTAAAATCAAAGAAGATATAAAAGGAATTGCGAACATTGTTGTTGACGCTGTTCCATTAATCAAATCAAGAATAAAAGCTACTCCTAAAATTGCGAAAGCCATTATTTTGCTCCAAGTAATCGTAACAAATAATTTAAGGTTCATTTTCATAATATATTATGTTGTTGAAGAATCCTCTTTAATTCTTTTATTTCCTTCTCTAATTCTTTTATTTTATCTTCTACTAAAGTTCTATCTTCTTGCTCTTTCATCATACTAATTCTATTTAAGCGAAGTTGAATTTCATCTGGAATATTCATAATATTTTTTATTTTAATAAACTTTCCAGCTCCAGTTGCCGGTCGATAATTTTGTTATCTCCATACAACGGTTTGTTGCTAATGTATAAGTCACTGTTCCTGCTGCATTAACATATGTTGGGCTTGTATTTCCACCACCCCTGAATATCTCAGTTCCAGTTTCACCCCAAAATACTAAAGTGTCTCCAGCATTTGTTGTTTGGTTAACTATTAAATAAGATTTTCCTACAGGTCCATTATGAGGAATATAAATCTTTCTACTGACTGTCGAAGTATTTACGTATACATCTTCATCTCCTAACGTATGGTCAGAAGTTCCGGATTCTACAGTTTTTACTATTGTCGCTGATAAATCTCCTTCGTGAACCCAATTTCCTGAAGAATGAATAAACGGATCAGCGACTGTATTTGCTGTACTTCCATCTATTTTAAAATATTGATCTGAATCCCAGGCCATTGACATTCCTTGTGGTGTAATCTGCATCATTCCATCGGCTCCATCAATCTGTACTTTTGTACTCTCAATAACAAAATCAGTATTCATTGACACTCCAGGGAAATCAGCTATGATTCCATTAAAATCATATAAGTTGTTATCAATCTTGTAATACAATCTAAAATACATTGATGATGAATCAATAACTCCTAAGTTTGATCTCCATGAAAATTCTGTAACAAAATCATAATCACCTGGGTTTATTAATGACTGTGTTTCACTAAATATTTGAACATCATCTTCATCATAAGCTCTTAAAATTAATTCAGACGTATAATTTCCATTAATACTATGGAACTGAGCTAAGGCCGGGTTTGGTGTTGCTGTTATTTTAACATCATAACTTATATTATATGGCTTTCCATTATATATCGGGATCATTTGTGTCGTACTTGATGGTGGTGAACCCGAATCTACTAATTGTGATGCCGCTGCGGAATACAAAATGTACTGATCATCATAAGCCGGTGTGTTATTCGTTGTTAAAGATTCTGTAATATCAGCTAAAGCTGTTGAACCGTCTTCGAATAACCACGATGGTGCACCTAATAAAACATCAGGCTCATCTAAATCATCTGTTGAAATTCTAATTTTTTCATTTCCTTCTGAATCTTGAACTGAATAACTTAATTCGTTTGAATTAATATAAATTCCACCAGCTGTTGTTTCACTCCATAAGAAATTATTACCTATACTCCATCCACCAATTGAACCATCTAAAGCATTAATTGTACCACTAAAATATCCATCAGTTGCATAAATATTTCCTCTAAAAAATCCATTATCAGTATAAAGTCCATAACCATCTAAGAAACCACCAAATTGTTCATCATAAATTCCTTCTAAATTACCTAATCTAACTTTTTGGTTGTCATATCCAATTGTGAATGTGTCCATTTCATCTATAACTTGAAGGAATGGTGCTCCACTATCACTTGCAGTTAAATATAAAGATCCTTGTCTATCAGTATCTGTTAAGTTTCCAATTCTAACAAAATCAAAACCATCAACTTCATTTTCTCCATTGAGATATTGGGATAATGTTTGGTCATCAACTGAATCAATCTTAAAGTTATTTGCATTACATATTCCACTTGTTTCTACCAAATTAAATATAATTTTACAAACTTTTCCTGAATATCTTGGAGATTCTCCTAAATCTTTGTTAACGGTTAATGTTATATCAAAGTCATCTGGACTTCCAATATCTAAATTAATTCTAACTGTATCAGATATAACATCTCCAGTAATATCCTGTATTTCTATATCAATATAACCGTGGTCATCTGGAACATCTCCACCTGGGGTTTGCCAACCACCTGTGATATGAACTGTTCCTTTTCCATCTATACTAAAGTTTTGAGAATAAAAATATTCTCCTTCATTTCCAATAAAATCATATCCTACTAAAGCACCTGTTGTTGCATTGATGAATGAACTTACATTACCATTGTATAAAGCTAATGCAGTTGAACCATATCCATCTCCAGTTGTTCTATCTTGGTCGAAATTTCTTACATAAGTTTTTTCATCATCAGTTTCAACTACTACATATTCTACTTTTACTGTATTTGTTCCTCTAAATCTTTGTGCTAAAATTAAATCATCAGCCCTAAAAGTATTCATTGAAGTATCAGTATAATAATACCAATTGTCTGCATACGTTCCGGAATCTTCCCAATATAATCCAGCAGGTTTTAATGTTGAAACATCTAATCCAGGCCAAGTTGCTTGTTGTCCATCACTTACCCATAAGGAACCGTTTGTTGCTCTAATTTTATCTACAATTAATTCATAGACATCCATTGAACCCCTAACTCTTAAATTATCAAGTTCTAATCCATATTCACCATCAGTGTCTTTATTTAATCTATATCCAACGCCAGCCCATCCACTAAAGAAAGGTCCGTGGTTAAGTTGGGAATCAGTTTTTAAATCTTCTCCTACTGAAACATCTTCAGTAACATATAAATCTCCATCTACATTTGTTTTATGTAAATTTGAATTTCCAGTAACATTTAAATCATTTTTAACTATAATATCATTTCCAATCTCCGCATCCTGATCTACATAAAAAGAATATCCTACATATAAATTAATTCCTACTGAAACATCTTCATATACATGAACATTATCATTAACTTGTAATCCACCATCTATTGTAATGTTATCATTTTCATCTGCATTAATTTCTACTTGTGAACCAGGGCTGGAAACGTTCTCAAACACTATTCCAGTATTTGTAATATTTCCATTTGTTGTAACGGCTTGTAAATCATTTCCAGTTGCAGGGTTTGTTCCTCCACTTCCTGAACCACCTGTAACTCCACTTGCTGAAGTGCTCTCTCCAAATAATGAACGATAAACTACATTTGTATTTATTGTTGTATTGTAAGAAGAATCTATTAAAGCTAATTTAAGTAATTCTACATCACATAATCCACCACCAGGGTTCCAATTTTTTATTGAATTGATATAATAATAACCAGTTCCAATCTTGCTATTCTCTATATATATTTTATCATTAAAGTTTCCTTCATTAATATCTTTCGCAGTTAAATAAACTTTCGCAGTTAAAAATCTTGAATCATCATCTAAATTGCTCTCTATATCTTCCTTGTAATAGGCATTATATAAAGTAATATTGCTCTCTTCTGGAATATTTAAATAAGTATTTTCACTATCCCAACCAGCGAATAAATTGAATCCATTTTCTATTGAAGCGTCTCTTCTTGGTGATAAAGTTCTAAATTTGTTAATTGAAGCATCAACATTCTCTCTATCAGTTCCATAAGAAAGTGTAGATATATCAACTGTATTTGTAAATAATAAACGTGGTTTCCAATTTGTCTTTAATTGTTTGTCATCACTAATTGTAAGAACTGGATAACCACCAACTGGTGTTGCAGGAAATCCAACCAAGAATCCATTAAATTTTGAATCCGGAATTGTTGCTAAAGTTCCTGGTGCCACACTCAACACTATATCATTGTCATCACCACTAAATTCAGAATCATTTTCAGAATAATGTGTGTATATTCCATCTGGAAATTTTGATAAATAATCTTGTGTGTAAATATCACCATCATTTGTGAACTTGAAATTGGTTGTTTTCGCAAACGCGTTTTTAATAGGTCGGTGTTTTAAATCAGTAACCTTTGTTGTCCAATCTATAAATTCAGAATCACTATAAAAGTCAGAATAAGTTTTTATGTGCATTAATCTCTCATCTATATCATCTACTATAACGAAGCAGTTGAACATTTTAAGAATATCATTCACAAAGTCCTTTTGTTTGTATTGTAAAGGCAGCATATTATTCAGATCGAACACTGGTGATTTTCCAACAAGTGAATTCACTTCAGAAACTTTCACATAACTTCCAGAACCAAATATCAAATTAATCCAGCTACTTGATTCAGTGCTACGATGAATATAATACCAAGATTTTTGTGAAATTGAAAGTGTAACTGTTCCACCAGATTCTACGGCTACTCCACTTGCTATTTCTTCCTCAACTATTTGATAAGTTTGAAGTCCATCAACTTGATTCCATACTGAAACACTCCATTCAGAAGTTCCAGCATCATCAGGGTGTGAATTAAATAATCCTAAAGATATATCTAATTGAAAAGTCCCTCTATGTGGAAGTGGAAATCTTGGTGCAGAAAAATCAAATGGAACTGTTGTGCCACTATGTGAATTTGAAGGTTTGTCGAATATATCATCAAATCCTCCAGAAACTGTATTGCCACCTCCTAAATAAGAATCTTGAAAAGTCCATCCTTTCACCGAATTAATAGGTTGAACTTCAGTTGATAAAAATCCATTCTGGAAAGTTGTTGCAGTTAATTCTACTGTTGTTGTCGGATAAGAATAAGCAGTAGGATCGCCTAAATAATATTTCCCATATAAAGAAACATCAGCAGTATAAGTAATCCAATCTTGGTTAAAAGGAATATAAAGTTCTTCAAATATTTCTTCTACTTGGGGTGTAAGTGTGTAAGAAAATCCATTGTCATCAAATATTTTATCCCAAATCTGTTTCGCAGCTATTGAAGGAAGAACTGGATAATCATCCATCATTGTATAAGCTTGTAAAGCATAATTTGATAAACTCCATTTAGGCCAAGCAAACTTAGGGTCCCAAGCTATAAACGCATAAGTATATCCAGTTCCATCTGGAATATAATCATTATTCATCCAAGTTCGAACTAACTCTCTATTCCAAGTGTGTTGAAACGGTGTGCCACTCCAAGATATATCATCAGCTACATTTTGGTTTCCTTTAATAAGTTTGTCACCAATCAAAGAGAATAAAGAAAGATTGTTCGCAGCTATAACAACTTCATAAGTATCTTCTGTAATATCTATAACTTGCATATTCCCTTTCATCACCACTAATTCATCCTGAATAATTTCAGCATAAACTTTATTTCCTACATCATATCCACCGTGTGAATTTATATTGAACAAAGATTTGAATATTCTATCTGTGCTCTTTGTTTGTAAAATGGAAATTGGTTTTGTAAACGAACTATTTCTTTGTCCAAAGTTTCGAATATCTTTAAGCGTGAAATTCACACTAATAGGTGAGATATCTTTCGCATCTATAATAATTCTATCTGGTCCTACTCGTAAAAGTGTATTTGTCATATTGTTTTTTTATTGTGCCTGAACACTATATTCTTCTGCATAACTATAAGCTATTGTATAATTAATCAGTTTCTGGTTTTTTCTATTTAATATTTGTTTTGAACTTTCCGTAATAATAATCGGAATATAAATTTCATTTAAATATAATTCAGCCTTAGGTGTAATCCAAAGTTCTTTTAAGTTTTCTGAAGTTTCTTCACACATCCAATTTGAAGTTGCTACATAAGAATCTCGAACTGTTGTTCCAAAGGCTCTTTGTGTTCTATCATTCACATAACTTACTTTTGAAATTCCAATTGTATTTGAAGGTGTAAGGTCGAAATTAAAAGCCTCTGTCTCACCTAAACTCCCTGTATAATAGAATCTATAATATTCGTCATATCGTGTATCAGATGTCACCAGATTAACTCTCAGTGAAACTGAATCGCCACCAAGTTCTTTCACTATATAATATTGTGTTGAAGAATCTATTGATATTGAAGAATCTACATTTAAAGCGTTCGGTCCAATATTCATAGAAAGAATTGAAGGGTCAGTTGATAAAGATAAAATAATTTCGTGTGTTGAAGTGTCTCCATTGAAATCATATTTTGTAATCTCTAATCCAGTGAAGTCACTTTCATAAGTTCCAAAATCTCCTTGTAAGAATTGAACAAATAAATCATCTCCTAAGTGAATTTCTCTTGGTGAAGTCCATTTTGTTAAGAAATTGTTGCTACCATCACCATCAAATATATAATTGTCAGCATCCCACATTCTATTATATAAATCTACACCATTAAATACCCATTTATCTAATACTGTAACACTACTGTCTGTTGCTCCAACATAACTATGTGCTACTATGTCATAACTTTTAAGTCCTGATGAATTGTCCAATAATAAAGAATCGTGAACAACTATATTGCTCTCAAAGAAAGATTGTAAAATTGTTTGAACATCTATAATTGCTTTTTTATTTTCATCAGGAAGTTGTTTGATATAACGTGTTTCTCCATCTATCGTTATGTCCAATTGATAATATAATCCAGCATTACCAGCTCTAACCGCATCGTAAAGTTCATATTTTTGAATTGAATAAACTGGTTGAATTTCTCCTGGTTGTGATAATATTGCTAACGCCATTTCCTTGTTTTTTAAATAATATATTTATGAATCATTTATATATTCGAATCACCAACACCGGCATCATCAAATATAACTTGTAAGGAATTCGCTAAATCAATACTTGCTCCAATACCCAACATTTTATTTAATTCTTGTATGTGATCGTAGAATATTTTAATGAAGGGTCTTGGTTTTATTCCAACTCTTGCTATTTTTCTACCAATAAGAAAGGCAGCTGTTTTGTAAGTGCCTTGATAAGGAGATATTCCTCTTTTTTTCATCCAACTTTCTATCACATTTGGTGGTGGTGCCTTCCCAGCTTTTCTCCCTGAATCCACCCAAGTAAAAGAAGCCGGCATTGTGATATATAAATTAAATCCTTCATTTGTTTCATCTATTTTATATCCCAAACGGCTACTCAAATAAGTTTCATTAAGCGCTTTCGCCATTCTCTCTACGGTTTCTTTCCCATAAATCTCAAGGCTTTCCTTTATGTGTTTTGTTTCCATTATTTAAAAGGAATTTTATCTTCATTTCTACTATTTCCAACTTGGCATTGTATCGTCATAAATTGTCCAGCCACTATATCATCAAATTGATATATCACAGGTGTGCAGGCTCCAGCATCATTGAAGTAAAATCCAAAATCACATTCATTATCGGTGAAGTAAGTATAAAAGTCATCCATCTTTAATAATCCAACCGATAATACATTTGATATATTCGAATAATCCCTTTCCACCCTATCAAGCATATAAACTGGAATATTAATAACAACTTGTCCAGTTTGGAAAGCAGTTGCAGTTGCTTGTAAATCTACCCACATCATTGGATATTTCACATTGTTTGCTACATTCTCAGTAATAGGCTTTGTTTCGAAAGTCTCTATTTGTGAATGGTTTGTTGCGAATTTCTCAAATTCTTTTAATATTTGGTTAAGAGATCGTTTCATATTTTATTTATTTAAGTTGAAAGTGTGGCAGATCGATAAAAAGTTGATCGGATAAGAACGTATCTCCATCCCAATCTATTCCAGACACTAAATCGTGTGTAATTTTTCCTTCTTGTTTTAGCATTGTTGCTATTCCTAATACAAATCCGATATAAAATCTCATTCTATCTTTGTTTTCCCAGGAAATAGGATAAGGCACAGAATCTACAGCCATACTTGGTGATGAATTGTGCTTACTATTTGGATATATAACCTTACTAAATCCCTTTTCATAGGCTTCAGTTTGTTCTTTTTCACCTCTTTCACCACATAAAATGGTGTTGTCGAAGTGTTTTATCACCTCATTAAAGATTCTTTGTAAATCTATGTGACAGGAACTAAGTTTGTCGCTACTATTTTTGCTATATCTTGCCATTATATAATTATATCACCATCATAATAAAAATTTATTCCTTGTTGTGAACCACTTGCAGGCAGATCATCAGAATCAGCTTGTCCATATTCCGGAAAGGCTCCAGCATTCGCATTTAAATATAATTGTAACTTTGTAATGTGGTGTTGAAAGGAATTTTGATATTCATATCTCATTGTTTCCATATCAGTTCGTCCAATCGCAGTTGAATTTTGGTTGCTATCACTAACTATTGAAGAATTTGTTAATCTAAATAATAAGTTCCTTGCTACCATATATAAAGTTCCGTGAATTATCGGGTCCCACATCTTTTGAACAACTAAGTTTTGATAAGCTAAAGGCAGATTCCCATTGTTAATTCCAGCTATAAGATAATCATATAATTTTGAACCAATCACAGGCTCTATCATTTGTTCTTGACAGTTGATAAGCGCAGTTTTAATTGTTTTATCATCTATATTATTGTCCAAATAACTATTGTCTTTGACATCTTGAACAGATATTAAAAAAGTCTTCATATTTTATATTTTTATTTAATTTCATTATTGTTTCCAGCTTCTTGTCCATCTTCAGTTTCAGCATCTACTGGTTCATCATATAAAGAAAGTTGTTCTATTGAAACTACAGGCAGCATATTGACATCCATAAATTTGTTCATAATCTTAGAGAGAACATGTTGTTCTGGAATAATAACAGTTCTATTCCAGTAATCTATTGCTTCTTTAAGTTGATCACCACCATTAAATCCACTTGCAGTTTTAATACCAACTATAATAGGATCAGTAATTCTATGTGCACTTAATATTTTTTGTAAAGTGTTTTCATTTATATTCGTGTAAACTTTATCTTCTTTTGTGTTTCCAATTGTTTCGACAGTAAGTTTTTGTGAATCATCTTTAGGAAATACTATAATAGGTTTGTTCGCTTTTGCAGCTCCAGTGTGCATTTTCATAAAGCGTTTTGCCTCTTTATTTTTTGATTCATCAGAATTAATTCCGGGCATTGAAACAATGATATTTGTGTTCAGTCCTCCAGTAAAAGAACTCACACCATAATCATCAGAAAGAATATCAGTTACTATTGCAGAAATTCCTCCTACATAATCAGGAAGTGGATAATAAAAAGAACCAGCTCTATAAGGTTTGTAATAAAAGATTTGTGTTGTTGAATTTTTCTTCAACATTTCCAAAGCTAACGGGTCTCCTTCTTGAAACTTTTTCAGGGCTTCTTTGTAAGATTTCTTGTTTTCACTTGCTCCTTTTTCAGAATATGTAGGGAGATAAACTTTATCAGTTCTTTGTTTCGTCCAATCCCAAGAATAATAATATCCAGGGATATTTCCTTGTTCATCAACTTTTGAAGCCCTTACCTTACTGAAATCTAAGTGAGAAATACTACCAATCTTACTCCAATCTTTTGTCCAAGTAATTTTTAAAGCTACTCCTCCGAATAATGGTAAGTCATTCGACATTTTCCAAAGTAATTCATTCCCGTCTTCATCTTCATTAATTTGAGACATAAAAAGCGACATTGCGCTTTGAGTTCCATTTAAAGAAGCGTCTTCCTCATCCCAAACAAATCCGTTTCCTGCCACCTGTGCAATCTTCGATTGAAGAATTGCTCCGTGTAAAGCTGAATTATTGTAAAGTGAAATCAGTTTGTCAGGATATTGAATCCCATCATCTGTTTC
>Ga0307928_10004877_pt1 | contig 10140 bp, 14 predicted proteins | sample AceLakmetagen232_FD_201815 | JGI IMG/M metagenome (GOLD analysis project Ga0307928, IMG submission 201815) | Saline water microbial communities from Ace Lake, Antarctica - #232 | ecosystem: Environmental > Aquatic > Non-marine Saline and Alkaline > Saline | place: Antarctica: Ace Lake...
AGGTGTAACATAATTATCTCCTTTGAATACTCCAAAGTAAGCAGTGCCTTCAGCACCACCTCTTTTAATTTTTTCTACTTTACCTTTTCCTTTAAGCCACTTATCAAGTTCCTTAGCTTTTAGAGAGTGGATATGACCGTCATTTATTCTAGTACCTACCCATTCAAAGACTCTAACTATATTTCCAGCAGCTAGGGCGTTCTTTATAATCTTTTTAGGATCTTGGGTATGTTCTAGTACATTGTAAATCCACACCTCATCATATTTAGATGATATTTTTTTACCACCCAAATCCTCACCTTTTTCTTTTAGAGGAAGTATGCCCTTTTCTATGTATCTATTTCTAACCCAAGATGGGTATTTATCCATTAAGGGATCAATTACAACCGCCATATCAAAATTCACACATTTAAGTAGCAATGAATAAGCACCACCACCAATATCTAGTATTGATTTATCTTCTAAGTCAAAGTTGTATGGAGTTTTTGGAGTTGGAGTTCTAATTAAGCCCATTTTTATAGCGTATACAAGTTGTTTTTCTTCTTCATGAAATGAATTAACACAAGACGAGTGCCAATCTAATTCCCAAGCCTGTGCTTTACCCCAAACCTTTTTAGAAACGGCTGTCATACGCTACCCTTCTGGCGTTCTTGGCTTCCGCCAAACTATCAAAATACCCTAAGTGTTTTTGCCTATTGTTCTCGCCTATATATGCCCTAAATTTCTTTCCAACCTTTCTTATACCAGCCATACCATGTTCGTTTTTTACTTTTCTATGCAGGTTGTTTTGTGAACCAGTAACTATTCTCAAATTGCACTCTCTGTTGTCTAATCTACTACCGTTTATGTGATCTACTATCTCACCTTTTCTAGCACCAACAACTAACCTGTGTAGGTATCTTTCTATTTTTTCATATTTATAATTTCTCATTTTGGGGTTTCTACAAACATATCCATTGCTATTTATTCTCCAAGAGTATCCATTCATCAAATGCTTGTCCTCATCATCTATAAGCCATTCTTGGGCTTTTTTCCATTGTTCTAGCATAGCTTGATTATATATGTTGTGAAGTATCTTGTCTAGTTACCAACGCCTGATACTGCTAATATGTTGTCTTGATACATTGCGAGTATTTCTGCTACTGTTAAGGCTCTATCCCACACACCAGCATCATCTATTATTCCGTCAAAGGTTAGGGATGATACGCTATTTGATCTATACACGCCTATTGCAAATGGATCTGTTGAGTTAGTGCAGTTTAGAGAGGTGTTATCTGATGCTGTCCCTTCTTCTACCCCATTAACATATATTTTACAAGTAGTACCGTTCCTTACAGCAACTACATGATACCAAGTGTCTGCAACTACAGCAAATGTGGTAGTAACATTTACTGCTGTTTCTGAGCCATGAGCATTGTCATTTAGATAAAATCTTAAAGTATTATCACTTTGTATAGAAAGCCTGTATCCAGTAGCATCAGTGTCAATTAAAGCTAGTATGCCCATGTAATTGCCTATACTATCTGCTTTAATCCAAGCACTCAAAGTAAAAGCTCCTGTTCCAAACTGAAAGTCTGCGTGGTTTGCTACATATAAAGACTGACTACTGGTTTTTACTAGCTTTACACCATCACCAAACCTACCCTTAACAAAAGTAGCTGTGTTGTTATTAGTTAATGTGTGGGAATTGCCACTAGAATCAACTAAATCCTCTAATCTCCAGTAACCAGCGACATCTGCATCTGTACCTAAAGCCCTACCACTTAAATCACTACTTTTAGTAGCTATCTTGGAAACACGCTTTATATCTGTTGTGTTTCCTACACCAGCAATCTTTTTTATGTTTGATATATATATTTTTTGTATTTCTGCTGGTGTTAAAACCCTACTAAAAAGGGCAACATCATCTATTATCCCATCATAATAAGCAACACCATATCTGCCTAAAACAAAATCATTTGCAGCGTTATTCGTTCCTGTAAATGTCCCGTACTCTGTGTTAGTGGTTGAAACAGGTGAGCCATTTATGTAAAAGGTTGCTTCTGCTGCGGATACATCAAGTGTAAACCCAACCTGTACCCATCCTGTAGTTAGAGCAACATTGCATTTAGAGTCCAGCCTGTTAGTAAGTGTGCCATCAGTTGACCACGCTGCTTCCATTTTGTTGTCTGATGTCAATATTCTCCAAAGATATTGTCTATCTGTTGACCACTTGGACAAGATATAAAAGTCTCCACTAGCACTCGGCAAAGTTGCTAGATTTAACCAACAGGTAGCACTAAAATCACCTGTAATATCAAGTCCTGTCTGATCAGCATCAGCTATAACTGCATACTGTGTTGATGCTCTTACAAAGTTAATACCGTTACCAAATGCACCAGCTTCATGAGTAGGCGAGTTAGTTTCAGTTAGGTCATTATCATTAGCTGTTTCGTCTGTACAATCTAACTCTAATCTCCAGTACGCTACTAGGTTAGCATCAGAATATAAAGGTAAGTGTTTAATTTCAGGCATTAGCTGTGTTCTACTATCACTAATTGAGGATTAAAGAACATCCTATCAGCGTTGGTAGCAACTCCTAAGACCACTACGGCATCATCCACTCCACTTGGTGCTGTCTGTGATAGCGTGTTTGTGGAAGTACCTGTAACAGTTAAATATATAAATCCACCGACTGTCCAAGCCCATGTATCATCTCTTGCAAATCCGTATAATAAATAGATTCCGTCTGCATCTGCTGCTATGGTTGCTGCTGTCATTGCCATAACAACACTGGTTGCGATTGCATCCGCATCCCCTATAGCTGCTTCTCCTGCTGAATCAATATAACAAGCATCTCCAAATACTTGTGCTTCATTTGCTGTTAAAGTTGTTGTAACGCCACTAACTGTGTGGTCTGAATCTGGTGTTGGATCTAAAACAGAACCTACTCCAGTATCACCTTGTGTACCTGTATCCCCTGCTGCTCCCGCAGTACCCGTATCCCCATCCGCACCTGCTGTTCCAGTATCCCCTTGATCACCTGCTGTACCTGTTGCTCCTGCTGCTCCAGTGTCCCCTTGAACTCCTGCACCCGTATCCCCTGTTACTCCAGTGTCCCCTGCAACTGTTGAGTCTGCACCAGTGTCTCCTGTTATACCCGTATCGCCTTGTGTTCCTGTATCTCCATCTGCACCCGTACCGCCAACTGCACCTGTATCACCTGTTGTTCCAGCACCTGTGTCCCCTTGAGTTCCCGTATCACCCGCAACCGTTGAGTCTGCACCTGTATCACCTGTAGTTCCTGCTCCAGTATCTCCCTGTGTTCCCGTATCTCCAGCAACAGTAGAATCTGCTCCTGTGTCTCCAGTAGTACCCGCACCTGTGTCCCCCTGTGTACCTGTGTCTCCTGCTGCTCCTGCTGCTCCAGTGTCTCCAGTTGTTCCTGCTCCAGTATCGCCAGTAACGCCAGTATCGCCTTGACTACCAGTATCTCCAGCCACTGTACTAGCAGCACCCGTATCTCCTTGAGTACCTGTATCGCCTTGAGTACCTGTATCTCCAGCTACGGTGGAATCTGCTCCAGTATCGCCTGTAATACCTGTGTCTCCAGATCCTGTATCTCCCTGACTACCAGTATCTCCAGTCGCACCCGTATCCCCACTACCTATGGTTGAAGCTAGTTCTGTAAATGTTATTTTTTTAGTTGAACCTGTTGGGTTTTGTGTAGTATCAGATATATCAACAACAGCAAAGAAATCTCCCCCTGCTGGTGATGCTGCTAATGCTTCTAGTTCTGTTATTCTATATCCCATTATAATGCTCCCTCTACTACCAATACTCTAGTATCTTCTTCTGTAATTTCTATTCCATCCTCTGCGAGAATGGCTAAAAGTTCCAGACAAGGTTTTCCAGTTATTGATGAACTTGTAGTGCTTTTTTCTGTAATGGTGTAGCTTGGTGCTGCTGGTTTGGCTACCTCTGTATAACTAGGTGCTGCTGGTTTAGGTGTAAATGTGTATTTGTCATCACAATAATCTCCACTCATTAGTATTGACTCCCATCATTATAAGGAACTTGACCTATTGTATCTCTGTCATAGTTAGCCCTTTTAAGTGATGAGACCGCTTTTGCCACCTGATCCTCATAGTTTAGTTCGCTTTCACTTAATGGTATAGGCTTTTCTCTGCTTTCTTTCCACGCTATTACCATTCCATCACCTAGTGTCTTATGTAATGCTTTTGGAATACCGTGAGTTGTTGTAGTAGGATCTACACTCATATCTGTAGTTGCCACCATACTTGTAATATCTGCAACCACAGTGTTAAGCCATATCTTCAAACCATCTGTAACTGCTGTGATTGTTCCTGAATAAATCCATATAGCTGTTCTCATAATGTCAAAGAAGGCTTCTTTTTCATCATTTCCAAAATGGGCTGTTATATCTGCTTCTGTTGAAATTGGATCTTGGTGTTGGGGTAAGTCAAACTCATACAATTTGATGTAACTAGAAGCGTCTAGCTTGGCTTCTACACGCTTTATCCTAGATAATAGGTCTGAATGTAGGGGATACTCTCTTTGATCCGCTACAAGGTCTAAATAAGTGGGAACTAAAAACAAATCCTCATCAGCTTCTAAGGCTCTCCAGACGAGTTCATCTTTCACAACATTACCAAGAATGATTAAATCAGCATTAGTTAATGTTGTACTATTGGTGCGAGTTTTAAGTCGCACATAAGCTGCCAAGTTCGTTGGTGTCATGTGTTAATTATACCTTAAAACTTATTAGTTACCTGCATCTATTACTTGTCCGTCTGATGATATAGGTTTCCAATAAACAAGAAAATCAACAACACCTGCATCAGTGTCTGCTGTTTTGGTTGTCATGATAATATCGTTGCCGTTTAGTAAATAGATAGGATAGTTGTCTGCTGCTGCTTCTTCTTCACCAATTATGAAATAAGTTGCTGGTGTGGCATTATTTAGCCAGATTTCACCAACATCTAATGTTGTCATGGTTGTAGTAGGCATAAATATTGCTGTTGCACCTGTGATTCCAACCTCATCAGTTGATCCTGCACCCGTACAATCAGTTGTACATCTAGCAACAACTCTAATTTGAACTAATCCTGTAACTGTAAATAGAACTCCGCCATCTAATGCACCACCATCATTACCCCAAGCATCTGCTGTCGCACCTGCAAAGGTAACTGTTTTCTCTGCCAAAAAAGGTAGTTCAGAGTAGATAGGGTATCCATTACCGTCTAGTCTTTGACTTGCATCCGTATAAGGACTTGCCATTTTTATATTCTTTCAAATTTATACATCTAAAGCCCTACCCCTCGTGGGTAGAGCATTTAGTTTTAATATTCTATTTTCTACGCACCTGAAACGACACCATCGCTAGATAGCGGTTTCCAAAAACAATAGTAGGTTATTTGACCTGCTGTTAATGCTGTAGTTCCGATAGTTTGAATAATTTCCATTCCACCTGCGACTACATGATAAACAGGGGCTATACCCTCTGCTAAAGTTGGTGTTGCATCCCAATATCCTTCATTTGCATCTAAATCCGTTGCGTCTGCAATTTGAGCAATAATAGCTGCGGTAGCACCTGCTACTCCAACTTCTAATGTTCCTGCACCTGCAATATTTGTGTGACAAATTCCAAAGACATAAACTAGGACATCTCCCTCTACATTAAAGAGGTCGGCTGCACCAGTTGCACCTGTTGTTGCTGCTGCGTAAGTGATAGCTTTTGTAGCTACATTTGCACCGCCAAAAGAATCTAAAGCCTTTTCAAGTTCTAGGTTTCCTGCGGATGCTTCACTATATTTTCCCATTTTATTCTACTTTCATGTCTCACCGCACCCACCACTGAGTGCGGATCAACAATTTAATTACTAACTAACCTAATGCTACGATTGAGCATTGTTCACTTGTAACATTGACATCTGTGTCAAGTCCGAAAATGAACCCATTAGCGGAAGGGGTAATACCGTGTGAGGTAACAAGAGTTCTTGTTCCTGCTGCAACTGTCTTAATACCTTCTGCATCTGCCATTCCCTCGTACCACTCCATTTGATCTCTGGATGTCTCGTTTACGACCTTTACATATCTTGGGGTAAATCCACAAGTAAATGTATAAGCTGCAACTGTTCCAGTATCTAAGTAACTCGCTGTAAACATACGGAGTACATTTAGCGGTTCTCTTTGTGTTATTGTCTGTGCCATTTTTTAGTTTCCTTTACTAACTTAATACTAGGCTGAAACTCCGTGATGTACTACCACTAAGAAGTTTTCATTGAGAATTTTACCAACGAAGGTAAGTTTCCAACCACTTGTTGCTCTTTGATTAAGAGGATCTGCTGTCCCTGCTGAACCTAGAGGTTTAACAATATTCTTTAGTGTTTCACCTGAAATTCTTGTCATTGCATAGGCATTTTGCCCGAAAATCAAAGAGTAGTGAACATCTACTGAACCTGCTCCACCGCCTGAAGAAACATAACCATTACTGGACATTATGAATCTAACATTTGATAAAGCACCAATCTCATCCATCATTACTGTGGATTTGTTTGGATATTTCTCTACAGGAATCCAACCAGTAGCATCATCTAAATCGTAAGCTGTATCTTCCGATACTATTCCGATAAAAGATTTACCTATTGGTACGGTGTTATAACCAGTTGAGGGATCTACCATAGAGGTTACAGGTCTAGCGTTATTACCCCTAAGAGTTCTAACTGCTTCCTTTACTTCTGCTCTATTAAGAACCATAGCTGCTGTAATATCGGTGTCGGCTGATGCGGTACTTGCGTACTGAATAGTCGTTCCTGCTGCTAAGATTGCTCTCATTAACTGATCAATAGAATCCCCTGCTTGGTCTCCTAGTATTTCTGCTGTCTCGGTTAAGATAGCATCATAGGTCTCCATTTGAACCTTATCAGTAATTATTACATAGTCTCCATACTGAAGGGCTGTAGCGGTAACATCCGTTACACTTAATGCAGTTCCAGATGGTGTTACACCTTCTGTCAAAGCAGTCGTATTGGCTGTTAGGTTTCCGTATTGTCTAAATTTAATAACATTTGTTCCAGAATTTCGGGGAATATCCCTAATCTGTGCAAACCTAGTATGGACAAAAGCAGGAATTGCTCTTTCCAATAAGGCTCTGTCGTAGAAGTTGTTTACTTCCACTGGTATTGCTATTCTGTCTGTCATTGCCATTTTTAGAATACCTTTCTAATTAAATAATTATGTATACATAAAAAAAACCACCTCTTAAAGAGAGTGGCTCGGTTTTTCCGTATACACTTGTACCTATATTTTACGGTAAAAGTGCGTTAATTACAATGTTCTAGTCTGTGGCAGTTGGCACATAGGGTTCTAAGATTGTCTGGAATATTGTTTTTGTGGTTATAATCTATGTGGTGTACATCTAGTTGTCTAGTATTTTCAGGAACAAAGCCGCATTGCTCACACACATCCCCTTTATGTTGTCTGTATGTATACCCGTTACTCTTGGGTTGGTTGGTATATTGTTTGCGGTGGCATTGTGGACAAAGAATCCCATATTTTGCAGCACCATCTACATATCTTCCTATTCTCTTAACAGGATTTTTACCACAATGTCTACACAACACTCTTTTGTCGTGTTTCCTAATCATTACAGTATTTCGTTGAATGGTCTACCAGTTCTGGGATCTATTCTATCTAGTTTAATATCTGCTCCAGCATCTATTGTTTGTTGCTGTGATCTGGAAACTATCTCGGCTATCTGCTGTGGTACAGGGGTATATCTACCTTTTGCTATGAACCACTTGTAGCCGTTTGGCTGTACTGATTCAAATGCACCAGATTCAACAACCTGATATGTTTTCATCTTTTCTTTAATAGTTAGTGCGTTCCATTCAGTATCGGTTAGCATAACTCTAGTCTTATCTTTTGCTGTTTCACCTTTTTTATCAAATGCCCAAGATACTACACCAGCTTTCTCACCAGCTTCTAGTGGTATCAATATACTCACTGTAGGTTGTCCAAGTAATCTTTCCTTCATAGCAGTGGCTTTCCTGTAATGACTTTTATTTACTCGTTTTTCTTCTGCTGGTTTAGGTGTCTCGGTTATACTAGCAACTTTCTTTACTTCTTCTTCCTTATCCTCACCTTTAACTACATCTTTAGCTTCTATAGTCCTAATGGATGCAATCAATGGTGCTTTAGTCTTAAATGCCTTTACATCTTCTTCAGGCATACCCAATTCTACAAGTTTTGCTTGTAGGTCTTTAACTGTTAATGTTTCTAATTCCATAATATCCTTTCAATAAATAATTAAATCACTAAATTATATGTTCCATCTCTTAACTCATAATTGTCTGAACCGCCTGTGAGTATTTCATCACCGTTTGCATTGTCTGTGATAGTACCACCGCGGTTGATGTAATACGGGTAGTCCCAATATGGTCGTGGTTTTGGGTAGTCTCTAATGATTATCGGGTTACTCCAGCTATTTATTACTGTGGATGTCTCTAGCTTGAACTCTTTCCAATCTTTAGGTAGTAACTTCTTTATCTTAGTAAAAAACTCCCCTAGATTTATATCGTTCTCTAGTTTTATAATTTTTCTTTTTGTGTCTAGTTGTACTTTCATAATTAGTGTTGCTGAAGCACTGCTCTTTTCTGTGCTTCAAAGTCTGCTTTTGGTGCTGTTTTCCAATCTTGCTTACTACCTTCTGGTGATCTAGCTGCACCACCTTTTGTTTTAGTTGCATCTGCTTTGCTTTGGGCTACTCTCTCTGCTTTTGCACCCATCTTCATGAGATCACCTGATGCTAATCCTGCTGCAATAAATCTTACAGGTATTCTGCTGTATGGTTTGCTTCCATCTTTGGGATCTACATAGTTCATGTATTTTAATATTGCGGGTTTGTATTTAGCCATTTCAGGCTGTTCTCTTACATAGTTATCTACTTCTATACCATCTTTAGTGGCTTGTAGTTCTGCTCTAACTCCTGCTGTTTGTTTGTCTACTATAGTACCTATTGTTTTAATATCATCTTCATCTACATCTTCTCCGTATTCTGGTGGTGGGGTAACAATACCTCTGGTTTCAATCTCTAGTTTATCTACATCTATTTCTTTTTCTTCATCCTCATGCTCTTTTATAGCCTTTGCATCTCCTACATCTTCAGCATTTGTAGGTTCATCACCTTCTTTTGCTACCACTTCTGCTGCGGGTGCTTCAACTACTTCTTCTTCTGCTGCTGGTGGGGTTACTTTTACATCTGTTTCATCACTCATTTAGGTTTTTCCTTTAATAAATTGATACTGCTTATTATAGATTGATAACTAGACTATTGTCAATTATCTTGTATTGCTCTAGCCTTCTTCAAAGACTCCTTAGTGTAGTAAGGATCATCATTCTTCATTTCTTGTTCTGGTGTGTCTAACCTTTTAATCCAATAATCGGGTATAGCAACAACATCTTCATATATCTTTAGTGCTTTCCTCATATCTTTCATTTCTTCTTCAGATACATCTCCGTCAAGAATGTGTCCTTTAAGCATCTCAATGTCCGTATTAAGCATTGTAACCACTAATTGCCATCCAGCACTGGTTTTAAGACCAAGAAAACTGGCTTTAGCTGCATTTATATCTGCTTCTGTCTTGAATAGTTGTTTCATACAAATCTTCCTGTCTTTTGGTCTATTTTTCTATGTAGATACTCTCTTTTCTTTATCTCACTTATCTTTCTCCTGTGGTCACCACTCAACTTCTTTCCTGTTTGGTGTATTGCGTTATGATCCGCCTTCATTATTAGTTCTAGGTTCTCTAACCTATTATCGTCTTTTACACCGTTTTACTGACTATTATACGCTACTAGGTGTTGCTATTCCAGAGGTTTGTGATGGTTGTATTGGTTTTGGTGCAGCCTGACTTGATGCACCTATTGGTTGTGGAGTACCTCTGCCCTCTTGGAAATCAGCAGCAGTTGGATCTTCAGGGAATAATTCAGGGTTAGTCTTTTTAATTGATAATGCCTTCTTGTGTGTCTCTATATGAGCATAAGTAGCATCTGTTTCTTTAGCTTTTGCGTGTACTTCTAAATGAACATTGTGGTCATCCTCTACCTTTACTGGAACAGTCTTGTCTTGACTTAATA
>Ga0307928_10004878_pt1 | contig 10139 bp, 13 predicted proteins | sample AceLakmetagen232_FD_201815 | JGI IMG/M metagenome (GOLD analysis project Ga0307928, IMG submission 201815) | Saline water microbial communities from Ace Lake, Antarctica - #232 | ecosystem: Environmental > Aquatic > Non-marine Saline and Alkaline > Saline | place: Antarctica: Ace Lake...
AGAGAGTATGAAAGACAAGTTGAGGAGAAAGCACTTTCTTCTGTAATAGTTGAAAACGGTGGTGCTTTGATCCCAGTAAGATTATGGGACAAGATTGTTGAGGAAAAAGATAGACTTAACAAACTAGAATCACGAGTTACTAAGGTCATGGGACAGGGTCCTTTAGATATCTTAGACTTCGACTTTACGCCTGTTTGGGCTAATCATGATGATGGCGGAACAATAGCAGAAACTAGTATATCAAGTATCTTAGGTAAAAGTACCTTAGATCCTCAAGATTATGCGTTATTGTTCACCATACCTAAAAAACTACAAAGGCGTGCTATGCAATCAGTGGAAACACTACTTGCAAGAAGGGCAGCTCTAGAGTTTAGAACATTAAAAGATAATAAAATAATGCAAGGTTCTGGACATAAAGAACCTCTAGGAATCTTAACATTTCTTGATGATTCAAGTGCCTCAACAAACACTGTAGCAATTACAGCGTTGGCAAATCTTGACTATACAGCTATGGTTGATATGGTATATCTTCTTAATGAAGAATACAGAGAGGGGGCTATCATTGTAGCACACCCTAAGGCAGTAGCCGTATTAAGAAAGATACAAAGTTCATCAGGTGGACCTATATTCCAACCCGTACCTATATCAGGTGATATACCTGCTACAATATTAGGATACCCTCTTATTGAAAGTAGAGCAATGGAAGATGGTGATACCTCAGGTGAGGCTTGCGTCATGATGGGAGACTTAAAACAATACTATATGTTGGAAGAAAAAGACTTTGCTCTTGATGTTTCAGAACATGTAGAATTTAAAACAAACAAAGTAGCATTGCGTATGGTAGTATCCTTTGATGGTATGCCAGTTGACGATAAAGCATTCGTTAGGATAGCAATTGCATAATTGTATGTATATGGATCAATCCTGGGCTGTGTAATGGTATATAACCCAGGTCCATGCCAACAACAACAATAAAATAAGGAAATTTTTAAAATGAAAAGAGATTTACATCATATATTACAAAGTGGAGCAGGGGATACAGCCGTAGGTGCTGCTGTTATACTTGCACCAATAGCAGCTGAAACAGCAATTGAGGGCACTGAGTGTGACCTTAGAGGCTATAGAAGCGCTGAAATAGTAATTAATGTAGGAGCATTTACAACAACTGCTACTGAAGCAACAATGACCATACTTGAATCTGATTCATCAGCTACATCTTTCACGACTGTAGCGGCTGCGGACCTCCGTGGTGGAGCTAATAGTATTGTTATTAGTAGTACAGCTACAGCTAGTAAAGTATATTTAAGGGGTTATGTAGGTAACTCTAGATACCTAAGAGTTGACGTAGCAGCTTCTGCAACCGCAGGATACATCGTTGGTATAGTATGCCTTCGAGGTCACAGAATGAATAAAGGAAAATTAAACGAAACCGCTTAATTGAGTACATTTTACCCCTTGGAAACAGGGGGTATTATATAACTAATTAGGGAGATAGTATAATGTATAAACAATTGTATCTTTTATACTAATACCAAATGAACATGTTAACCTATCATCTAACTTAGGAGATTATTACTAATGGCTATAGCAGATCAAATCAAATCAGCAGTATATAGGTATATTATGGGTACTGAGATATCAATTACAACCTCTATAGCTTCCTACTTTGCAGGAGGAGTTACAGTTATATCATACTTTGATGGTGGTGATATTGACATAAGGGTTGATACTTCACCTATACTATCTATATCAGAGGTGCTTGATGTATCATCTACCACAACCGCAACAGCGTCCTCATATGGCTTTGACCCTATTGCAGGTGTTATTTATCATGAGAACGGTAGTTATTGGAAAGAAGGTAGGCGTAAGTGGAAGGTAACATACCTAGCGGGTCATTCAGCTATACCAGGAGACATACAGCTAGCAATGGATAGGTGGGAAGCATATGTAACAGCAGATAGCACAGGGGCTATTAAATCATACACTACAGGTGATGATAGCGAAACATACTTTGACATAGGCGGTATACCTGCACAGATAAAATCATTATTAAGTAAGTTTAAAAGGATATTATTCTAATGGCATTAAGTGATAGATTAAATAGCATTGCGATAGTTAAGAGAAATAAACCTACATCAGATACCTATGGTGGATTTACTACTATACTAACTACTGAAATCACATCAGTTGCATGTAGAGTATCTCTTAATTCAAATAAAGAAAGCGAGAGGGAACTTGGTGACAAGATAGATGCTACCAGTAAATACAGGATATTTACACTAGATACAACGGCTAACAGTGGCATAATATTACATGATGTATTTGTTGTGTCATCTAAAAACTATGAAGTAGTGGGTATAAATAACCCATCTAAAGGTAGCCACATAGAATTTGATACAGAAATAGTATATAACGGTTAATATGATGGAAAATTATAAAATAAATTTTGATATACCAGGGTTTAAAAAGAAACTGCTTGCCCACCTTGAAAAGAGAATGGAGAGCGTGGTTGTTAGGATAGTAGGCTATGTAATATCACACTTCGGACCATCTAACCTTGGAGGCAACAACCCATCAACACCAGGCAGTGCGCCTAATGTCGGTATTGGTACATTAAGGAATAACATATCATACAAAGTAATAAAAGATGGTGATGTTGTAGTTGGTATGTATGGAGTACAAAAAGGTCCTGCGTCAGACTACGGTTCAAGATTAGAAATGGGCTTCGTTGGAACAGATAAAGCAGGAAGAAATATCAACCAACTACCTAGACCTTTCTTGGCACCTGCTTACAAAAAGAATATGCACAATATAATTAAATGGCTAACTATATAAGGATTTAAACAATGACCGCACCAACAATATGGCAACTGATACCCGCTATATATTCACTTCTTTCTGGTAAGACTGCTTTAACAGCTAAGCTAGGCACCTACCTTACTAAGACATGTATATTTACAGGTAATATGATACCTTCTTCCGCACCTAAGCCATACGTCCACATAAGGGTACCGTCAGGTATTATTGATGAAGGCGGTAAAAGCTATACTGTATGGACTACATCAATAGAGATATTAGTTGTATCCGATGATATAGAATCAAGTAAAGAACTGATTGATATAGTGGATTTAATTGTAGGATATCTTCATAAGGAAGATTTAACTTTAACTTTAACTACAGATAGCCACCTACATACATCTTGTGTAGGTATGAATAGTGCAAACACAAGTAATGATTTAATAGGAACAATCTTAACATTTAATTTAACATACGCTAATGCGTAAAAGGAGTATATATTATGTCTAGTGCAGAAACAGGAAAGAGCGTAGTTCTGACCGTTGCCTTATCAGGTGGAACAGTTGTAGCCTTCGCAGCAGAAAAAAGTTTTAGTATTAACAGAGAAGCTGGGTCAATAGCCACAGATGCAAAGGGTGACCTTAGTGTGACAAACACACCTGGTAGGCAGAATGTGACATGTTCTGTAGAATGTCTATATGTTCACACAGATGCCTCACAGCAAAGACTTATAACACAGATGAAAGCCAATTCACAAGTAGTTATTGAGATGCAACGATACGATGGTTCAGGTTATGCAGCCTTTGAATCAGCTAGCGCAACAATAACATCATTGAATATAGTACACGCTGACCTAGAGGCTGCTACATTTAGTGCTGAATTTGATATTGATGGCGATTTTACATCAGCTTAATATATAAATAACAATAAAATAGGAGATTAAATTATGTCAAGTTCAGAAACAGGTAGCACAGTAACACTAGTTGTGCTGAGACCGTCAGGGGTTGGATCAGCCCTTACATCTATACCGCTTGCCTTAGCTGCTGAAAAGAGTTTCAGTATCAATAGGGAAGCTGGATCAATAGCCACAGACGCTAAAGGTGACACCAGTGTAACGAATACACCAGGTAGACAGAATGTAACATGTTCTGTAGAATGCTTATATGTACACTCAGATACAGCACAGCAACGATTGATTACACTGATGAAAACTAATGCTCAGGTATCACTTGAGATACATAGAGATAGCACCGCTTTCCAGTCGGCTACTGGTACAATAACATCATTGAATATAGTACATGCTGACTTAGAAGCAGCAACGTTTAGTGCTGAGTTTGATGTTGATGGTGACTTTGCTTAAAATTAACAATAAAGGTATATAAAATATGGATATATTAGGAATAAAAAGAATAAATGTATTGGGTGAAGAGGTAGAAATCAAGGTTACAAATAAGTCTCTATACATGACACAACTAGAATTAAAGAAGAAAGGTCTAGTTGATCTGTTTGGCGGACTAGATGTAATGGATCTAGAAATGATATTCTGTTTGCTTAAGAACTCAGTAGTAGGTAAAAAGGTATCTATTGAGGATTTATTTAATTGTGATATAGATATTGTTGATATAACAAAGCATATTGCTGAATCAATTGGGGTCCTATTCAATTCAGACGACAGTGGTGGAGAGGTAGCAGAAAAAAAGTAACAACTGTAGATGTATGGGAGAGTTGGTTTAAGATAGCCATAGGAAGTTTGGGGTTATCTGTAAATGAATTTTGGGAACTAACACCCATACAATTTAAGTTAATGCTTGATGCACACAAAGAAAATGAATCAAGCGAGTTATTAAAGATAGGTATAACCACATGGTATACTGGAATAGCTTGTCAGATGTCATATAAGAAAGCTTCTTATAAACAGTGGATAGAGCAATTTACCAATAGTGATAAAGTAGAACAAGAACGTAAGAAAGACCTAGAAGGAGGGAAGGAATTATGGCAAGTTTTAGCGAAAAGCTAGGATCTGCAACTATTGAGATAAGAGCGACAACAAATAAACTTAAATCTGACCTAATGAAAGCTAGGAATAGTATATCTGCTTCTGCTGCTAAGATGTCGGCTACTATGTCAAGAGTTGGAGGGTCCCTTACTAGGAGATTAACACTACCACTAATCATTGCAGGTGGTATCATGTTAAAGGTAGCTGCTGACTTTGAAAAAGGTATGAACAGGGTACAGGTGTTGACAGAGGCAACCACCGAAGAGTTTACCAAACTAAGAAATCAAGCTAAGTTGTTAGGTAGAACTACAGCATTTTCTGCCACACAAGCAACAGAGGCTATGGGCTTCCTAGCACAAGCAGGTTTTGATGTAGAACAAATATACGCAGCTATACCCGCTACATTAAATTTGGCTGCTGCTGCCCAACAAGACTTGGCTACTACTGCTGATCAACTATCTAACATAATGCAAGGTTTTGGTATGGACGCTAGCGAATCAGGTAGGGCTACAGATGTTCTAGCCAAGGCTGCTTCATCGTCTAATACTAATGTAAGTCAACTAGCAGAAGCTATGAAGTTTGCTGCCCCTATTGCTAAAAGTTTAGGTATGTCAATAGAAGAAACAGCAGCTGTGTTAGGTACCTTTGGTAACGCAGGTATACAGGGATCAATGGCAGGTACTTCATTAAGAATGGGATTATTAAAACTGTTAGACCCTTCTAAAGATGGTGCAGAAGCATTGAGTAGACTTGGAGTAAGTACAGTAGATAGTACAGGTAAGATGAGGGGCTTTATAGACGTACTAAGTGACCTAGAAAATGCAGGTGCTAATGTAAAAGACTTAAACGCTATATTTGGTACAAGGGCAGTATCTGCTATTGCAGCTACCTTAGACAGTGGTACAGATAGCGTAAGAAGCCTTGTGGGTGCATTGAAAGAAGCTAGTGGGACGGCAGCCAAACAAGCAAGTAAACAATTGGAAGGGCTTGCAGGTGCTATGATTAGGTTAAAGTCAGCTAGTGAAGGCTTATTGATTGCCATAGCTGATACAGGAATATTAGACATAATAACAGGTATTATAATAAAGATAACAGAATTCACAACAAAGTTCGCTGAGGCTAACCCAGTATTATTTAAAGTAGCGGTTGGGCTAGCACTTGTAGCTGCTGTAATAGGTCCACTAATGATATTAATAGGAGCTGTAATAAGTGCAGTGCCTGTGATAATAGGTGTATTTACGGCATTGATACCTATACTTGCAGCTGTAACACTTGGGTTTAAGGCGTTCGCAATAGCTTTATTAATGAACCCTATCACTTGGGTAATTGCTGGGATAACAGCAGCTGTAGCAGCTCTATACCTCACATGGAAACACTGGGATAAAATAGTGGTAATAGTTAAGAAAGTATATACTGCATGTAAGACATGGCTATTAGATAAGCTAGGTGCCATTCTAGATGCCGTAGGTGCTAAAGTAGATAAGGTAACAGGTTTCTTTAAGGATATGTGGGACAAGGTCGTAGGTCACTCCTATGTGCCAGATATGGTAGGCACCATCGAAGATGAATTTGGAAGATTAACAGATGTTATGGTTACACCTGCTGAAAAGGCTACAATGAAAGTATCAGAAGCGTTTAAAGGTATGGCAAAAAGCGTATCGAATAGCTTACAAGGTGGTATATCATCAGGGTTAAGCTCTCTTACATCAGGTGGAAGCTTTGACTTTGGCGGTATGATAGCTGGTATAGCACAAGGAGAATTCAGCGATAGGGTTATAACACCTTTTGTAAACACCATATTTAGTGGGTTAGGGTTTGCAGGTGGAGGAAACCCACCAGTTGGCAAAGCTAGTTTAGTAGGAGAAGATGGTCCAGAGATGTTTGTACCATCTACAGCAGGTACAATAGTACCTAACGGTGAAATGGGTGGAGGAGGAAGCACTACGGTTATATTGAATAATGACTTTACAGGTGTTGATGCAGTAAACAGGAGTGAACTATTGAGGTTTGGGCAAATAATGGAATCACAAATAACAAGTAGCATAGTCAAAGGGGCTAGAGATGGTGGAATAATGAGTAAAAGACTAAGAGGAGAATAACAGAAATGACTATATCATACCCTTTAACATTTCCTACATCACCAAAACCTAAATTGGCTACTGTAACAGCTAGGACTATTGTCGGTACTTCTGAATCTAACTTTACATATTCTACACAGAAGCAGGTACACAGTGGTCAAAGGTGGGAAATGGATCTTGTAATGCCAACTATGACTGATGCAGAAGCAGGTCAATGGTTAGGGTTCCTACTATCACTTAATGGTGTAGAAGGTACAGTAATGGTACCCGAGCCTGACAGAACGTCTACTCAAGGTGTTGGTACAGGTACACCTAAGATAGATGGTGGAGGTCAAACAGGTAGCAACATAGAAACCAAACTATGGACAGCTAGCACAACAGGTATATTACTAGCAGGTGACCTAATACAAATTGGTAATTATATGTATATGGTACTAGTTGATGTAGATAGCGATGGCTCAGGAGATGCCACTTTGGACATATTCCCTAATTTAAGAACATCACCTACTGATAGTGATGATATAGTAGTATCTGATTGTAAAACACTAATGAGACTAGCAAGCAATGAAATGAAATGGTCAACAGATAAACTTAAAATGTATGGATTAACAATGGTATTTGTAGAGGAGATTGTATCGTAATGGTAGGTAGAGCAACTACAACAGCATTTAAAACCGAGATGGGCAGTGATACCATACACCCTCACATACTAATTGATGCCACCTTTACAAGTGGTACAATATATGTATGGAATGGTACAGGTGATCTGTCTTGGAATGGTCAAACATATCTAGGTGCAGGTAACCTATTGGCTATATCTGATATAAAAGAAACAACTGATATAAAAGTTGTTAGCTTAACTGTCACATTCTCAGCTTTATCTAGTGAGTTCAAGGTGTTAGCCTTAGATAATGTAGAGTTAGACAATGACGTAACTATTAGATTAGGATTAATTAATACAAGTGGTGACGTGGTTGCAGACCCTGAGATATTATTTAAAGGTAAGATGGACGAGGTAGAGATATCTGAAAGTGGGGATAGTAGTATATTTGAATTAACAGTTAATAATAAACTAGTTATGTTACAAGCTACTAAAGAACGTAGATATACTAATGAGGATCAAGTGACTATATACTCTGACGATACAGCTTTAAGACATTGCTTAAATGCTGATAAAGAAATAAAGTGGGGTAGCGTATAATATGCTACATAAAGTACCTAATTGGGAAGATAAACTACAAGATTATACAGAAAGTAAGATGAGAGTTCCATTTAAATGGGGTTCTAATGATTGTATCACCTTTGCGGCTAGTTGGTTAGATATACTGTATAATACACGATTAATTGACGATATAGAGAAAGATTGGAAGTATTTTGATAAGGATACCGCAAATAACTTAATACAAGCCCGCTCAGGCGATTTACTAGGGGTGGCTAGTGTGTTCTTATCAGAAAGAGGGTTTATCTCAAAGAGCGTCCTTAAATCAAGACGTGGGGACATTGTAATAGTTAATACAGATAATGGGTATATGATGACAATAAACACTGGAAAATATTTAATTGCACCAGGAGAAACAGGGATTGTGTTTTTATCTCTGTTAGATGGTGAAATATCATGGGGAAATAAATAATGCCACAAGCAATACCAGCGATTATAGGAATGGCAGTTACACACGCTATGACAGGTGTGGTAGGCGCCTTTGTAGCCAAAGGAATAGGCATGGCTGTAAGTTTTATAGCCTCTGGCGCTATGGGTTCCAAGAAAAAAGAAGACAGTGTTGCTGCTATAGGTCCCGCTGATAGAACACATATTGTACGACAAACTGATTCATCTAGAGATTATGTATATGGACGTACTAAGAAATCAGGGGTACTTGGGTACCACTTTACATCAACGGATAACTCTTTCTTTTATATGGCTGTAATGGTAGCTAGCCATTCAATAGAAGAAATAGAAACTATATATTTAAATGAAGAAGAAATCTCTGTGGCTAGTGACCTAGAGGTAGATACATCATACACTACTAATGGTATGATACACTACAAGGCTAAGGCAGGCACTACTTTTGCAGATCACCTATGGGTAGACATATCACTTGGTTCAGCTGATAATGACGCCAATGCTAGGTTTGTAGATGAAACTGATAGCACATTCTCAAGTACCGATAAATTCAATGGTATAGCCACTGTGTTTATCAAGTTGAAATGGAATACTGATTTACTTGATAGCGTACCTAACCCATCTTTTATAATGAAGGGTAAGAATGATATAATTGATATAAGAGATGATAGCGTAGGATATACTACTAACGTAGCCTTATGTATGCTTGATTACTTAAAGGATAGCCTAATAGGTCCTGGTATAATAGATGATGAACTAGAAAGTGCTTCAGTGATAGTAGCAGCTAATGTGTGTGATGAAGATGTAGACCTAGACGGTGGAGGTTCTGAGGATAGATATACATGTAACGGTATTGTTGACAGCTCAGCTAGTACCACTGAAATAATAGAAGCATTTACCCAATCAATGGCAGGTACTTTGGTATATGTCAATGGTAAGTTTAAAATAAATGCAGGTGCATACCAAACACCATCTATAACTATTACAGATGACGATATTATATCAGAGTTAGGAGTAGCTAGACCTGGAAAGCGTGATAAGTTTAATGCAGTTAAGGGTGTGCTAATAACAGAAGATAGTGGTTGGGTACCTACTGACTTCCCAAATATTATCAATACAACCTATGCAACGCTAGATGGTGAGACATTGTATAAGGATATCTCCTTACCATTCGTTATATCAGAGGCTACAGCCCAGAGACTAGCTAAAGTTGACTTAGAGCGCAATAGGCAGGATTTAATAGTGAGCTTGGCTATAAACCTTAAACAATGGGATATAGCAGCAGGAGACACCGTTAAAGTGACATACGAACCCTTTGGGTGGACAGATAAGGTATTTGATGTATTAGAACGTAATTTTATAGTAGTTGATAATGGAAATGTACCAGTATTCGCTACTAGGTTATCACTTAGGGAAACAGCTTCCACGGTATATACTTGGGATAAAGAAGAAACTACTGTTGACCCTGCACCTAATACTAACTTACCTAATCCATTTACGGTTGCACCATTCACTAATTTACTGCTAGACAGCAGCGAAGATCAATTGGTAAGGGCTAAAGACGGTCAAATAACTACAAGAATTAAACTCACATGGTCAGGACACTCTAACGCCTTTGTAAATAGTGGTGGTAGGGTAGAGACACAAT
>Ga0307928_10004879_pt1 | contig 10138 bp, 17 predicted proteins | sample AceLakmetagen232_FD_201815 | JGI IMG/M metagenome (GOLD analysis project Ga0307928, IMG submission 201815) | Saline water microbial communities from Ace Lake, Antarctica - #232 | ecosystem: Environmental > Aquatic > Non-marine Saline and Alkaline > Saline | place: Antarctica: Ace Lake...
CACCAGTTTTTGTTAATCTAATAACCCTCTCCAGCCCTGGGTAAGATAAAATCTTAGTTTTTATTTTGTTTCTTAGCGATTTATTTAATCTGATAAAGAATTGCTTAGCAGTTTTTAATTTACCTTTCTTTATTAAAACAACACTCCATGGTTTTGTATATTTTGCAGCAGCCTTCAATCTTTTAAAATCTGTAAATTCTTCTAGTGTTTCAACGGCTTGTTTCTTAGCGAATCTTAACAAATCTTTTATTTCTTCTCTACTTAATTTCTTACCTTTTGATTTAGCCAACTTAACAAATCCAGTGACTCTCAATCTGGAAATATCATCTGCAAAATCATATAGTTTATCTATAGCTTCAAAATAATCAGAGTTACCAAAAGTAATAGTTTTAGTTCTCTTACCAGCAGCTTTTCTTATCTTCTTAGCAGCATTTAATTTATTTTTATATTCTACTGCTGTCCTAAACTTTTTTATTTCTGATTCTCTTGCACCCTTAACACTTTTTATATTTTTTCTAATTACCCCAGTTGTTCTTCTTAAAAGGTTGTCTATTTTTTTAACAATAGTTATATTATTAATTCTTTTATTGATTTTATTCAGGAGAGTTTTAGGATTTATTATTTTCTTTTGGTTTATTAGCCTTATTACATCTGACTTATTAAGCTTAGCGGCTAATTGTAGTCTTTGATAATCTGGTAGGTTTTTTAATTGCAATCTGTAATATTTTCTTACAGCACTAATAAATTCCTCTCTTTTCCCAAGACCAAGCTTTATACCTTTATCATCTATTTTTTTTAGTATAGTCATAGATTTCTTTTTGGCAATTAAATCTATTTTATCATCAACGGCATCTATAACTTTTTTATAATCATCAGTTCCAACTTTAATACTTTTGACACTTCTCCCAGTAAGTCCAGCCTTTTTAGCTATTTTACTACTAACCTTTTTGATAGGAATTTTTATCACTTTTATTTTTTTAAAAATAGGGATTATTTTTTTTGCTGCTTTGGCCGTAAGTTTCCCAATTACCTTAAAACTCTTACCAATTCCTCTCATTATAACATATTCCCCTGCTATTTTTCCAACAACTAAACCAGGTTCAATAAGTAATAATTTACCAAAAGCTTTTCCATCTTCTACTAACATCTTACCCAAACTTTTGCTAACAACCCACCCACTCTTAATTGTATTTTTAGGGTCTTTGACTAATTTTATTATTCCAACAGGGGCTTGAGTTATTCCAACAACAGCCAAAGTGCCAACTGTTTTTGCCGTTGCTGGTATGCTACCAACAAAACCCAATATAGCAGAACTAAAACCTAAACCAGCCATATATATTTGCCTCTTTGTCCAATTAACTTCTATTAATCCAACAGATTGCAACCTCCTAATGAAGTTTTGTTTTAATGATTGAGTTTTTATCTTTTGTTGGTTACTTAGATATTTACCACGATTATTTCTTATTTTAGAAACTTCATTGTTTAGATTTATAGCTATAGTCCTAGATTTTCTAATAAAATTTAATTTGTCTTTCCATGTTACAGCGTCACCCTTAAATACTTTAAACTCTTGAATTTTATTTCTAACATGGTCGTTGAAGTTTGCTCTCTCTTGTGTGGTAGGTAGATTATTACCAACAAAAACAACAGTCGTTAATGGGTCGATAGTATTCCAATATTTTTCTTTTGACGATTCTTCTTTGTAAATATTTAATTTCACAAGGGCATCTCTTCTAGCAGCTTGTGAAGGTGGTAATCCAATACCACTAACTCCCTGAATAGCACCAGATTTAACATCCTTTTCAAACCTCTCTGATTGTACAATATTTTTAATCCTTTGTTCTAAGGCGAATCTACCAGCTTGGTTTTTTGCATAATTTCTTTGTAATTGATTTCTTAATTGATTAGTCTTTTTTTGGTCTTCAAGTTTTCTTCGTTCAAAAATCCTTTTATTTTTTATATCTCTAGCAACCTTATTAGCACTTGCTATTGCTATTTGTGCAGAGCTTCCAATTCCACCAGTTTTTTGCTGAATAAAACTAGCTTGTTTAGACGGTGCTACAGAAAAACCCTGTCCATCAATAGTTACGGTATTTCCCCTAATAACCACAGAAGGAGATTTTGGAGCAACAGAACTTCTACCACTAGAACTTCTACCCCTAGAATTGTTTTGCATTTTTCTTCTTGCAACTATTCCAGCAAGGGTATCTCTACTTTTCGTAGGATCTCTAGAACTAAAGCCCTGTGAAGCCATTATACATTACAAGGACTAAAATATTTGAGTTTTAATCCTATTGCCTCTTTAGTTAGTCCAGAATCAACATCATTTTTTAGGGCAACATAATTTGTTCTTGATTTGAATTGCTTAACTGAATCATTATCCTTATCCATATCAATACAAATATATGCACTTGCTAAGGACAAACTAACAACGCTTATTAGAAGAATAGATAAAAGAATTAAACTTGTTTTTTTAGTTTGCTTATCCATACGAAATTTAAGAATTACAACTATTTAAATTTAACTAAAAAATGCAAATGCCCCGAAGGGCAAATGCTGAAGGTTTTTTGCGAAACATTCAGTCGCTTATGGGGCGACTACACGGGATATATAACTCAATCTTCGTACAAAGAGTGAATCCTTTTTACGGACAACCGATTAAGGTATTGTAACATTAACCTTAACAATTATTTCAAGATAACAACATTTATAAATATTTCCACACTCGTATAAACATGAATACAGACCAATTCATTATTTTTTTTAGGAAAAGGATAGAACCCTTTATTGCCCTCGCTGTTCTTATTGTTTTGGTAGCTTTAACATTTCAACTAATAAAGGGTAATGAATTAAGAAATGAAATATCTCAAAATTGTGGGTGGGAAGGTGAAGACTATAGATGCTTTTGTGAGAAATCTGAATCTTTAGAAATACTTAATAAAATTAATAATGATTTACAAATCGAGGGTATAGAATATGTTCAAGTGGGTGGGTGATATTCTAAAGAAGGTAATAGTTAATTTAATAACTATAGCCGTTATCGTCGGTGTTGTATACTATTTTACTAGAGGATTATTTTAATTTTATTCTTTACCGAAGAGTTTTAATATTACTTCCGACGGTGCTTTAATACTAATTTCACAGATGTCTGGGTTACTTTCTTTTTTCTTAAAAATATCTTTGGCCATTGGCATTAATCCATTTATTACTTCAGCAAGATCTATAGGTTGTTCTTCAACAACTTCCACTTTTTCCTCAGGAACTTTCTTGTCCACCTTAGTTACTGTCATAGTCATCCTTACTTAATATCCTAGAACTCCTTGTTCCCGACGGGGAAACAGCAATAGCATAGTACATTTTTCTACCCTTCGCTAACTTGGAATATTTTTTATATTTATTAGAATTAAATTTCACTTTCTTAACCACGTCGTAAAAGTTTAATGTTTTCATTTTTTCTTTCTCCTTTTAGCTCTCTGTGCTGCTTCCATTCTATCTTGTGCAGCAGCCTCTTCTTGTAGTTTCTTTTTAGTATATTTTCCAACAGCCTTTGATGCTTTCCATAAGTAACTAGCACCAGTCGCACCTATCCTTTTAGCGACGGCTCTTTTAGTTCCAACACCCTTCAGTTGTCTTATCTCTTGATTTATTTTTCTGATCTCATCTACCTCTTTTTGCCTAGCAAGTAGTTTTTTCTTCAATTCAAGTCTTTTAGCTTTGCCCTTCCTCAGCGTTGCTAACTCTCTTTTAAGTTGAGCAGATGTTTTCTTCTTAACCATTGTTTGAATAAGGAAATTAAACTATTTAAATGCTGTTATTTGTAAATTACCTGTGCACTAAGGTTACCTTAGTTCATAATATTACTTCTGAAAGTATGGAGATTAATCTTTTTTCATTTTCTCTTCTCCTTGATAATTATAATCGGTATTATAATTAAGTTTAAATAGTCTGGAAGCTTTGGTTTTGTATGGAAATAAATCAGGAACTTTATGGGTCGCTTATGTTATATATTAGGGAGAGAGGCTACAGTGCTAACACCATACAAGCCTACAGAAGCAACCTTAGAAGACTTATGAAGGGACATGAGATATTAGATGCCGAGCTTTGTGCAAAATACCTGAGGAAAAATAAGCACCCAAACCAAAGAATCGTTATCAAGATTCTAAATGACTGGGCTGATGAGAATAACATTGATTTTCATGCCAAAGTTCCTAGGGTAAAACAACAGCCAAGGAAGATACCAGATATACTCAGCACAGAAGAAATTAAAATTATGGTGGCCTCTGCACCCAAACCCTTTGACTTAATGTTAAGGTGTATCTTTGGCATAGGATCAGGATTGAGAATTAGTGAAGCAATCAAACTAACATGGAATAGCATAAGGTGGGCTGAGTGGTTACATGATAAAAAGTATGGAGTTGCTGTTTTAAGGGAGACAAAACGAGGAGTAGATAGGGTTGTTAATATACCAAATGAATTAATGGAAGATTTACACGCCTTAGCTAAAGAAAGAAATCTACTTAATGAACATGGAATGCCTGTGGGTAGTTTGATATTTGGGATTAATGATTATAAATATAGGCAAGATTTGTTGGCTAATAATATTGAGGAGTGGAAGGTAAAATATATTAAGTATGCTTATCAATGGTTCAACCTTAAAATTTTAAGAAAGCATTGCGAACCAGCTTTGAACAAAAAAATACATGCTCACATGCTCAGACATTCTAGAGCAACATATCTTTATGAGGTTGAGAAACTACCAATAGAAAGGGTACAACAATTACTTGGTCATAAAGATATTGCAACCACTATGATTTATACAAGGATCGATCCAAAGAGTACATTTAATATGATGAGAAATACTAAGGTTATTTAATTAACGTTGTCTCTTAGCTGCACAAACAGCATCTACCCATCTAACAAATTCAGATGGTTTTCTTCTTACCCTATCAAACAAATCATATTCTCCAGAACTAGAACCTTTCTTCTCGGCAACTTTATATCCACCATAAGCACTATCAAGAACCCAACCAGGCGTCGATTTTAATTTTCCATTTTTCAATCTCTTCCAGCCACCTTCTTTCTTATTAGTTACCTTACCAAACATCTTTAGCAGTTGCTAACTTCTTTGGGTCGAACAATTTATTAAACGTGTCCCAACCTTCCAATTTCAAATAGAAATTAAGCAACTTTATCTTTTTGTCGTCGGTTTCATCAACTTGTTGCATGGCTTCCCAAACGCCCTTTTTATCTTTTATTTGCTTATCTTTTATTTTATCAATAATTTCACCGACAATTTGTTCAGGTTTCTTTTCAATTTTAATACCATACTTTAACTTTTCTTCATCGGTTAAATCTCCAGTTGCTTTTTTAGCTTTCACAAGTTCCTTATATTGTCTTTCTAATTTTGCAGTTAGTTTTGCAAAAGCAATTCTTCCACAATATTCTGGGTGGATGTATGGTGGTACAATAGTTCTTTTAGGGTTTTCTTTTAACCATTTTTCTTCCCTATCTAATATAGCTGCAATGTTCAAACCAACCCCACCTTTAACACCACTCCTTTTAACATAGACTTCACCAACCCCTCTTCTTACCCAAACCCATATTGTTAGATGTGAACCCAATGCTGGATCGAACTCTTTTTCAAACGGCATACAAAACCAATACATATTGAATAATTTTCTATTTTTATTCTTTCGTTCTGTTACAGCCTTATTAATCGCACTAAACCAATTTCTTCTATTAGCAACAGCTCTAGCTTCATCCAACCATAAAACTTGACCCTCTTTTGTAATCATTTTGTATGCAAATTCCTCAGGATCAATTATGAAATTTTCATGGGGTATAAACATAGTACTACCATCATTAAGTACCGTGTTAGGCTCTCTAAATGCGTGTTTTAAGCAAAAATTACCCGTAAAATGTGACTTTCCAGAACCAGTGTCTCCAGTGACTAAAACAAACACATCTTTTTCTATTTCCAACCTTTTCATCATAGCTCCCCAAAAGGCAGTTTTACTCCACCAAAAATCACTAAATATTTTAGAATATCTATGCGGAAAGATTGATTTTTTTCTATAGGAACTATTAAACATTTTAAGCCTCCGTTACTCTGCGTATTGCCTCAGCTTCTTTGTCTTTATAATCCATTTCTTCATCTTCAGAAATTCCAGCAGAAACAATCTTATGTTTTATTAGAATAATATAAATCTCTTCATAAGTATCCTCTAATTCATTAAGCATATCATAAAAGTTTCGTGTTAATTGTGATTCATTTTCTTCACCATTATTAACTTGAATTTCTACTAAAAAATCATCATCTTTGGTAACGGATTTATCAGCCTTTATTATTTCATTATCAAAAAAATCTAAAAGCTTCCTCATATCCATTAATTTATTATAATCATTGTCATCCTTATCAAACGGATTTGCAAGTCTACTATTATCTTGTTCCGCACCCTTGTGCTTTTTCTCCCAATCTTTAAAAGACTTATACCTAGCTATTGGTCTAGCGATTTGAATCATATCTTTTTGGGAAGAAATAATTAAATGTAATGCCTTTACCCTATTTAATTTCTTTTGATTTTTACTAATCTTTTCTACAGGGACATCTTTTAACTCTCCAGTTCTAGCTTGTCTAATAGCAAACTTATGACCTTCTATAATTGGAAAAACTATTTGCTCAGACTCTTGTTTCGCGGTATTAAATAACTTTACCTCTCCGTTATTTTCCATTATTAATAATACCCCTTGTCCGTTATATCACTTTGTGTATTATTAAGGCTTTCTTGACCTTTAACTGCACTATGAGTGTTTCTATTTTCTGAACCTTGGATTGCCATAGAATAATTTGCCTGGATTCTTTCCATTAAACCAACAAAAATAGCTAAATTCTCTTGTTTCATAAAGAATTGTTTTTTAGAGTCACCATATCTTCCATATTTATAGTCAGCAATATTATAAAAATAAGATTCTAATTGTTCTTTTATAGCTAACATTTTTATTGGGAATATTGTTTTACTTATGTAACTTAATTTAATATCTGGAGACAAATGACTCTCAGCCATCCTAACAATATTTTCAGCTTCCTCATCAGTAAAACAATGGGTTTCTTTCCTTTTTGTCTCCCACTTTTCGGTTGTTTTATTTAACACTCTTTTATAACCCCTTATTAATAATTCTAAATCATGATATTTATTAGCTAATAAGTAGTGATGGAAACTCTCAGGTTTTTGGGCCTGTTGTATTCCAACCCCATAATCATCATTGCTAAACTCATTCTTCTCTTTAAAATCATCATCTAAATCTTTAAAATCATCATCATCAATAGAACCTTCTTCTAATGTCATAAGCTCATTAGTTTTATCAGCAACCTTTTTCCCAATACTCATAAATTTATCTTTAAACCTTCCCATTATTTCCTACCTAATCCATGAGCCTTATTTAGATAACCATCCATTTTTTTAAATAGTTTTAATTGTGGCATAAATATTCCACTCCATTTTTTTATCACCATAAAAGAACCGTTAAGAACAATATTTATACAAGTTGCGATAATAAAGAATTTTTTAGATGAAAAGAAAATCGCAACAACTAAAACAACTAAATTAATCCAAAATAATACTTTTATTATATCGTCCTTTACTTCTAAAATTTCAACCATTTTAATAACCCTTTTGATAACCAGGAACTAGAATATTACCTGAGCTATATTCATAACTGAGCTGTTCAATTCTTCTCTCTTCAGCCTCTTTCTTTTCATATCTTCCCTTAAAGAACCATCTTTTTAATCTCGAAGGCTTCCCCATTATGATTCATTTAGCTCCTGTTTTTGATTCCTTATAGCACCTTGAATATTATTTCCATAGAGTTCCTTTAAATCTGGTATCAAAAGGGACTGAGTATTAATAACAGATTCCATAGTGATCATAACATCTTGCATTGTGTTCAATGTTTGTAGTTTTATCTGTTCAGATTGTGCAGTAAATTCAGCTCTTTCTCCCCACGATTTGAAACCAGTTATTGCTACAATTAAAAAGACGATTAGAAGACCAGCCCACAACCCATATTTCATAAGAGTTAGCAGATCTATTTTTGTAGGAGTAGCATTCATTTGTTCAAATCTATTATTATATTGTTGTCTTGCTCTATCAATCCCTGCGTGTTTGACAGAAACCTGTAAGGCATTTTTATCTCTATCTATAATTATTTTTGTTGGGATATAAATACGCCCATCATTACCAACAACAATAGTATAAGAAGTAGGCCCTGAATATTGTTCCAATTCTACAAAAATACGAGATCCTAAAATTGGTTTTTCTAATTCAAATAATGGAGCAGTGATTTCGGTTTTATGCTTCCATCTTCTCATTTTGAAGATTCTTTCTTTTGGGTCGATAGTTCCATTAGGAAGTTCACTTAAAACTGTTAATTGATGAGTCCATTGACTATTTTTCTGCTTATATTTTTTAATCCACCAGATAACTACAGCAACAATAACTAAGGCGGCTATTGCTATTACTATCCACCAATATTTAAAAACTCCAAGACTCCCAGAAAGCATTTTCGCTGCAGGTTCAAAAGATGTCGCCATTACTTATTTTTAAGTTTATTCATTTCCCTTGCCAGGTCTTTTATAAACTCTTTTTTCCTCTCTTTTATTACGAATTTTGGTGTTTGCAATTACGTTTTTAGCTATATATTGGCATAACCAAATTACAAGATATGAGTACAATAAAATAATAAAAGCAAGTATAAATATTTTAAATATTTTTAAAAATAGCCCCGTTAAAGCAAACAATGGAGTAAGTAAAGCCATCGCTGTATCTGGAAACATTTTATATAATAAAACTAAAGATGCACCTGCCCCGAATACAAAGAATATAATTACAAGAACATTACAAAGCAATGTAAAAATCCTAAACAATAAACGACTGGCATCTAAGATAATGTCTTTAATATTATCTAATTTGTCTGCATCCATACGAAACACTAGATTTTATCTTTTAAATACTTTACTATTCTGTATACTTAGTATTTTTAATAGTTAAAAAAGGAGGCGAGGGGTTTACACCCTCCTCGACTATCAGTCGATCGTGTGGGTTGAGTTACAAAGATTGCCCATTCTTCTATGTGATATTATCAGTGATTAAGCTGTATTACCTAAATCGTTCAAACCACCTTTGGTGAACAACTTAGCTACATACAGAATCAACCATAGTACACCAAGAACAATACCGATTATTCCTAGGAATCCTAGTAATCCATCAATAAATTCTCCGTATAAAGCACTAATTTCAGTAACATTAACTATCGTAATGTCAGTGAAAATATCAGAAGCTAAAATAGCTCCAATTATAAGAGCTGAAATAACAGCAAGAATAACTACTGCTACAGCAGTACCTACAGCCTTCATAATTGTATCTCCAGTCATTGCCATATTATATAAATCCTCCTTTCAGATTATAAAAAAAACTTTCCATTGTAAGAATACTAACTAAAAAAACTTTATAAACAATAGTGTATTGTTACCACTGGTTAGACACGTTATACTGAGTATAAAATAGAACTATTTGTATTGATTCAACATAAACAAGCTTACCACCGTCATTAGGATATAAAATCCAACCCAATATCCATTTAAGAATACAAAACTAACTTCATTCATTGCTGCAATAAGTAATGAAAGTAAGAAATTTACAAAACTCATGGCTGTTAATACATGCCAAAATCTTTTTTTACCAGTAGTCTTTAATATTAAAAAATATGATGCTCCTGAGAAGAAAACCCAAATAAAGAATAACATAACCGAGAAGAACTCAGGCACGGCTGTACAAATAGACTTAAACATATTAGTCAATGTTATTTCCCCAAAGTCCGACATTACTTTATACTTTTCAACCATTATATTCCATTCCTTACCCATTTAGTTATATAATAAAGTGCTACTATGCTGAAAAGACCACCAAATATTGCTAAAAGCATTTGACCAACAATTCCACTAAATACCCAAGAGATTAAAGTTTTAGTAGAAGTAAAAAATCCTTGAGCTGCTCCCATAATTCCATAAGAAGTAGCTACGCTATCCCTAGAACCAAGATAACCTTCAGTAGGATTAGTGTTAGCTGAGATATTTAGTAGT
>Ga0307928_10004881_pt1 | contig 10130 bp, 11 predicted proteins | sample AceLakmetagen232_FD_201815 | JGI IMG/M metagenome (GOLD analysis project Ga0307928, IMG submission 201815) | Saline water microbial communities from Ace Lake, Antarctica - #232 | ecosystem: Environmental > Aquatic > Non-marine Saline and Alkaline > Saline | place: Antarctica: Ace Lake...
AGCACTATAAGACATTTAGGAAGAGAATAGAACATATTAAAAATAAGGATGGGGTGGATTGTATTCTCATAATTAAAGGAAAAGAAACTACGCCCCTGCTCACAAAAATTAAGCGGTTCTTCAAGAGACCTAAACATCAGTTTATCATGGTTGATACAAAGATACTAGAAGAAGCAATACACAGACCTATTAATTATGGTGTAGAAAATAGATTAATATAAAATAAATAAGAGAGATTTAATGGCAGAAAAAGAGTATAAAGATAAAGTTACATGTTTCATTAACCTGTACACAAATAGACCACTTGGAGAAGATGGAAAACCTATTTCTAATGGTGAATGTGCAGCTAGAGCAGGTTGGGCTAGGAGTAGATGCTACAAAACTGCATCGGAATTATTAAACAAACCAGATATTCAAAAGAAGATCAGAGAATTACAACAGGTAGAGCAGGTCGAGGCTACCACAGGTGAAGATACTATTAAGTCTATTTTAGAAGGAAATATTAGGACAGCTCTCAAGGAATTGAGAACTAAACCAGATAAATTTTATAAAGCTTATATAGACTTTAAGAAATATGAAGAAGAGGATTTAGGCGAATATAATGGACTTAGTGTTAGAGAGCTTATATCAGAAATCGATAAAGAGTCTACGAAGGCTGAAGAACTTAAACAAAGAGTTAGAACAGAGATTAGAGAAGAAGAAATGTCTCAATGATTACATCTACTTTTGTCAAAGCGTACTAGAGTACAGAGACGTTAAAGAAGATGTACATCTTGAGATTGGGTACAAACTAACTCACTACTTCAATCGAGGACTGATAACAATACCACGTAAACACCTCAAGACCACAATGTTGGTAGCATGGATGTTATGGATGTGGGCCAGAAACCCAAATCTCCGTATAGGTATTGGATCTGCTACAGGGAAGCATGGGGAAGATGTTATCTCAGAACTACAGTCTCACATTATGAGTAATGAGAGATTTCGATGGTTATTTGGTGATTGGTACTGTAAGGGTGGTTGGACCAAAAAAGGGTTCAATCTAGGTACCAGAACAGCCCATTACAAGAATAACTCATGTGAGACCTTTTCAGTTGGTAAAGATGTAACTGGTGCTCACTATGATATAATTGTACTTGATGATGTAGCTATCCGAGACAATTCAGAAACAGCTACAATGAGAGAGAAACAAATTAAACTTTATAAGGATTGTTTGGATCTTGTTGTTAATGACCAAGAGAAACCATTTTTAGATAAACAGGACCGAAAAGGTGTTATTGTAGTTTTTGGAACAAGATGGCATTTTGGAGATATATATAATTACCTGAGATCAATAGCTAACCGATCACTTGATTTTTTAATAGATTGGCCATTGATGAGAAATCCTGAGATAGAAGAAGCTGATCCAGAGAGATGGCGTTCAAGGATTAAAGAATTACTTAAACATCCTAAGACAGTTTTATTGGCTCCAGGAATGTTTGACATTAAATATGCTAAAGATACATTTGCAGAAAAAGGAACCTTTGAGTTCTCTTGTCAACAAATGAACTATCCTACCTCAGATGAGGGTGCAACATTTAAAGCTGAGGATCTTTGTTTTATGAAGATGGCAGATGTACCAGGGAATTTGAAGATACTTATTGTTGTGGATACAGCTGGAGATAAGTCTACTTATGAAAGAGCGGATGATTGGGCTTCATTAGTAGTTGGAGTAGAGCCAGCAGTTATTGGTGGAGTTCCTACAAGTAGACTATATATTTTAGATGTGGTAGCAAAAAGTAATATTTCTAGTAATGAGTTTTTAGGTATCATATCACAGCAAGCATTATTACATGGTCCACATAGAGTAGGGATAGAGAAGAATTTTAGTCAAACATATATAAATATTTTAAGGGAACAATATCCACATCTTAGAAATAAGATTGTTTCAATCTTAGCCACTAGGAATAAGCACCTTAAAATTCTAGGTTTACAGCCCTATGTAGAAAATGGCAATTTAATTATAGTGGAAGATGATGATGCAAAAGAAGTTCCTTTTATTGGTAGAACATTAAAACTATCTGAAGGAAAAGAGAAGTTAGTTAATCAACTAACAGATTATGGTAACACAGATCATGAAGATTGTATAGATGCTTTATCAAATATATTAGAGTTACTCAAACCACCAAAGAAAAGGGTGGAACAGAAATATAGATGGGATGCAGCAAATCCTAAAACGGGGTACTAAAATGTTAGAGAAAAAAGAAGATGATACTATATCAGTAATAGCACTAGGACCAGAAGAAAGAAAAATCCTAGAGTCAGTAGCGGACTATCTAATGCCATATCGAGACAAGCATACTCTGTGTAAAGCAATTAGATACAAGTTAGATTTTCCAAAAGCAGAGACAAGTATAGAACTTTGTTTAAATTAAGGAGAGAAGAATGAATCAGCAAGAAATGAATATGGTGAATAAGATCATAGAACTTAAAAATAGTTCTTCTACCAATCGTAGAGATATGGAACAACGATTTAAGAAATACTACCAGATGTTTAATGGTATTCTCTCAGACTCAGACACCTATCCGTGGAGATCCAAACTTTATATGAAAGAGACCTATAAAGTAATAGATACTGTACTCCCAATGTATTTAGAAATGTTATTTATGAAAGGTGATCCATTTGCTACAAAAGGTGTAGACACAATTCTTGATAAGTCACAATCTAAAGTTATAAATAAACTAATTAAAGTTTATATTCAAAAGATGGAATTATATCCAGAGATGGATGATTTTACAACTGAACTACTTGTTACGGGTACAGCTTTTGGTAAAATGTATTGGACTAAAGAAACTAGAGATATTGAAGTTGACAGAGAAGTAGATGTCCCGAATAAATTTGATGTGTTAGGAATGAGCTTCTCTCTAGGTTCAACTAAAGAGACACAAAGAGCAACAATCGAAAGAGTGACTAAAGATAGTCCAACTTTCGATTTTATTTCATATAAGGATATTTTCTATTCTCCTTATGCTACTTCATTAAAGAAAAGTTGGGTTATACATAGAACTTGGAAAAGTTTAGATAGACTCAAAGAAGAAGATAAAAAGGCAATAGAGATTACAGGTGAGAAAAAGTACAAGAATTTAAAAGAATTGGATATGTATAAACCTACTGGGGATAGCAAATCTGGAGACCAACAACAGCAAATTACCAGAGCTGAGAAAGATAAATTAGGTTTAAACACAGGTGGTAAATCTTCAGACCTACCTTATATTAATATAAAACTAGACCTAAATGAAAATAATGAACTGGAGATACTAGAATTTTGGACTACAAGTGGATCTAAGGTTTACACAGTAGCAGGTGGACAAGTTCTTATTCGAGAAATGGTTAATCCTTTTGAACATGGAGAAAAACCTTTCCTGTATAGCAACTACAAAAAAAGACCTGGTGAAATTCAAGGTATTGGTATTTGTGAATTAACAGAAGATGGACAAGACTTTCTAAATACTTCAACAAATCAAGCTGTAGATTCTAACACAATGGTAAATAATTTAATGTTGATAGCAGCTAGAGATGCTGGAGTAAACCTAGATGAGACTAAAGCTAGACCAGGTGGAGTAGTTTTTGTAGATGTAGAGCCAAATGAAAAGGTAACAGATAAAGTACAACAACTTAAATTTTCTAAGGTTGATACAACTATGGAAATTGAAATGGCTAGACGTGAGATCCATGAAGTATCTGGTGCGAATAAGATTATGCAAGGTACCTATGAATCTGGGGCAGTTAGAAATACTTCTCAAACTAGATTACTTATGGCAGCTGGCAATAAGAAGTTTCTAGGTAAGATAGTTACATTTGAGAATATGTTCTTAAAGAATTTTGTTAGGATGCTTTATAGTTTGATAAGACAATATATGACTGCAGATCAAGTTGTAGAAATATTGGGAGATAAAGGACAACAGTATGTCAAAGTTACACCTAAAGATATTGCTTTAGATCTTGACTTTGTAGCAGTTGGAGCAAGACAGTTAGATGAAATGGAACAACTATCACATCAACTTAATAATTTCTTAGCTGTAGTGTCTAAGATACCAATGGCTACAGCAATAGTTAAGTTCAAAGAATTGATTAGAAAAATAGCTGAGAATCTGTTAGGTGAGGATATGGCATCAGATGTTGTCTTGACTGAAAAAGAATCTGAGAAAATGATGAAACAAATGTTACAGGCACAACAACAGATGGGGGGTCAAGGTAGTGCTGGTGGCAATACTCAACCTAACACAGGTGGAGCAACTGAACCAAGTCAACCTAATATGGGTGGTGGAATTCAATAGTGACTGATAATGAATTTCAACTACCAGGATTTTTGTCTGATCCTACAGAAGCTTCTGTAGACCTCATAAAAGTAAGAATGGAAGATTATAATTCATTGTTAGACTCATATGGTGGAGAAGAAGGGTTACAGAATAAATTTTCTGAGACAATAGATAAAATTAAAGACTATAATAATTTTGCTCTCTATGGTGATAAGTTAAGTGGAAAATTAAAAGTTATAATGGATCAGGCAATGGATGAACAAAATACTTGGACTTGGGAACAGTGGAATGAACCAGGTAAACAAGCACAATTAGATGATTGGTTGGCGAGAAACCAATCTACAGTATTTAAGGAGTATTTAACAGAACTATACTTTCCAGGACAAGAAAATAATTCAGTTATTAAAGGTGTAATAGATGACATGTTTGAAAGTACAAATATACATGATTTTTATATGTCACAATATCAACAACAAGGAATAGAAATAACAAATGAAGAACAAGAAGCGCAAGAAAAACAGACGACATTTTTTGATGTATTTAGTGGCAAACTAGCAGAAGTTGGTCCAGGAATAATATTATCTGTGGCTTTAGGTGGAGTTATTGGTGCAAACTTTGATTGGACTAAGGCATTAGCAGCATTACTTGGTGGGCAACAAGGTCCAGATATGGCTGATAACTTTAGTGATATAGGTTACCAAGATGACAATTCATTTTTTTATGGTGATGGTGGAACAACTATCTATTATGATCCAAGTACAGGAAAATTTTCTGACGAACCCTTTACAGATCCAGATACTATACCCGATCCAGGAGCAAATATAGATTTTCCCGATCTAGTAAAAGATGTAGACACATCTGACACCAATTTTGAAAACTATACAGGTGATACAGGATTTACAGGAGATATTACAAGCTATGGAGATTTACAAGCTTCTCAAGCAGCAGACTATAACCAATTAAGTGCTAAACTAGGTAAAGTTGCACCAGAAATATCTGAAATGGAAGATATAAAACCAAAGAAATCAATATCAGCAATGAGAAATTGGGTAAGGAAATTACCTGAAATGCCTGATATGGTAGAATATTTAAACCCACAAATATAGGAGATTTATGAAGTATATAACAAATAATATAGATGAACTACAGGGTAGTTACATAGGCATTAAAGGGACTTTAGCATATAAAGATATAATGAAATTCTTAGGAGATGAAAAGTTAAAGGCCATGTTAATTTTAAGAAAAGAAGATAATGCAGAAGCTAGGGGAATTTGGCAACTAGTGGATAAGTTTATTGAAAGAGTGAAAGTTTTAAATCAGGAGGTGGAGCGAAAACAAAAGCGAAAAGGTCAAGAATAAAAACATCTTAGTATAATAAAAAATAAAGGAGTATTATTATGAGTGAACCAAACGAACAAAAGGACCTTCCTACAGAGGAAACAACTCCAGTAGTTCCAGATGCCACTCTTGAGTCAAAAGATCAGCCAGCAGAGGAAGTCAAACCTGTAGTACCTGACCTAAATGAAATTCAAGAAAAGCTTAGTGAAGCGGAGGCCCAAAAGAAACGCTATCTGGAACAGTTACATGGGAAAGATCAGCTAATCGAAACTTTGAGGGCTAATAAACTCAAGGAGTATTTTCAGCCACAGAAAGTTAGTGAACCTGTTGATACAGAAGATGAGTATGAAGATGAAGTGAGAGTACAACAACCAAAACCTGCTATGCAGCAAAATAATAATGTGAACTTTGCACAACAACTTTTAATTGATAATGCCATAACGATGAATGAATATAAAATGCAAAAGAAATACGGATCTGATAAGTACTTACCATATAGTGATGCGGTACAGAAGGAAGTAGATGCAGAATTAGATTCAATAGATCCAACTGGTATAGCGAGATTAAGATTTGATGTTATAGACACAGCTTATGACAGAGTTCGTAGTAGGAAACTAGAGGAAATTGTACTAAAAGCAACGAAAGATACTGAGGCTAAAAAGCAAAAAGAAATTAAGGCAATAACAGCCAAAGAACGTACCAAATCAGTTGCAACCGTAGAATCATCAACTAAGTCAGAAGAAGGACATACGGCTCCAGCAATAGAAGATGTAATTTCAGGTAAAGTTAAAATGTCGTCCAAAGAAATGGTTAAGACATATCCTGAATATTTCGGACCCAATACAAAAAAACTTTATGGTGTTGAGTAAAAAATAAATAAGTAAAGGAAGTGAGGAACAATGGCTGGTTCAGCGACAAGTGACAATACATCGGGTTTACTCGGTGCTTTTCACGATAAGCGAATACTAGAAGTATTAGAAGATAATGTAGTATATTATCAATTAGCCGATATGCGTCCTCTAGCTACTCAGAATGGTAATACGATCACGTTTCATACCATCTCTAAACTAGCAAGAGGCTCAAGCCTAACTCAAGGTACTCAGCCAGCAGGGCAGTTTATGACTGCATCTACTAAAACGGCTACTATCCAACAGTTTGGTGATGTCACAAGTTATACAGATGTAATGGCCAAGACTTCAGTTGCCGACATGAGAATGTTAGCAGTTGAAAGATTAGGTGCTGCTGCTGCGATAACGATTGATACATATGTACAAGATAGATTATATAGTGAGTTTACACAAGACTATAGTGGAAATGCTGCATTTCATGCAGGTCCATTAGCCACCAACTTATATCATAGACCTATTACAACTTGGTATAATGGTATACTAGGTGGACTATCTGCATTTTTCTTGTCAGCAGATTGTACTAAAGTAACTGTAGCGAACTTTTCAGCATTCTATTCAACAGATGCAGAAAATGCAGATACAGACTATGCTACTCGTACAGATCCAAATGCACAAAAAATGAATCTTAAAAAAATTCGTAAATTGGTTGTGGATCTAAAAGAAGCGGATGTACGTCCGTATAGCGGTGGATTATATGCTTTGGTTGTAAGACCTAAAGTAGTTAATTCTATCCATGAAGATCCAGAATGGAAAGAGTGGAATCGTTATAACAATGCCGAAAAAATGTTCAAACATGAAGTAGGTAATGTTGAAGGATGTAGAATAATCGAGTGTACAAACAACTTGAGTTTTACACACACAATGGCAGATGGTACAGAGGTACCTGCTATTACTGCTTATCTAAGTACTATCTTAGGTGCGCAAGCATTCTCTATTACAGAGTTTGCAGGAGATACTGGAATTAAAACTTATGTAGTTCCTTTTGGCACAAGTGATGCATCTAATGTATTACAGCAAAATGAATTTGTAGGTTATAAATGGACTGGTGTCTGTAAAGTCCTTGATTCAACTCAAGGTGCAGGTTTGATAACTTTTAACGGTTAGACAAACTAGGTGGGGTGGAGCCTTAATTGGCTCCGTCCTTCCGTTTAAGCAGGAGGAATAGTATGAATGTGTTTATAACTGGAATTAAAGGATTTATGGGATCTCACCTATCACATTACCTAAAAAATAATGGTCATGTAGTAAGTGGTATTGATAATGATTTTCATAGTTGTCAGCTTAAACCAGCAGGATTAGTTGAGTTTTGTGATATTAGAGACTTAGAGAATATGAGAACTAAGATTAATATTGCTAAACCAGATGTAGTGATCCATCTTGCAGCTCAGATTCATGTAGACTATTCTATAGAGAATCCACAAGAGACTATTGATGTAAATGTTAAGGGTACAGCCAACATATTAGAGATATGTAAAGAGTTTGGAATTAAATGTATTATAGCATCTACCTCAGAAGTTTATGGTAGTTCACAAAGTAAGTATATGAATGAACAGCATCAATTAGATTGTCAGTCTCCTTATGGAGCATCTAAAGTTGCAGCTGATAGATTAGCTAAGAGTTATATTGATACATATGGTATGGACATAATTATAATTAGAAATTTCAATGCTTTTGGACCATATCAAAATGATGGTAGTTATGGTAGTGTAATTGCAAAGTTTACTAAAGCAGCCTTAAATAACCAGGACATAAAGATCTTTGGATCTGGATTACAAAGTAGAGATTATATGTATATTGATGATATTGTTCAAGCATATACATTTGCTATTCAAACTCTACTTCCTGGAGTGTACAATTTTGGAACAGCTACTACAAAGACAGTTAATTATATTGCAAAAAAGATTGTTGCTATTACAGGATCACAGTCTAAGATTATACATGCAGCACCAAGATCAGGGGAAGTTCAGAGACTTTGTTGTGACATTACTAAAGTCAAACAATATGGATTTGAACCTCTTACAAGATTTAATAGAGATTTAAAAATATATGTGGAGTGGTATAAACAATGGATGAAATAGTACAAGGACCAGAAGTAGCTTCAACTGGAGACGCTTATGCTGGAGATGCTTTATTGGCAACAGCAGGACTACACTATGAAATAGACACAATTGGATCAAATTTAGTAGGAACAAAATAAAAGGGGAAAAAGATGTCAGTAGATTTAAGCGCATTTGTAAAATCAATACAGAGAAAGTTGGGTGACACATCCACAGCTACAGAAAGTCTAATAGAGGATTTTGTAGGTGATAGGTTAGTTGACTATTTAACTAGATTTCAACCAATCGAAATGAGAGACCTAGTTGATTTTACCACTGTAGCTAGTACAAGAGCATACACTCTAACAGGATGGGGAGAGTATTCAACATCTGATATATATGCAATAAAGGAACCAACTCAAGGAATCACACTTAGAAAGATGGCTCTTAAAAGATATGAGGAATTGATAGCTTCTCCTTCAAGTGAAACTGGAGATCCAACACATTATATTCCAGTTACAGACACTAAGTTTTATCTGTATCCAGCACCTAATAGTGCTACAGTTTTATCTACCTACATAGTTAGAACACACGCTGCTATGACAGCAGATAGTAGTTATTTTGAACTTGCAGACCGAAATGTTAAGACTATTAAGTTTGGTGTGCTAGCAGATTTATATGCAGATAGAGATGATACACGTTCTGTTTATTATGAACGTAAGTATGAAAAAGGTTTGAAGGATGCTATGGCTAAAGAAAGACAAAATTTAAACGACAATGCTAGATTACTGCCAGGAAATTCAATAGAATAGGAGATACAGATGGGACGAACAGGACAAGAATATAAGTTTGCTGAACTCAGTGGACTTAATACTTTTATAGATAAGTTTGGTCTAACTAAGGGTGAGATGTATGAAGCCAATAATGTATTCCTAAAGAAATATGGTAAAAAACTTATTGCAAAAGGTAGACCTGGTTTAGCAACAGAAAGTGGAACATTAAAATCTGTAGATACCATTTCATTAGGATATGGAAATTTACCAGTATATGACAATAAAGATGATACAGATAGTCCAACTAGATTATTTTTACATGATGAAGATGGAGAGTTAAACACATTTAAGATGGGTTCACAAATCAGTACAAATGGAGTGTTAACTAATTTACCTACAATAGCAAATAGTGTAAGAAATACCAGTAAAACACTTACTTTTACAAATTTAAATGGGTATATCTATCTAACTTCACCAAAAGTTCCAAGAGATATTCAGCACTGTGAAGAAGTAACTACATTTACAGCTTATGGAGCAGAGGCAGGAGTTAGGGCATTAGACAATACGGAATTTACAGAGGGTTCAGGATCAATAAAAACTACCATAACTGACTCTAATGCAACAGAAAATGGCTTGTATTATACAGTAGGTTTTTATACAAATCATGCTGTTCATTTAGATGTGTATTTAAGTGATGTATCTAGTATTGCTAATATTAGAGTAAGATTATATAAAGATCTAACAGATACGGATGGGAGATATTGGGATTTTACATT
>Ga0307928_10004882_pt1 | contig 10129 bp, 21 predicted proteins | sample AceLakmetagen232_FD_201815 | JGI IMG/M metagenome (GOLD analysis project Ga0307928, IMG submission 201815) | Saline water microbial communities from Ace Lake, Antarctica - #232 | ecosystem: Environmental > Aquatic > Non-marine Saline and Alkaline > Saline | place: Antarctica: Ace Lake...
ACGAATAGAGAAAGAATTAATGGAACAATTAGCTGACATAGAACATCAAAGATGGTCTGACTGGCAAAGATGGTGTCATAAAATTCTAAGAGAGAATTGTCCTTCAAAAGAATTAGAAGCTGTATTAGAAAGATGGGACAAACAAATCGTTACTGATTATAAAGATTTATCTGAAAAAGAAAAAGAAAGTGATAGAAAACAAGTTAGAAGATATTTACCTATTCTCTCCAAAGCCTTACGAGAAGCGGTGAGGGAATATAAAGAACAAGAAATAGAAAATGCATTAACAAAGCATAATCCAGATTATATGATTGGTTCAAAGAAATTTAAAGATGATTGTAAAGGTTTTGTTAAAAAACATCTAGAAAGGAAATAAACCTATGAAAAAGAAAACTAAGCTATGCAAAATATGTAATAAAAGAAAGGTTTACGATAGTGATGGTTTATGTGCTTTGTGTAATTATGAAAAAATATTACAAAATATAAAGAAAGTAATATGAAAAACGACTGGAAGAAAACACTAGAAGCATTTGAACCAGAATGGTATGGAGACTTAGAGATAATGGAAGCCTTCATCTCCTCATTACTAGCTGATTTTGCTAAGGAAATGATAGGGGAAGAAAAGAAAAGTGAAAAGGATGTTAATTGGAAATGCCCTAAATGTACTAGTTATGTTATGAGCTGGAACGCAGAAGGAAAATATTGCTCAAATTGTAGAAGAAAATTAGTTAAAGAAGTTTTTGTTTATCCAAATAGAGAAGATGAAGGGTCTAATTTAAAGCGTCAAGAACTTATTAAAATAGCAAAGAAGTATGGAATAGAAGAAATGGAGGAGAATGAGCAATACAACCATGACAAGAGAAGAACAGTTAAATTGGAGTAAAGAAATACATCCAGAAACTATACGTAATAATATGTGTACTTATCATTTAAACAAAAATTGTAACTGCCCTAGGTGTAGAAGATTAAAAAATAGAATAGAAAGTGAGGAACTATGAAAAGTAAATGCTGTAATGTAGAAGCAAGTATAGATGGTGGAGGTAAAGAATATGATGATGAAGTACAAATATTTAATAGAGTAATTTTTGATAAACATAAGAAACAAATAAAAGGCTGGACTACGAGCAAAGTAAAAGGTTCTTGGTCTAGGAAGGCTGTGTATGAATAAACTAAAACTAAAAATAAAGTGTGAATGTGGGGTTTGTAAGAATGTTTTAACTATTAATGATTTTGAAGATGGACAATTAAGTATTGAAAGCAAAGGGGTTGTAGTTGAAGAAGATAATATAAAAAAGATTATTAAGTTCTTGGAGGAGTTCTTAGACTAGCCAGCTCACTCTCAGTCTCACTATAAATTCTCCAGTTTTCCTGTAGTTCTTCCTGCGTATAAGTTCCATCTTGCCAGATTGATGATTCCATTACTTTCTGGCAACGAATACTTTTCTGTTTAAGTTCTTCTTGTCTGGTTAGTGGTTGTAGGTTCTCTTTCATTTATATCCTTTAAATTTCCTCTCATGCCTTGTAGGTTTACTCTTATATACTGTTCCTCCTTTTGTATAGCCTTGACCCTTAGCAAATTCTTCTATTCTTCCTCTATCTTTTCCACTTGCTATTACTTCTCCTGCGACTCCTACAGCTACTAGGTCATCTTTAAAAAATGTTCCCATTGTAATCCAAAAGTTTTCTTCATCTCTTTCTGATAGGCTTTCCGCAGCTTCCCTAAACTCCCTTTTTCTATCTGTAATGCGGTAGCTGTTTTTTCTCTCCTTCATTAGTATCTAGTTAGTCCTTTTGCTAATGATTCATTTTTAATATTAGTTCCTAATTTGTGTAGGTATTCGTCTACAGCTTTTAAGACTGCAATTACTCCTACAATGTTTATACTTTTAAAATCCACTTTCCCTGCTTCTAAGGAAATACAAAGAATTGGGATAACCGCTAATAGATAAATTCTACTAAACATTTTTAATGCTTCTATTAATGCTTTTTTACGAGCTTTTGTTATTTTTGTCATATTATTTTCTCTTTCTTCCTCTTGGAGTTTTTGGAAAGTTTTTTAAACTTCCAAACTTTGATTTATGAATAGCTTTTCTTTGAGCTGTAGTTCTTCTTTTACCATTTGGCATATTTTTACCTTTCTTTAAATTTTATAATCATTTCTTCAAGTTCCCAATCCTTCCACTTTTTAACTTCGTTGTGTTTTAATCTAAGTTCTTCATACACCTTTTTTCCTAAATGTTCTTTAACAAATTCTACAAACTCAATAGGTTCTAAGTGTCCTTTCATGTGACATCCTGCACATAAGCAAAGACAGTTTAACTCATCCCATCTAGTATTGTGATATCTTCTACTAAAAATATGACAACACTGCATTTGACCTTGATACTTGCTCTTTCCACACCATCCACATTTTCCCTTGTTTCTAATAAAAGCACCAAAAGCTATATCTAATTTTCGTATAAGTTTTTTACTTGGCATTCATCATCTCCTGACTTGCTAATTCTAAGGCTTCTTCAATACAGTCTTTAAGTTCTGGTAATTCATCTAAATGAAGATAGACACTATCAACTCCATCACTTTGGGTTATTTTGTATTCGTCTGGGAAGTTGATTGACTTTTTAAATTTAGCCATGTATAAACTTACGCTTTTTTCTTAGCAGTCTTAATAACTGTTTGCTCAATTTAGTATCTTTTCTAAATTCCCCCTTACCAACACTCTTTTTAACTATGTTATCCCTTACTGTATAAATTTTGTATTCATTTAAAACGGGCATTTAGCGGGTTATTTACCCTCTACTCCTTAGAATTTCATTACTAATCTTCATTTGCTCTACTACAGCGTTCCAGTTTGGGTCTAGTTCTGGTGCTGGCTCTGGAGAATTACAAAGGTGGTCATCTATTTGTTTTTGTAAGTCTTTATTCTTTTCTTTTAATTCCTGAATCTCTATACTTTGTTTATTTACTTGGTCGGTTAATTCCTTAATCTGTTTATCTTTTACTGCAATCTCCCCCATTAAATGATTGTGAGCTTTTAAACATTCTGATAAATCTGTCATATTTTCTTTCTTAGGACGTAACCATCCTAGTACATTTCTATAATTATGGCTTACTTTTTTACAAGGTGAACCTGTAGGATAATTTTGGTCAAAGGAAGTAAAGTAAAGAATGTTTCCTGAAATAAAAACAGATATATGTCCTACACCATCAGAAGATTTAAAAATAACTATATCTCCTTTTTTGGGTAATCCAAGTGGGGTATTAATAATCCAGTCGTAATCACTACTAGCTTTTGAAGGAAAGTCTTGTGCATTAGTTCCAATAATAGCTTTTAGTCCTAATACTTCTACAATAAATTGGTTTACTAAATCAGTACATTGATTTAAAGCTCCAGTTCCATAACTATGATATTCAACAAACTTGCCGTTGTACTTCTCAATGAAATCATCAAAATCCATATAAATACATTATATCATTTGTAGCTCTTTAAGTCAGCTATCAGTTGGTTTTGTTTTTGTTCCATTCTAATAACTGCATCATGAGTTTCATTTACAATAACACAAATATCTGCAAACATTTCTTTATTTAATTGTTCTCTCTTTGTTATAGCTTCTACATCTTTACGAAGAGAAGTAAAGGCTATTGTAAAAGTAACTAACATAGCCATTATTGTTATCCAAAATTTTAAGTCTGATCTAGTTATACTTTTATCCATAATTAGTAGCTTCCTCCGCCCATTTTTAATAGCTTTCCAACTATAAAGTATGGTATTAATTTTTTAAGAATATCTTTTCCAAGTTTTTTACCTTTGTAGACTTTAGACATTGTTTTATCAACCTTACTTACATTTGGTGCTTGTTCTTCAATTATCTCTCTAATAGCATCTGCCTTTGCTTTCTCATAAGCAGCGTTTGCAGCTTTACCTACTTTTCCACCTTCTGTATATGCTGTTTTACCAGCAGTAGACTTTATCTTTTCTAGTTCTTTTAAACTGGTTGTTGATTTTCCAAGTCTAGCAACATCATCATCTAATAGTTTTTGAAATGTTTTTCTATGAGAAGTTGGAACATCATCAAATTTTTTCATTAATTTTAATAAAACCTTCTTATATGGAATGTCATCAATTCCAGCCTTTGCAATTTTAGTATCTCTAATTTTACCTAGTGTTTTAATTGGTGTTGCTAATTTAGATACACCCTTAAATGCTAAGTCTGTAGCTGCTGCTCCAGCAGATGATTTTAAGTCACCACCAAGTTCTTGTTTTAGTTCATCCCAATTTTGTATTCCTTTAGGTCTTTCTTCTCCTTTAAAATCAGCAATAATTGGTTGCATTATTCTTTCCATTGTTTTTCCACCAAGACTACCTGCAAACGTACCTAGTGGACCAGCTATACTTCCTCCAATAGCTCCTAATAGCCCTAGAGGACCAGCGTTGTAGGGTTTAATTTCATCTTTCTTTTGTTTAGGATAAAAGTGACTTTCGTTTCTCCCTCTGTTCACTCCATAACTTGATAACTGTTCTTCTGGTACTTCTATAATTTGTCCTGTTTTTTTGTTTCTTATTTTTGCCATATTATTCTAATAATTCCCAATCAGAATTAGTACCTCCGCTACTTTGTTGGTTAAATTGATTCATAAAGAGCTTACCTTCTTGACTTTTTACTTGTCCTGTCTTTACATTTTCTATTGCAGTTAGTAATTCTTTCCATTTTTTATTTCTTTGTTCAACTGAATCCTTTATTGATGGAATAATATCTTGACTCCTTTGTATATCTTTATCAGTTAATACTCCAACTTCTGCTGAAATTACTCTAGCCATTGGTCCTGTAAAGGCTTTTCTTAAACTTTGATAAGTATTAATATCTGGTTCTAAACCTAAATAAGGAATTTTTGATTTTATATTTCCTGTAAAAGATCCAAACTTTGTATCTGGTAAATCTTTAGACAAAGAATATAACTGAGAAATATTATTTTCTATTCCAGATAGTGCATCTGCTGACTTTAATCGAGCTGATGATTGTTTTTCTGGTTTTAATACACTATATGCTTGTGATAATTTACCTTCCTTTAATAATGCCATTCCTATTATTTGTTTTAATGGGTCCATTGAACCATTATCAGTACTTGTTTGTTGTACTGGGTCCCAGTCCCTACCATTAAATGACCATTCTCCACCAGGAGAAACTGCATTTAAAGAGCTTGCTGAATATGCTGGTTTTTGTTCTGTAGGTTGTCCTCCTAATAATCCAGATAGGTCTAGTCCGCTTAATCCACCAGAAGATTTAGATTGGTCATAAGCAAACTTTCTTTCTGCTAAGTCTCTATCATAAGCACCTGTAGCATTTCTATATAAATTATCTGCATTTAGTTGTTGAGCTTGTAAATCAGTCTGATTAGCTCCAATAGCACTATTCATTATGTCGTTTACTGAACCAGTTCTCATACCAAGAATGTCATTTAATGTCATTAGTGGTACTGTTGCAGTAGACCTAGCTTGACTTACTAGAGCTTGTTGTTGTGTTGGAGATAAGATAGCCTGTCCAGTTTGTCCTAAATTAGCCATATCTGCCCTGTAACTAGTTGGAGTGTCCATCAAGTTTTTAGCAGCTCCCTCTCTATCTCCATAAATAGGACTAGATTTAAACTTCTCACTAACTGCTTGTTTAAGCATATCTGGAAGTTTAGTAGAGGCTTGCATACCAGAAACAACGCCTTGTTGTGCTGTATTTGCTTGACTGAATAATTCTTCTATATTTGGCATATTACATTCCTCCCATTAATCTATTTGTTAAGGAAACACTTCCAGCATAATCTCCTCCACCATATTGAATACCCTCATACAACCTCTTGTTATATTCTTCCTTCTCTTGTCCTAACATATTTTGTCTAAGGTTAGTTTCTCTATCTGCTGTCCAATTACGCTTATATGAACCCTCAGCAGTATCTATATCTTCACCCTGTCTCTTTTGTCTTAAACTAGATTCTTCGCTTCTAAGTCCCTGTTCTCTAGTATAATCTCTAATGTTTTCCTCTCCAGCTACTCCAATTTTACCTTCTTTACTAATACGTTTACCTGAGAAGTAAAGACCTGCACCAGCAAACCCTTCTTTAGAAGATTCCAAAGCTGAATCAATCTCTCTCTTGGCTCTACCTACATAATTTTCTGTTTGTGTTGTAAGTTCACCTCTTAGTTTTTCCTCATCTGCACTACCTCTTTCTTTTTGTCTGGTAATACCAGTCATATAATCATCAAGTTCTGCATTATAGTATGGATCGTATTGTTCTTCTGCTGAAGCTCTATATTGTTCTTCGTCTATGTCATACCAATTCTTACCATATTTTCCCTGTAAATAACTAGATATTTTCTTTTCTGCTTCTAATAGAGGGTCTGAAGCTGTAAGTGCTGCATCTACATAAGAATTATCAGAAGCACCAAATTGTCCATTTCTCCACATAGCCTCTTGACGTTCATATTCTCCTGGAATTGCTCTAAGTCTATCTAGTTCACCCTGCCTACCACTTTCTGCCATGAATTGTTCAAAATTTTTAGCCATATAATAAAATAGATTCCCTTAACTGGAATCTAGTACGTATATAATAACACTAAATCATACATAATATCAATAATCTATAACCAAAGTTCCATCATCATCCCAAACTTTTATTCCATAATCGTTATCTCCAAGTTTTCCAATTTTAACTTTAGTTCTTAATTTATCTTCCACTATTAAGTAATTATCATTAAGATTAAAAGTAGTATTTTTATCATTAGTACTTAGACTTCCAACATTTTCTAAATTATAAATAGGAACATTTTTAATTAAACTACTTGTTTCTTGGGAAGATAATTCCCTACTATCTTCATAAAGATAAGTTTTATCTACATATTCGTCATAGTCTGCGTCTAAATAGTTCATGTTTTTTCTGGTGATGTAGTTGAATCTTCATAAGAACCAACTTTAAGTTCATAAATTTGTCCATTAGATTCTGTTTTTTCAAAATTATCTATAGATATATATATTCCCAAACCAACATTATTAGATGTTGGAATATCAAGTTCTCCAATATTATTTTTTATAGAACCTATTGATGTCCATTCTTGATCTACCATATCTAGGTTTTTTACTAAACTATATTTAACACTATATTCATGTGCATCTCTGGTTAATAATCTTATTCTTGTAAATACATTTTTAACTAAAGTTCCTCTTGGAAAAATTGGTCCTATTACTGAATATGAGTGTATTGAAGAATCATCATAAGCATATCCACTAGGAGTATCCATTACTTGATCTGAGTCTGTGCCAATAAGTGTATTTTTTTGATTTGTCTCTGTTAGTGTTCCGCTTGAAACTATTTTGTCTGCTATTGGTTCTATTACCATATTGTTATTTGATAAATCAAATGTAAATACTGCATTAGTCATTGAAATGTTAAATAAATTATTTGATGAATTAACATTGGATAAATCTCCAATATAAGCTCTATATAGATTTCCCTCAGTCCAAGCAACCACGTTATCAAAATTAGCAGTAGTTATTGCATCTATAAATGGTTGAACTTTTTGAGATATTCTAGTTATACTAACTCCATTATATAGATAGAATCCAGTCTTTTCTTTTGTTGAACCATGAAAGAATATAGTCAGTTTACCAATAGTTTTTATTGATTTGTTAGATGAAGTTCCAATAGAAGATATTTTTCTTAGTGATGAGGTATTGTAACTATATAAAGAATGAAATAGAAAAATTAGTAATTCTTCTTTAGTAGCTTCCATACCAGTTATCTCATCATCTGGTTCTGGAATATCAAACCAGTTGCTTCCAGCCCACCAAGGCATAGCTTCATAGGCAAACCAATAACTAGAAGCATTTAATCCAAGAGCTATTCCTTCTGTTAAGTCAAGACTTTGTTCTCCAATAATTTCTTTAATTGTATATTGTTTATAAGGAACACTAGCTGTTCCATCATATACATAAAAAGGATCTCCTACTTTAATCTTGTTATGTTTTAAGTATGGTTGATAAGAAAAATTTAAAAGTTTATTAAATATAAAATGATCTGTTGAACCAGTATAATATAACCATGATCCATAATCTAATCCCCATAAAATTTTATTATCTGCGGTTGGTAATTCACTATAAAAAACTCTATTTTTAAATACTGGATTAATTTTATCTAGTAGATTAAGTTTAAAAATAGCTCCTAGATTTTGTAAATACTTCTTAATATTTAGAACTGGTAAACGACAATATCCTCCATACAATCTACTATTCCACGTTTTAAGATACTTACAATAAGGCATTTTATCAGTATTTTTCCATGTATATGTTTCATCAGTAAGATCAATTATTGCATTTGGACCATATAAGTTGGAGTGTACTAATTTGTCATTGTAAATTTCAAATGTTGAATCTGTATCTGGAGTAATATCACTACCATAAAAATCATCACCTATATTTATTGGAGTCCCAGTATTTGTAAGTACATCATAGACAGAATATCCATATTGAGCATAAAGATATTTTCTAGCAGAGTAACCAGAAGAAGTTAATACATTTCTATTTGTTCCTATAAGTTGTTTTATATCTGCCATATTATGATGTTGATGTTGATGTGCTTGTAGTTGTTATCGTTGTTGATGAACTTGTTGAAGTAGATGAAGTTGAGGTTAAATCACTTTCTCTTTGTAAATATCCTGATGCTGTATTTATAGATCCAACTTCTTTTGATGTTCTTATATTTCCACCATCATGTAATTCATTATCTTTTCTATTAAGATAATTAACACCTCTATTAATTAAACCACTAAAATCTGTTATTGTTGTAAATTCTTCTGCCATTATCTTTCTGGATAATCAAAGTAATTCTCAGCTAAGTAAGCCTGGTTATTACCTGAATTATTGTACAATCTACTCATGGCGTGTCTGCCTTTATAATATCTAATTTGTTTTGGTTGTCCTACAGCTTTTAATTTACCTATCTGCATTTGTTCAAGTAAAGCAATTCCTGTTAATTTGTCGTTGTCTTTTCTAATAGTAGCTGGTCCTAAGAATCTAGCAAAATACTTATTAGCCCTATCATCCTTACCTTTAATCTGTTCACATTTAAATACTGCATAATCAATCAATACTCCAGGAATAGGAATTGCTGTTGTATCTGCTACATCATCAAAAGAAGTATCTGGTTCATAGTATCTAACATAGAATGAGCCATTACCTGTATTTTCTGGTGCTGGGTCTACTGAAATATATCCTGCTGTACTAGAAGAATCCCCAGGAAGTAGAGTATATCTTTTTACCTCATCATCTGAGGCTTCGTTTTGGTCAATTACATATTGGTCAAATATAATATCTTGCTCGTATTTAAGTAAATATAGGTTATCATTAGCCATATTATGTTGTAGTAGTACTCGTACTTGTAGAAGTACTGGTGCTAGTAGTTGTTGTAAAATTTCTAAACCTTACATCTTTTATATATTCAATTCCATCTGAAATATCATCTAAGTTATATTCTCTCTGGTCTGCAACTGTTGTAATAGTTCCTTCATCAATCTTATACCAGAACCACCAGTTATTACGTTTAGCTTGAACTATCTTTTTACCTTCTTCTAAGAATTTAATTATTTGACTATCACTTACTATTTTTCTATCTGGGTCTAAAATAATTGCTCTAACATCCTCTACTAATTGTCCTACTTGATTATATGTATATCCTGCTCCACCTATTGTTGGAGAGTATTCTGAAAAGTTACCAGAAGCAGAGTTTTTAAATCTAAACCTATATTCATAAGAACTTGTAGCTCCCTGATGTACTTTGATTGTTTCTCTATCATCCCACTTAATTCCAATGGTATCTAATACAGTCCATGCTCCAGTAGAAGTAGTACGATAACTAACTTCTATTTGGTCATATTCTGAGCGATAGATTACTGTTCCTTTTTGGTGTGAAAATTTCAATGCACCATCTAAAACTACTGTAGTATTTGCTGTTGTAGAAGCTACTGATCCTGCCTCAGCTTTCTCTGTTGAAGGCTGTTCAATTACTAGAATATCATTGTCTTGAAAACCATAATTAGACTTAACTGTAAGACTTGTTCCAGATGAATAATCTGCATCTAAAATTGTTCGTT
>Ga0307928_10004884_pt1 | contig 10128 bp, 27 predicted proteins | sample AceLakmetagen232_FD_201815 | JGI IMG/M metagenome (GOLD analysis project Ga0307928, IMG submission 201815) | Saline water microbial communities from Ace Lake, Antarctica - #232 | ecosystem: Environmental > Aquatic > Non-marine Saline and Alkaline > Saline | place: Antarctica: Ace Lake...
TTTGATTTATCAATATTTATAAATTCCCTTATCTTCTTAATATTGCCTTTAATTTTATCACAATTAGTTTTGTTTTTTGGATCTCTCCTACATTTTCTAGAATTCACCCATAGAAGATTATACTCTTGATGTAATTTTTTATTGACCATATTATTTTTTACGCTCCTTAAACTCTAATAATTCTGCTCTTCCCTTTTCCCAACCTTCACTAGTCCTTCTATCTAAAACTTTTTGGTATTTAGTCATTGTAACTTTTTTTGTTAATGCAATTCTTAATTTTCTTGGTTTGCTTCTTCTACCATCTTTATGTAAAATATATTTTACATCATACTCGTATTTTGGAATGCACTGTGCATTTTTTATCTTGAAACCTTTTTTGCAATTTATTGGTGCCATTTTATTTTCTACTCCTTGTTGTCCAATCAATATATTTTTTTGCAGAAGTTATATTATTTGATTTTTTAACAAATTTACGACTTCCAGATAATTTTGAATCATCTAATGCAATTATAATTCTAGAAGTACCTTTAACTACCTCAATTAATCCACCACATTTTTCAATACGATAACCCTTATAATTTTTATTTATAACTTTACATGCTGATGGTTTTTTATGATTTACCATTAATTAATAACCTCTTCATATTTTTTTATTTTTTCTTAGAATTAGATTTTTTAGTTAATTTTTCACTCATACATGAGCCAAAAGATTTCGGAGAATCCGTATCTTTATGACATTTAGCTTGAGCTATCTTGAACTTTCTCTGTTGCGGAGTTAGTTTTTTCTTAGCTTTAGCCATAGTTGTTTCCTTTTCGTTGTTTGATAAGATAGTGCTATTACGACTAGTTACTTCTAGTCCTAAAAGAGTGAATTTAAAGGGCATTTCCTTTACCTTCTTTTTTTAGCTTTTCTCTTATCTTTTCTATATCTCACTTCATGTGCTTCGTTACTTTTGGTTGCTCGATCTCTCGAACGCCCTAAAGCACTTTTAGGTGCTAACTTACATCGTCTCATACTACCAGAGGCAGTACGAACTGCGACGGCTAGACGACCAAATTTACACTTAGTTTGAGATTTAGTTGTTTTTTTTGCCATAATAAATACTAGTACAAGTTGTTTATAAATTGTCCCTACTTTCAAACGATAGGAAACAAAAGAAATATAAAGTGTGAAATTCATACTATAATGTCAATTACCACCCACTAAAGTGAGTGGCTTGTAGCTGAGACTAAACTCGCCACGATTGGCTCATTGACGGAGAGCCTACTGAAAAAGGCTTTGCCTAATTCAGCTATGTTTCTTGATGCGTTTAAATCTGCATTAAGTTCAAAACTACATTTCTTACATTTGTAAGTAGAGCCATTTCTATTTGCTTTGTGAATCTTCCCACAGTTATTACAACATTGAGATGTATAAGCAGGGTTCACATAAATAACTTGTTTTCCAACATTCTCAGCTTTGTATTCTAAGAACTTTTGAAATTCAAAATAGCTCCAACCATTTAATTTTCTATTGAAAGCCTTTCCAACTTTCTTCTTTCTCTTTATCGAAAGTTTTTCAAGTGCATAACACTCAAAATCCATTTCAACAATCTTCTTAGCCATTATATGGTTTTGATTTGTAACAAACCGTTTCTGTTTGCCAGATAGTTTTTTCAACTTTCTTCTAGCAGACTTTGTGCCTTTATGTTGCAGTTTCTTTTTTAGCCAAGAATATTTTCCAGTAACTCTACGAGTATTTCTGGAATTAAAGAATTTGTTATTACTAGATACAACTGGATTTACAATCCCTCTATCAATACCTAATACATTTTTCACTTCTAACTTTTCTACATCTGGAATCTTAATAACTAATTGTCCAAAAATTTTATTATCTTTACAGTAAAGCGTTATAGCTTTCATCTCATTATTTTTATTAAGATACTTTAAAAAATAATCTGCAATTTTAGGAGTATAATTTTTCCTACCGCCTAATGTACATAAACTTAAATTATTATTTTTCCAAGTAAAAGTTCTTTGATTATATCTAATTCCACTTAATTCTTTTTTAATAGGCAATCCTTTAAGTTTTTCTCGCTTTAACATTTCACTAGCTTGGTCTCTAGCACAACACACCATTGAACTAGGTAAATCAGATTCTCCTCTTATTTCATAATAAGTCATTTTGTGAATGTCATTTTTATTATATGTTAAGTGTTCCTTTCCAACTACCATACAATAATTTACAGCAGAATTATATTCTTTAATAGTTTCAACTAGGTCATTATCGTAAGGTAATGTAATTTGAATAGTTCTTTCCATGAATTTCATTAGATAGTTAAATATATAAACCTATTGATAGTCTTATTAATATGGAAAGATATAGTTCAGCCACATGTGAAATTAAATATCATATTATTTGGTGTACTAAATATCGTAAAGAAATTCTTAAAGGTGAAGTAGGAGAATATTTTAAAAATATTATTAGTGTTATCTGCGAGAGTAAAAATTGGAAAATTATAGAACAAGAAATTATGCCAGACCATATTCATATATTTATTTCAGCACCACCTTATGATGCACCAACTAATATTGTAAGAGTTCTTAAAGGAGTTTCTGCAAGACAAATGTATAAGAGATTTTCTGATTTAAAATATGATTTAAGAAAAGGTCACATTTGGTCTCCAAGTTATTATGTTGGAACAGCAGGAAATATGTCAGCAGAAACAATTAAGAAATATATTCAAAATCAAACTAAATCTACCGTCGCATTTCCTCCACCACTTGAAAGAAGTGGTCTCCATGCTCAACGCTCATTATGAAGATATTGAAACAACAGATTTCAATAAAGATATGTCTAGAGAAGAAAGAAATTATTATGGTAGAGAATTCAACGAAAATCGGTGAATAAATAAGTAGGTCGTTCAGATAGGACGCTAGGAAAGTTGTTGGCATAAGATGCTACTAGTATGTTGGTTTAACTCCAACCCTACTCTTTTGGGATAAAACTAACTAATATTTGAATACTAATGAATACTAATGAATACTAATTTAGTACTTAACTTATACAATCATTCCATCTATTAGCTATTTGTCTTTTTACTGGTCCAGTAATTCCAAATTGTCTTATCTTCAGATGAAATTTAATATGAGCAGAATTTGTTGAAAATAGCATAAGGTTACTAATTTTATTATTATGTTTATTTAGATCAATGTGATGTACTTTCTCTTTAGGCGTAAGCAGTCTTCCAATAAAAATTTCTACTACTAATCTATGTTCTAGAACATAACCGCCTTTATTTGAATTTGGATGCTGTGGAAAATAAACTAATACATAACCGCTACTTAGAAATTTTCTTGGTCTAGTTTTATTATTTATCATGAGATTCTTACGCCCATTTAATATGCCAATATGCCCCTACTATTCCAACCCGAAATGCAGTAAAGAAAGATTTCATATTCATCCTACTATGTAGTCCTTAAATTTAGTTTTAAATATTTTCTCTACTATAAATTTCGATAAAAATAGAGCAATTGCCCAAATTACAAAATTTATTAGTGAGAATATTACATTACAATTAATCCTTAGAATATTTATAATTACAGCATAAGAACATAGAAAAAATCCAGTGAACAATGATACTAGCAATTGTCGTTTTAATAGCTCATCATTGCTTATATTTCTTCTTTTCATTTCTTCTTAGTCCATAATTTTACAAGTGCGAAGATTGATATCAGAAGAATAGGTAAGTAAACCATAAAGTTAGTTTGTGGACTCGGGAAAAAGAACAATATTGCTATAATTGATGTTGTTATTAGTATCTTTTGATTTGTTTTCATAGTAGTTTCCTTATATTTTTTAAGTGATCTCTTATTTTAATACCTTTGTCTGTAAGTTCTATATAGACCTTTTTCCCTCTTTTGTCTCTAGTTATTAGACCTTCTTTTTCTAGCTTTATGAATATCAGATGGCAATGCGTATATGCCTTCCCAGATTCTCTTGCTATTCTTGAAGAAAAATTATTTTTTATACTTATTTTCATTATTATCTTTTCTGCAATTCCAAATCCCATAATCACGCTATCCCTAGGTAGTTTACTCATTTTAAAAAAGCAGGTCGCTCTTCCACCTTTTCTTCAATATCAGTAACTTCAATCAAATAATCTCCTCTAGTAAGTTTCTTTGGATATTCTGCCCTAACAAACCCAGTTATATTAAGGAAGTTTTTAACACTAGTATTCCTTAGATAGTCAATTAATTTTTTTCCTTCGACGTAAGCTTTAAATTCAAAGAGTGTATTTTTTTGCATAATAATTATATCTTGTGCATCTTCAACTTCTTTTGATATTTCTTTAAATCCTCCACGTCTTCCACATGAACATCTACTTGGTTGTCTATATTTTTTATCTGATTGTAAAACTGAAATAATTGTTCCACATGAAGGACACTCGAATTTTGCACTAGTTATTCTCAAGTACGGCTTTTCAACAGTTGTGACATTGCATATTATTGCTTGTTCTGTATCAATAAATTCTTTTAAAACCATATCCATTGGCTCCCAGTCTAGTTGTTCTTTAGTATAGATTTCAGTTTGTTTTTTACCTTCAGGAATTACAGATATTTTTCCTTCTTCATCTATATATGGAGTTTCTTCGCTTATAGCTGAAATCTCTCCTTTGTAGAGAAGGATTTTTTTTCTAGCTCCGTCTTTTTCTTTGATCTTATTACAAAGAACTCTTCTGCCTATATCTTTTTCATGGTCTTCTGGGTTAATCATTTTTCAAACTCCTTCCATTTAGTCATAAAACCCCTGTTCTCGCTATGCTCATCGATAAGTCTTAAAACTCTACCTTTTGTTTTGTGCATAAATCTTCCAAGCTTATCGAGATATTTACCACCAGTGTAGATCATCATTACATCTGCGTTTGGAAAATTTCCTTGACCCATCCATAAATAAATCTTTAAAGATGGGCAAGTTAAAAAATAATTTCTACTCATTTTCTACTCCCATTGTTCACTTTATTTAGATTCTTGGCACCTGTAAAAGCCGAACTTTTCATAAATGTAATCCAATGTGTCTTCATCATTTTTCCAGATTTGTGTCCGAATAGTGGTTTATAATCAATTAACTCCAGGACTTCTTTAACTTTAATATCAGATTCATTCCACTTGAATATTAAAACCCCATTTTCTTTAAGAACTCTAAAGCACTCACTAAATCCTTTTCTTAAATCATCTCTCCAAGTTTCTCCTAAAACTCCGTATTTTTTAGCCATCCAACTATTCTTTCCAAGTGAGTTCATGTGTGGAGGATCAAAGACAACTAAATCAAAGAAATTATCAAAATATGGTATATTTCTAAAATCCATTAGTACATCTGGTTTTATTTCTAACTTTCGTCCATCACAAAGAGTAGTATCTAATTCTCTATTATCTCCGAAGATTACTTCTTTGTTCTTTTTATTGAACCAAAACATTCTACTTCCACAGCATGGATCTAATATTTTAGGGTTCATTGTTTCCCACTCCTTTTATTTGATAAGCAATCTTCTTTACATCTAGTTAAACCAGAATCATAATTATGTGTTTCCCATTCTTCTTTCATATTTCCGCAAACATCACATCTAGATCTCATTGTTTCCCCTTCCCTGTAAATGACGAATCAGAAGAAGGTAGCTGGAGACCCTTAATTTCCTTATTAGAGGATAATAAATCCTTCTTCTGATTCCCATGAAACTGTGAACTTTTCGGATAGTTTTGTATGGCATATCTCAACTTACCCATTAACTCTCTCTTTCTTCTTCTATCTGCATTGAAATAAATATACCTGTGTTTTAAGCTGCTATAATATTCTTCAACAAACTCTTCTCCATATTCTTCTATTATTTTTCTCTTTGGCATTCTTTCCCTTCTTCTATATTGTGTTGATCCTTTATTATCAGATTTGTTTTTAAGCCTGAAATATCTTTGTTTTTTACTCTCTCCGCAATACAACCAATTTGTTGCTTGATAAATACATCCAATATGTCCTTGTTCCGTATCTGCAAATGAAACTACTATATCAAACTTACATTCCTTTAATGCTCTAGTTATAAACCAACTCTCTGTATTCTTTGGCATACTGTCACAAACCCAAAGTCTACTAAACTCAATCACATTCTTACTCTCATCTTTCCCACAGATTCCATTGCATAATGTGTATGATGCAGGTTTACCAAAAACTATAACACCAACTATATCATTATCTCTGAATAATCCAAAAGCACTAGAGCAAGGACATTTTCTATGTAGATAATGGTTCTCTACAATTAAATCCATTGCCTTCTTATATTCTATCCTTTTTACTTTTAAATTATTTTCCATTTCCTTCCTCCATACACAATTCTTTATAATCTGTTATTAATTCTTTATTAGAATATTCTTCTTCAGTCGTATCCAATGCTTCCATCCTATATTTTATTTCCCAATGTAATTGACTTTTTGTCATGTGCGTTCTCTTTCCTATTATTGGTGTTTTACCTAACATTTTTGCACCTCCGTCGTATTATTTAGAATTTGGGAACTCTGAAATATAAACTTAATCTTCTCTAGTAATGTTTTAGGAATATCTTTCCAATCATAATGTTTAATCTCTGATTCTTTATAACAATCTAACCAGCAATTTTGTGGAGGATTTTTTATAAAAGCAATTTCCCAATCCCATCCAGTATTATTCTTCGCAACTATTATACCAATAGTTTTATTTGCAATTACTTTATCTCCAATTTCAAATTTCATTTTTACTCTCCGTACTTTTTAGAATTTCAGTCTTTCCTTTATTTTTTTCAATTGCGTCATCAATCCATTTGATAACATTTTCTCTTTTTAGAAGATCATCTGGATTCATAAGCATATTATTTTTCTGAAGAAATTCAAGTGTATATACGCTATATTCTTTTACAACCGTTAATCCCCAATGAGAATAAACACTACGGTCTTTACACATATTCTCATACATTTTTGGATAGTGATGTTTAACTAGCATTGTATTTATTTGCATATTTATACCCTCGTATAGTGGGCTTAGTTCTATCCACTTCTTCCATAGCTTTATTCTTGTGATTTTTCTTACAGGTTCGCTTATTGCTCCTAGTTCAATTAAAAAGTATAGTGTTTGAGAAACACAATCGTCACAGATATCTTTACCATAATCAAATTTTTCTTTCAATGATTTGACTAGAGCATTTTTTATATAGATCCATTTTTTAGAAAGAACTATCTTCCCATCATAGTGTTCTATTCTTGGGACCGTACTTGCTCCAAACTTTGCCTGTCTTGATGAAATTATCATTCTTCAACTCCTGTCAAACAATCTGAAATGGTTGAGCATGCGAATACCAATAGAACTATAATAGCTAGTACTCCCCAAAGTATAGTTATAAACAGATTCTCTAAATGTGAAAAAACCATAGATATAAAAGTGAAGCATAACATTGTGATTAGAAGTGCTAGTCTATCTCTGAATTTCATTCTAATCCCCCGCAATCTTTACAGTGCATTATACCGATAAAAGGAGCTTCCTCTCCACATCTCCAGAATCTACTTTTATCTGGCTTCATATATATAGTATCTTTTCCACACCCATTTTTTGGATCAATAATTATTTCTTCAATCTCTTTGACTTCTTCTTTTGTGTCTATCTTCTTTGATTCTTTTGTCTTAGGAGACTTAGGTTTACCTGCTTTGACTGGCTTTACTTTTACTTCTGTTCCGTTAGCTATCTTAATTTTGCCACAATCTTCACACATTCTTATTTTCTCTGGAAAAAATCCAGGGCCAGTATGGTCGCTTTGGTCGTAACAAGAACTTCCAATAGGGCAATTCTTATTACATTCAGCACAAACAAACTCTCCTCTAACTTTTCCGACAAATTTTAATTTGCCGAATTTACCTTGATTCTCCATAATATTATCAATATCATTTTTTTTATCATAGGGTTTTTTAATACTAGCTAAACATTCTTTTAATTCTTCTGCGTGACTAGCTGAATATTCTTTATTTTTTCCTAAGATTTCAACGGGGGATATAGCTTCGCTAGTAGGTGAATAGATTGCTATTGGAGCTGACGATTTAAAAAATATACACATAGTTACTTTAGCAATTATATCATCGTCAGATTCAAGTTCAAACTTATTACTCATTATTCCAAAAGTGTATTTCATATTTTTACCCTTCCAGATTTTATGAATTCTGCTAGTGCTTTATTAACATTATTCAAGGTTCCATTAACTTTTTTTATTTCTTCAATTTCATTATCAGTAAGTCCGAACTTATTTTTCAAATTTTCTATTCTATATTTTTCAGCTTTTTCTGGATCCCTTTGCTTCAAATGAACCAAGCAGTATCCGTCAGATACTTCATCGTGAGTACATGGTTTGCCAGTGGCCATAACATTAGATTTACATTTTCCTACAATAGCATTCTCTTGATTAGAATCTATAATAACTTTACTATTTTTAACAGGAACTTTCTTTAGCTCTTCAATCTGCTTCTTTAATCCCTCATTTTCATTATCTAATTTTTCTTTCATTTCTGGATGATCTTTAGATATTGAAATGTTAGCACCGATTAAATTAGTTAATCTTTGAATTTCGTTAGTTTTTGATTTTACCATCTTGTTCTCCCATAGTTTTATCCCTGCATAGAATATCTTCACATTTGTTCAATTTAATTAACAATTGATTTCTAAGAGATTTAATCCCAATAACACCTTTTTCTCCAATAAAGGATTCATAGAGATTAAGAAATAATGAATATACTTGATTTGACGTTTTCCTATCTAAGCAGTTAATTTCACATCTAAGGGCTTCTTGCTGAGTCTTATACATACTTAGACACTTTCCACACAACCATGCTTTCTTTTTAATTACCATCTTCCTCTTTAACCCTCTTTACTTCATCCTTCATATCTCTAATGACCTTATCAACATCAAATGCCTCTTTACCCTTCAATTTTTCTACATGATCCATAAGCCCTAAACATCCCTCATCTCCATATGCTTCATCAAACCCAATAGCTGAAACCAAAATAGTTGTTAATATACAATTTTCTTCATATTCATCCTTATATAATTTATAAAGATTATCAGCATTTTCTCCTATGTCTTTAAAGTCTTCTGGGTTCATTCTAAATATACCTCTAATTTTTCAATTTCTTCTTTAAGCATTACAATATTGTCATTTATTTTTTTTATTTTAATTTCTGCATACTCTTTTTTAGATTCAAATATTTCTCTATCTCTTACAAAACATTCAGAGGAGTGGTCACCAAGCCCATCATCATAAGATATTTTATATCTTGCAGTGCTAGGGTAAATTCCGATTATTTTAGCTGGAGTTAAGTCTACAAATTTCCAGAAAACATGATCACCTATTTTAAATTTCATTTGTTTCTCCTTTTTATCGCCACTACAGAAACAGTTATCAAAAATGTAACTGAGAATGAAGCTATCAAAAGTAAAGTATTTCCTTTTATTGTTGCTGTTAGTCCTACTATTGCAAATAACAAAGCTGTAGGATATAATATAATATTTTTATTCATTTTGCCACCCATATAATAATTAGAAAAAGAGCTGTAATCGCACCTATGCCAACAATGATATCTGGCCAGTTTGAGCTAATGAGTTTCTTTAATTTGTTTATATTTTTATTCATTCTACCACCTCAAAATCCGTAACAGTAATAGGGAATCCGTGACGGTTCCGAACAAAGAATCCGTTATAAAAACAATTATAATCTAGGGTTCCTTTCATCTGATGATCATCAGACATTACTACCATAATTTCATCACCGATAGAGACCCCCCTTTCTTTAAGTTTTTTTGCTAATTCTTCTTCATTCATTTTTTAGACCCCTCATTTAGTTTTTCTAATTGTTCTACAACAATTCTTATAATATGTTTAACAACTTTTAGATAAGAATTTATTTTATATTTTTTTTCTATCTCCTTAATTGTTTTTTTCTCGAATTTATCGTATTGTTTCATATCCATATAATATATATAATATATATAACTATTTAAATGTTTCTATCATCATACTTTCATACTTTAAGCTTTCGAGTTTCCCCAAACCCCCTCTGTTATTACTTGAACGAAGTGAAAAGTAGACG
>Ga0307928_10004885_pt1 | contig 10128 bp, 10 predicted proteins | sample AceLakmetagen232_FD_201815 | JGI IMG/M metagenome (GOLD analysis project Ga0307928, IMG submission 201815) | Saline water microbial communities from Ace Lake, Antarctica - #232 | ecosystem: Environmental > Aquatic > Non-marine Saline and Alkaline > Saline | place: Antarctica: Ace Lake...
TATTGTTAAATCTCCTGCATTAGCTGTATATCCTGAATGGTCTTCTGTGCCTGTGTAGATACTTGTGGCATTGATTGTAAAAGCTCCTATTAAACCACCTGTCGCTATAATCGCACTCGTAGTGACCGAACCAGTAAAAGTTCCTGTTGCTCCGCTTATATCTCCTCTAAAGTTTCCATCATTAGCTTCTATATTTCCATTACTATCTAATCTCCAACCAGATGAACCTGCGTGAAAGTTAGTTGACTGTAAATTACCAATACTCATTATTGAACCATTTGATGATACTTGTATATTCAAATCTGCTGGTGGTGGGGTAGGAGTGTTGGCTACTGGCGTTCCTTCAACATCCATTCCTTCTTGAATGTTTAAATCTTCTAATGTGATGGGGACCAAATTCGGTTGTAATACATTTGGTTCAATCATTTTATTTGAGTGTGAGAGTTCTCCACTCTAAAGTGGTTCCTGAACCCGTGGGACTAATTTTTATTTGTATAAACTCACTTGCTGGGATATTCGCTGTAACATTATGGGATAGAACTGCTTTTATTATCTCAACTGTTGATGTTACAGTTCCTGAAAAAATATAAGTTCCAATTTCTGTGAATGAAGCTGTTAAATTTGTTCTATATTCTATCTTAATTCCCTCACCAGTTCTTAATAGTCTAGCTAGTTGAAACTCTAATTGTGAAAATTGTCTTGGTTTAAGATTTGTTCCTACATTATAAAATGGGCTAATAATATAACCAGCATAACTTGTATAAAATGTTGCTGTGTTTGTTAAATCAATTCCATAAGTCGTGTCTTTAAATCCTACCAATAACTTATCGGTATCCATTGGAAGTATTGCTCCAATCTGAATTGCTGCTGATACTCCCCAATTACCTGAACTAATACCGTGTTCTAAATTGAGTATATTCCCTTTGCTTGTTTGAAGTAAGCTCCAAGTTCCCATTCCGTCAATCACTGAAGATGAACCTAATCCGAAGAATAACTTGCTCTTGAAATTAGCAATAGCTCCAGGGAAGTAAGTCAATGGAATACTCCCGCCAGTATCTACAATGCTCCTAGGTATCTGTCCGATAAGGTTAGCAATAAGTCCCTGAGAACTATAAATTCTACCTTCTGTTCCTGCTAAAATGAATAATGTTTGGTTAATGTTTTTGATAGCGTGGACTCCATTTTCTTCCATTACTATTGGTTGTCCAAAAGATGTTGAACTTCTATCCCAAGGATAAATTTCAGCTATTCTGGCTGGAGTAGTTGCTCCTTGCCAAGTTCCGCACATCAGGTTATTTCCCAATTCATCTAAACATTTAATCCTGTATCTTGATGGTAAATCTAATGCTTTTTGTGTATATGTAAAAGTCGCTCCTGTTCCTGGAGCAAATGTTTGTCCAGCAACCTCTTCTAATGAGAATACATACTTACCTGCTCCACCATACATTTTGCCGTCATTTTTTGAAATAATCATCGGATGCCATAATAAATCAGAATCAATCGCTTGCCAAGAGTTAGACCAGTTAGCGTTGGTTATTCCTGTCGCTGAACCATCTCCGCATATATCTAAAAAAGCATCCCGAGCTACTATTAAATAGTTTTTAAAAATAACTAATCCGTTGCCGTGTCCTCCAGAGGTAAATCCCGTCATTAAAGCCCAACTTGCTCCGCTGTCATCTGACTTATAAACTTTACCCCCACTATCTAAAGCATAAACCTCTGCTGGAGTTGCTGGATTTCTAACCATCCATTGAGGAGTTCCAACTACAGTTGTGCTTGATTTTAAGTCCATAGCATTATTAAGTTTTGCTATGCCTGGGATACTTGAAATGTCCATATTCCGCATATCAGCATATCCAAGATGTGGACTTGGTCCTATTCCTATTTGAGGGTTGCTTATAACTAATGGTTTTTGTTCTTTTTTCATTTGTTGTTTTGTTGTCTAATTTCTAATCTTGGTTTTGTATCTTTATCTCTTGTCGCAAAATATTCTTGAATTGCTTCTTCGCCTATCGCTATTTGTGAAGCTATTGTTCTCATTTGGTCTAAATTCTTTTCTATTAAATAAGGAAGTGAAGCGTATTGTGCTAAATAGGAGTGATGAATTACTGGTATTCCTGGAGTTTTGCTTGTTTTTACATAATAGTGAATGCCTGAACCAGCCGATGAGGTGTTGATTACTGTTCCGCCCAATGTAGCCGCCAATGTAAGAGTATTTGCTGTTAATACTTCTTTAACGTAATATACCGTATCTACCGCTAATCCCGTTGGAAGTCCTCCGTCAGTTTCAAGCATAATCGTATCGTCAGCTAATAATCCGTGGGCAACGTCAGTTAATACGCCTGGGCTGGCATTACTTATAGTAGCAGCCAAAAATTCAAACTTACTTGCTGGTCTATTAAAATATGCGAGAAGTCCGTCTGTTTCGCTATAATCTGGGTTTGGTCGTAGATAAATAAAATCACCATATTTAATATAGTGAGTTGGTGTGCCTGATGAGGCGTTTACATATAACTCTTGAAAGGTATTTGAGCTTATTCCGCCCACTCTTCCGCTTGTGTTTCCTGAATAAATCTTACCTAAGTCGTCCATCTTTTCTGGGATTAAAAATAGTCCAGCTCCAGCACTGTCAAGTATTTCAAGTCGTATTAAACTTAAAAGGGTTTCGGTAAAAGCACTTAACTTATATCGGTTAGTTCCTGATACTATACTTTGAGTATCAATTGGTGGTGATGTTTCGTTTATGTCGTCAAAGTTCCATCTGGCATCTGCTGGAAAGGCGAGATGTAAATATCTGTCCAAAGCTGAATTAACTCTGGCTATTATATCTCTGATTGTGTAGTTATTTTCGTTTGCTCCACAAATTCGCCAAACCTCGGAAATTATACTATCTTTTGTTATTGGATTATAAAGCTGCATAAGTTTTTTTTGTTAATTAAAATTGCTCATCTTTGCCCCTTACAAGGAAAATGGGGCAAAGGGAATAATCAATTACTGTAAGTTCTTCATAACTTCTACACTCCAATATCCGTTGAATGTGTTTGCAGGATTTGTAAATCCTTCTAAATCATCTGCATCTCCAACATTAGTTGCTACACAGTTGAAGTAATCGTAATCGTGAGTTAATAAAATCTGCGTTGCTGAACCAGTTCCAACTACACCAATACCATCTGTGGTTGTGGTTTGGTTATTGTTATAAACACCCAACGTTGAAGTTGCGAGTGTTAAATTAAATAACTCATAAGTTGGTGTTGAATATTGGTCTGATGCTCCTCCACAAATAATAACTGCACTTGAAGTAGATACTCCTGTAATATCAAGGTTAATTGATACTGCTGTTGAAGTAGATACCCAATGAGTTGCATTGTTGTAAGTTACATCACTAGTTGAGGTTGCTTTATCTTGGTCAACTGGGTTTAAGAATGAGAATAGAGTTGTTGTGGCGTCTGAAAATTGACCGCTTTTAATCCAAGTTACTCTATTACCTATCTTATACCAATCTGTCTGGAACGTTCCTCCTGAACCAGCAAGTGTATCTTCTACTGGAATATCAATTTTGTCTGATAAAGATAATCCTAATATCTCACCTGCTTTGTCTGCAATTCTGTCCATAAAGGAGAGGTTAGCACTTGCGATGGAAACCCCACCGATAAGAGCTAATGATAATACTCCGATTAGAACAAATTGTTTAGTTGTTAATTTTTTCTTCATATTATATACACTCCTTTAATTTTCTATCAAACTCACCAGACGACTTTTTAATCTTATATTTTTCTGGATGTTGTTTTTTATATCCTTCCATTAAAGCCTTGAATTGCTCCTTTGTATGAACTTGTTGAACGTTTGTGACTGAAGGTCTTTTATACCCTTCGTTTTGATGTGTATCAATAGGGTCGTTTGGGTTTACTAGAGGTTTTACTTCTTTTTCTACTGGCATTGGCTTTGACTCTAATTCTGGAGTTTCTTTCTTTAACTTAAACTTGCCTTGGTCTTCTGGTTGTTCAACTCTAACTTCTACAACTTTAAGAGCTTTTTTTGGAGCTTTTCTGGAAGTCTTTTTTGTTTTAACCATATTTGTTTAGCTTAGTTTCTTTTAGGGGGCAAGATGTGGTGTTAAACTTCTTTCAGATGGGTGAAATTGGTTTAACACCTTATCTTACCCCATAAGAAGTTTAACTTAAACTATTTGTCCAAGCAAATTCCTTAAAATATTTTTTAGCAGCTGAATTATATGCTTCAACTGCGTCTAATATATTATCAAACAGACCTAAATGCTGATATTTACCATTAGCCATTATTCTTGACGTCCATTTCTTGTTTTGTTTGTGCCACGATACTCCCTTATATCCACATTTATTATCTTTTCTTGGTCCACGGTTCATCTTATTTTGAGAACTCGTAGCAAGACGAAGATTTGAACGCTGATTATCTAGACGATTCCCACTTATATGGTCAACCTCTAAATTTTCTGGAGCATTCATTATTAAACGCGACATAAGAATAGTTCTTTTATTTATTCTCGCAACTACTGTATTTTCTTTACTTACTTGCCAAGAAAAACTATTAAGATACTTATAATCAGTATCATCAACCATTATTTTTAGTTTTCTCTTGGCATCTGAACGTTTTTGTCCTGTTTTAATATATTTCATAAGTATTGCTTGACACAATCATATAATTGTGTTCTATGTTAATGTTATATCAATGGTTAAGTCCTGTGTGCTTGTCCATTGCTTAAAGCCACAGTATCCATAGGTTGATATTTCTCTACCAGTATAACCAGTTCTTCCAAACTCGTCATAATGAACTCCTCTTGGAGCGGCATACGTTGCTGCACCTTTAACTCCGAAAACTCTGTGTCCTGAGTTAGTCCAAGTCTTAGTTCCTGAAGCTGTTGAGGTAGTAGCATCTGCGAATGTTCCTGTTCGGACAACGTAGAAGTCAATATTCATTTGGCTACCGATGTATCCGTTCTTTAACCAAGCGTCTGCTGTGTTAAATCCTGCTGCTCCAAATGCTTGAATAAATCCTGGAAGGTCTGTGTTTTCAATTACTAAGTAGTAATTCTTTCCAGCATTTGAGAATCCTGCTACTTTTGAAAGTAGGTTGGATAAAATAGGAATAACGTTAGCTGCTGTTGTGAAACCGCCTGCTGGAGTTGTGTAAGCTCCATTACCATTTGTACAAAGCTCGTTTAATGCCCATTTGTCTAATGCTGTAGCAATTGAGTTGTTTTGCTCATCTATCCTATTCATATAAAGGTCAAACTTTGAGAAGACCTTTTCGTGATGATAGATGTGTTCACCAACAACAAATTCGTCTGTGACAATCAAGCTGTCATCAGCGATTGTGAATGTTGCTGGACTATATGTTCCTGTTAGTGTTTGTACTACTGTTGTAGGTTGAGAACCATAAGGATTGTTAATATACATATTCCCAGTTCTATCAACTGTACAAACTTTTTCTGCCACTAATGCCTTACGAAGTAACTTATCAAACGATGCAAGTCTGTACTTGCGTCGGTGCATAGTAAATTCGTAATATGTGGCGGAAGTCATTGTATTCGCCATATTTAATCGTTGCTCCCATCAGCGTTAATTGATTGAGTCAACGATTTACCCTGAGGCACCCATCTCTATCTTGACTGTTTTAAACGAGAATCAACTAATGCGTCGTAATCTTCATCTGACTCTAAATCTTCGTATTTGTTTGCTTTGTCTTTAATGGACTTTATTGAAACTTTAGAAGTTCCACGTTTGCCCTTGCCAGTTGAAGTAGCTTTAGCTGTTTTTCGTTCTTCGTTTCTATTCTTTAAGATAGCTTTTAGGTCTTTATCTTTCATAACTTCGGCGACAGATACACCTTCGCCCTTTGCGAACTTGGTGACTCTTTCTACGTCGTCGTCGTGAACTTTTGATAAAGCTCTAATATCTTGTAAGGAATAGTCATTTTTAGGAGTTGGTGTCTCCGTTTCCTTTGTAGGAGTTGGGGTCTCCTCTGGCTTTTTAGAAGGCTCTACTTCTGCTTTAGCTTTGAGTTCTTTACTCTCGGCTTCAGCTTTTTCGGCACGAATTTTATAGTTGCCCGCAAGTTCCGTAGCTTTAAATAGCTTTGGATACTTTTCGCCGTCAACTTCAGATTTTAAGATGTTCTGGTCATCAATTTTTTCTGCCATAATTATAGGATATTTTAAGGACTCTCCTTGTCCAATTATGATTATTTATTCGAATCAAGTTTTTTAATCTTATCGTCATCGTCTATCTTTGCGTTGTTTATTGCGATGACTCTTAATTCATCAATGTATGCGTCTATGTGAAGTAAAAGTGTGTTTCTTGCTTTTAAGTCAGCGAACGCTTCATCTGGGTCTTTCTTACTGTTAAATACAAGTTCTTTTAGTCTTATCGTATTATCATCAAAGTTTCCTATTAATCTATCAAACTGTTCTTCTAGATATCTAATAGCTATGTCTTGGGCTTTCATATCAAGGTAAACATCTTCTGCGAGTTTCTCATCTGTCTTGATTGATGTCCACATATCTCTGTTCTGGTAAAAAGGTGAGTCGGCGTTTATCTCTGGAAGTAGTTGTTTGCGAAGTAGTGCTATTGTTTGCTGTGAGAGTCCGTCAATTATATTTTGTTCTTGTGGTTCTAATTCAGCTTGTAGGAAGAACTTGCGGACTGCCTTGAGCACATCATCATTTTCAAAAAATGTATTTGAGATTAGCGATAGTTCTTCGGTTGTAAATCTTGTATTTTTATTTAGGTCTTGTAGTTTGCGTTTTATCTGCTTTTTTTCTGTTTTGTTCATTGTGTTGGTTGCATTGGTTGCTGACTAGCTCCGACCTGTCCATTTTGTGGACTACCCATCTCTTGGGAAGCTGGTCTTGGTGCAGGTCCTGCGAGTTCCACTGGTGAAACTCCACCTGCTTCATTCAATATTTTAGAAAATAATAGTTTTGCCCTAGGGTCATCTAGCATTTGCGGATTAGCAGCGAGTGATTGAAGAACGGTTGTTAGAGTTGCCATTATTGCTTGTGAGTCCTTTGCTTCACCTGTAATGTCGTATTCAAGTTCCCATTCTAAATCTTTCATTACTTCTTTCCAAGTTTTGTTAGGGACATCTGACGGTTTGATAAATCTTTGATTACCCATAGAGGATAAAGCGTTTTGGATTGTATCGGTAGCAATTCCTAATTCTTCTTGTTGTTGTTCTTCAGTGAACGCTTTGCCAGAAAGGATTGCGTCTTTCATCTTCTGATTGACTACCTTAATAGCTTTGTTCGGGACAAATCTTGCGTCTAGGGCGGCTACTTGGTGGTCTTCTAAAATCTCGGATAATTCTTCTGATGTGTTCATTTTCTTTTTAATGTGAGGGATTATGTAGTCGGTTAGCATTTGTTTTAAATAGAGTCCTTTGTTTTCTGTCATCTGTTCAAATAAATCGTGGGACTCTTGGAGGAGAGCTTCTGTTTGTCGCCAAGCTGTTCCTGATTTGGCTGACATTCCAAGCATTGCTTCTGATACTCCAGTTATTTCGTTTCCTATTTTCTTCCATTGGTCTCCAAAGGATTGGAGAGCTTGTATATCTGCGTGGTTGTCTATGCGTGTAAGGGGCTGGTTGATACCGTGAGTAAGTATGTCGCCTGTTTCAATAGAGTCTAATACATTTCTGCCAGCAAACTTTGTATCTGCTGTTTGAGTGATTAACTTTGAAGCAAGGTCTAGTTGGTCTTTGATATTCTTTGAGGTGTGGTTTTCCATCCATTGAGCCATAAAGAGATGTTCTACTGAACCGATTGAGAGTGTCCTGCCATCAATAGGGATTAGGTGTGAAATCATATAAGGGTTTTTTTCTTCTCTGCCCATATATAAATCGTAGTCGTCCCATTCTCCTTCTTCTTTTCCTTCAAGAAATGAAATGACGTGCATTTGCTGAACATACTCATCTTCATCTTTTTTGTTTCCTGTAAGATACATTAATGATAATTCGCCGTGAACTTCATATATTGGGATATAGTCAGCTTTGTTATCCTTGTCCTGTCCATCAGAAGTTTCACGTGCCTCTAAAGCGTCTAAAAGTTTTTCTACTATTTCTTGGTTATAATCTTTTTTAAGAAGTTGAGCGGGTGTCATCCATATCTTTTCAATTTGAGGATTACTTTCAAAATCTACTGCGTCAACTATCATTCTTTGCCAAGGAATTGTTTCACAGGTAAGTTCGCCATCTTTTTCTACAAACTTTGGGATAGATGAACCATAACTCGCAAGTGAAAGTCCCCAGTCATTGAGGAACATTCCAAATCCAGATTTACGCATCCACTCCTGAAGTTTAATAGTTGCTACCATTGACAGACCTAACATAGCTTCTTTGGTTGCCTTAATTTTGATGTTCTTTCGGTCTATATCAGTAGCTCTGAACCAGATGTTCCGAGCAGCAGTTACGATATTAAAGAAGGGTTTTTCCCTACCTTTACTGTCGGTTTCCCCAGAAATATGTTTAGAATTTAAGTAGGCGTCAATCGTTTCTATTGTTTCACGTTGACTGAACTTTACATATTTTCCAATAGTTGTTTTGCCAGAGATATCATTTTGCTCCATATCCCTGACTAAATCACTTATACTTATATCATCCATAATTTATTTATTAATTTCTACCTATATGTCACGACGTAATCGCCTGTATAACCTGCTTGTAACTGGACAACTAACCCATCATCAAGGGCTATATCGTAGGTGTATGTTCCTCGTGGAGTTGATGACGACAATCTTGTTATGAATGTTGCGTCACCATTAACAAGAGCATCGGTTGATGTGGCATTATAGATATTCATTGCGTGTGCTGTTGTTGAAGCGACTATAATTGAACCTAATGTAACTGAACTATATTCAGCTGTTTTAATTAGTTGGTTAAATTCAGCTGCCTTTGCTAATACACCAGACATTTTTGCTGTTGAAGTAGCGTGATATTCTCCACCGACAATAACACTAGTCAAATCTGGCTCTATGTTTTTCTGTAGATTCCAACCTATAAATCCACTAATTCCTCCAAGAACTAGTACGGCTATTAGTGGGAATATCCACCAAGTTTTATTTTTTCCTTCGTTGTTCATATTTTTTCCCCATCATTTGTTAGAATTTATTTTAGTTTTATTAGATTCTTCATTTTTATCAAAAATTTCACTTTGAGAGTTTGTTGCGAACGAACTTTCTAGAGGTTGGTCGGTTAACATCTTGCCCTTAATTATAAAATACATTCTCATGAGCCAACAATCTGAAGCGTCTGGGCTACGAGCTATTAACTCTTTAACTTCGTCTTTTGTGGTCGCCATTCGCTTGTTATCGTCTTTAGTAGTGTCTTTATAAACTGATAACTCTTCAATAATTTCGTCCTTTAACTTGCCTTCCATTTGGCTTGCGATTTTATGATTGTTGACAAGCTCTCCAAGTGTGTAGATACATTGAACTCTTAAGTTCTTGTAGTTAGATACAAGAGGAGCGTTCTTCGTATAAGAGACATTTGGAAGTCTGACTATGTTGTCGTCTGTCTTAATAGCTGAAAAAGAGCTTTTAAAGCCTATAATCCCGTCTAACATTGAACTATTAGCTACACCCGTCCCTACTCCTATGGCATCTACAGCTACGTGAGAGTAAGGGATACGGTCATCTCTAGCATACTCACGTATCTTGTCTATAATCGGTTCTGTGGTTAGGTGTTCAAATGACTCTCTGCGATATTCTTCTAGTCCTTCCCAGAATGAGAAGACGGTCTTGTCTGAGCCGTCATCTGCGATATCTACTAAAAGATATTTGTCTTCTGTCTTATTAATCGTATTACTAAATACATCTACTAAAGCGTCATAATTACATATAGCTTTGGAACTGTCTTCATAATCCCAGTTTCCAAACATAAGACGCTGTTTAGTAGCTTTGTCCTTAATTTCTTTCAAATCCTCTCCATAAGTCTTAGCTGTAAATGGATTATCTCCGTATAAGGACTGAATAAACTCATATTCTTTAGGTAAGGTTCTATCTCTCTTGGGTTTGTAGAATAGTTGATATAACCAGTTTTTCTTAGGGTTGAAGGTAATAAGCATTTTGGCTGGGGTTAGCTTATAGTCATCGTTTCTAT
>Ga0307928_10004886_pt1 | contig 10127 bp, 19 predicted proteins | sample AceLakmetagen232_FD_201815 | JGI IMG/M metagenome (GOLD analysis project Ga0307928, IMG submission 201815) | Saline water microbial communities from Ace Lake, Antarctica - #232 | ecosystem: Environmental > Aquatic > Non-marine Saline and Alkaline > Saline | place: Antarctica: Ace Lake...
GTTGGTGTTGGAGTTTGTAATTAAACGAATAGAAATGTATGGGAAATCTAAAAATACAATTGATGGTCTTGATAATAAAGGGATTATTAATTTTTGGAAAAAGATTAAGGAATTAATTTTGGGTACATATTTGAAAAATAAAGACATTGATAGGAGTATTGATGGAAGATAAGAAAAAGATTGAAAAGGAAAAAGATGTTAAGTATGACATCAATGGTAAAGAATGTAAAACTCCTAAAAATATTATTTGGGGTAGACGACATAAAAAGTTTGTTAAAAAATAAATTGAGGAGAATTGATGATTACTGTGTTAATACTGTTGGTTATATTGTTTATTATAATTGGAACTGTTGTTTCTAATTGGAAATATATTGAAGAAAAATATGAATCACACAAAAAGAATTTTGCAATAAAGACACATATAAAGAAAAGTCACCAATCTGTTAGAAATAATATTACCAATAGTTTTATTGGTGGTGATGTGGTTGGTGGAAATTCTATAAGCACCACACAATCATTTGGCAAGACTACGGTAACTATAAACGGTAAAAAATATACTGGTATGGGTTCTTCTGTTATCAAGAATGGTAACGTTTACATTGGTGGAGAACTAATGAATGATGATGATGATGTTGATTTATCAAATCATACCATTTCTGTTGAAGGTGATGTTGCAAGTTTAAGTACTGATTTGTCTGTTGTCGTTAAAGGTAGAGTTACTGGAGGAATTATTGCAGGTGGTTCTATCACATGTGGTGATGTTGAGGGTGATGTTAATGCACGTGGCGGTTCTGTGAATTGTGATAATGTCCGTGGGAATGTTGAAGCTCATGGCTCTGTGAATTGTGATAATGTTGGTGGAAATATTGACGCAATGGGGAGTGTGAATCATGGATAAGAGATGTCATAAATGTACACATAAAAGTGTGTGTTATATACAAATAGAATTTAAAAAGTTTACTATGAAAGTAAGTGATTATTCGATAGCTCGTGGTAATATGAGACGAGCATTTGCTGAATTTGCAAAAAATTGTGATAATTATAAGGAGAAAACTGATGAATAATTTTAAGTATTGTTCAAAGTGTGAAGATGAGACTCTTCATGATGGAGAACAATGTCGTAGATGTATTAATGAACATAAAGTATTTGTGAATATACCAATGGTGGTTCTTGATACTATGGTGCATACATATAAAATGTCAGTGGATGAAGCTATTGATGGCATTGTCAAAACTGTTCGTGCGGAAATCAAAAAGAATTATGAACTGTGGTTAGCTGGTAAAGCTAAAGATGATGTGTAATGCTGAAGTAAATTGCTTCAGACAATTTTGAAGTAAATGTTAATAGCAAGAAAGTAAAATAAAGGTTGCCTGGAATAAAGTAGACTTCAGAGCAACCTAAAAATAACACTTAATTTGCAAACTTCAGTTTTGTAGAAAGGATTGTTATGAAAGAAATTTTTAAAAACATATTACAAACAATAGCATGGATGTTGATATTTGATTATTTCATTTATTTCCAGGCAAAAAGAAAATGTATGAAAAAAGTTGAGAATGTGTTTGATTGGCTTGGTGGTATATTAATGTTACTGTTTATAATATGTGGATTAATTTGGATTTGGATGTAAGATAATGCTGAATTAATTTTCTTCAGAAAAATTGAATGAAAGGTTATAATGGACCAAGGAACTGTAATAATTAAAAATATTGAATTACCAGAGAATACAGAAATTTGTATTGATGATATTCATTTTACAGAGGAAACTCTGGCAGAAATTTTGGGACTACAAAGAGATGAAGTTAAAATTGAATATGATGAAATTGTATAACCCATGGTTAAACTGCTTCAGTCAGTTTGGAGCGTTTGTTATAAATTTGAAATTAAAGGAAGAGATAAAATGACTTTTGAAAAATGGTTTAATGAATTGGGCAGCAAAAAGCCGCTAAATAATAGTGAAGATATTAAAGAGATGGCAAAATCAGCTTTTGCAGCTGGGATGATAACAGCAAAAATACAAGAGATTAATTATCTTTTAGAAAACAAGGGTGATGTATAACCCATGGTTAAAATGCTTCAGCCAATTTGAAGCAATGGTTATAATTTAAATTTAAAAGAAAGTAGGAGACATGTTTAATTTTTTTGAAATGGGCAATAATTACGAAGAAAGAAAAGTTGCAAATGACAAAGTAAATGGTGCTGTAATAGATACTGTCAGTGTTACAGATAGCGATCAGCCTTACGAGACAGGGGTATCACATAAGAAGTATGATAACGGTAGTTGGGTTATTGTTGAAATGCACAATGACCTAGAAAGTGCTAAAATTGGGCATAAACAATGGTTAGAGATTTTTTCAAAAAAAGAGTTACCAAAAGAACTGCTTGATGTCGGAACCAGTGAAATTGCTAAACTTATGAACGTTTTTTGTTAATTCCTGTATAAGTACAGGTTATGAATATAACAAGTAATTATGTGGAAGGAAATATAAATGAGTTATACAGATGAGTTTGTAAAGAAAAATAAATTTAAACCCGATGAGTTATTCATCCGGGATAATTTGATTATGGAGTGTGTCATGGGTTCTCAAGCCTATGGTGTTGCTAATAAAGATTCTGATATTGACATCATTGGAATCACAATGAATCCACATAAACAATTATTCCCACAGAAATATGGGTATGTTCGTGGGTTTCATGAACCAAAGATGTTTACTAATTTAGAAATTAAAGGACCACAGAAACGTATTATTCTTGAGAATGGTATTGATTGTGAAGGTGAATGGCATTCTCTTGTGGATTTTTTTAACCTTGGGGGGTTGAAAGCCTCTCCGAATGTATTGGAAATTCTTTTTGTTCGAAGACCTTTGGTGACACATGGGTCAAATGTTGCATGGATTCTTAGGGATAATAGGCGATTGTTTCTTTCAATGAAATGTTTTGATTCATTGAAGAATTATGCACATGCCCAACTTATGCGTATTAAACGTGGGGTTGCTAGATGGGGAAAAGAACATACATGTGAAAATTCTAAACGAAAAGAATATTTTGAAAATTTTGGATATGATGTAAAACAGGCTTATCATCCATTGAGATTGCTTGATAATCTTCATCAGATTCTTACCACTGATGACATTGACCTTATGAAAAACAATAAGGAATGTCAGCGTATGCGTAAGGGTGAACTTTACACATTCACAGAATTCGAACAGTATGTTAATGAGAAAATTAACAGTTTGGAAAAAATTGCTGATATGAATAATAGTTTGTCAATCAAGCCACAGAGACAGGCTTTACAACAATTGCTTATTGATTGTATCGAAGAGCATTATGGTTCTGAAGAGAATTTTCAGGACAATCAAACTGAATATGTTTCTGTTAAAGAATTGAAAGAACATCTTGATAGAATTGAAACTAAAATTGATAAGTTGGGATAGATATTTATGTTTAACTTTTTATAAATAATAGAGAAGTTTGTAGTAATCGTGAAATTGAGTAGTGTTTGGAAACTTAATTTTAGGGGGTGCAAATGGATAAACGATTTCAAGAGTTTATTAATGCCGAAATTCAAAAAATTAAAGACGATAAATGGATTGAGGGTGAAAAAATACACCGTGACCCCGGAGTTGAATATGAAATTGACTGGGTAGATAGATATGCTGAGAATTTTCGCAAAGCATGGAATAAATCAAAGTGTCGGGATTGTATTAAGTGTGATGAATGTGGTAAGAATACACTGAGTGCATGTGACAATTATGTCGAAAAATAGAAAATTGTGGTTTGAAAATATATAAATACTTATATATTTCAATTTTATAATGAGGAGGACATGGCGTTGCTTCCTTTTTGTGCTACTTCACAAATTACTTCTCATTATCTTTCTTTAACCTAAGTAGGGGTATCAAAATGTCCAAAAGACGAACTACAAAAGAATTTATTCTCGAAGCGATTATTGTGCATGGTAATAACTATGATTATTCATTAGTCAATTATAAGAATTCTCAATCTAAAGTAAAAATAATATGTCCTATACATGGTGTTTTTGAACAAAATTCAAATTCACATTTACAGGGTTCTACATGTAAAAAATGTTCAGATTTGATAAAAGGTAAAAAATGTAGATTGACAACAGAACAGTTTATTGAAAAGGCAAAAAAGATTCATGGTGATAGATATGATTATAGTTTGGTTAAATATGATAATGTTCAGATTAAGGTGAAGATTATTTGTAAAAAACATGGTGTGTTTGAACAAAAACCAAGAAAGCATCTTTGTGAAAAACAAGGATGTCTTAAATGTAGGATTGATAATACAAGATGTCCAAATTTTATTGAACAATCAATTAAATTATTTGGTGATAAATTTAATTATGATGATGTTGATTATATTAACACTGATACAAAAGTAAAAATTTGGTGTAATGAACATAATCAATATTTTTTAAAATCTCCATATAAACATTTAAAAGGCTCAGGTTGCCATAAATGTAGAATGTCTAAAGGGGAACTTAAAATTGAAAACTATCTTAAAGAAAATAATATCCAATTCGAAACAGAAAAGAAATTTCTTGATTGTAAAAATATTAAGCCATTACCTTTTGATTTTTATTTACCAGAAAAAAATGTTTTAATTGAATATGATGGTAATTTACATTTTAAGATAAATGAATATTTTGGTGGTGTTGATGGATTTATTAAAAGAGTTAAAAATGATTTAATCAAAACTACTTATTGTTTAGATAATGATATTATATTATTAAGAATCCCATATTGGGATTTTAATAAAATTGATGATTTATTATGTGGTATAAATAATTTTGTTAAATAAATTATTAATTTAATATTATGGAGTGAGTAGTATGAAAACACGAAGAGTGTTATGTCTTAGCGGAGGTGGGTGTCGTGGAATTTCACAATTGATTGTTTTAAAAAAATTAGAAGAAGAGTTTGGTAAACCTCTATGTGAAGTTTATGATTTAATTGCAGGAACATCTGTTGGTGCAATAAACGCTGCATTGATTGCAAGTGGTAAAATATCGATGGCTGATTTATTAGGTATATATCCTGAAGTTCTTAAGAAAGTTTTCACGAAAAAATGGTATAGACTTAAGAAACCTAAGTACCAAAGAAAGTATTTCCGAGAAGAGTGGGATAAGATAGTTGGTAAGGATTTCATGATGTCTGATTCTAAAACTCGATTGATGTTAACATCAGTTGACCTCGTGAAAGATGAAAATCATTTCTTTAAATCTTGGTATGATGATATGAAAAATGAAAGAATGGTAGATATGGTCTGTCGTTCTTTTGCTGCTCCTATGTATTTTGGACATATTGTCGATAATAAAAACAAAAAATGTTGGTCGGATGGTGGCGTTGGTAATGCTAATCTCCCATTAAATGAAGTTAAAACTCAGGTTGAGTCATTCCAGTGGTATGATAAATGTAGTATATTTGGTGGTAATGATGTGCATATTGACGCTATTGGATGTTTGTATTATGACCCACACCACACATTCGAAAAAATAAAGAAAAATCGTTGGATAAAACAAATATTTGATTATCTTAATTTAGGTAATGGTGGCTTGGCACGAGCACAAAGTCGTAATGACCAAATCCGTATGATGAGCTACCTCACCAAAGATAATCACAATATACAGTTTAGATATTGGGATAGAGAAATTCCTAAGAAAATTGATAAGCTCGATGGTGTTAAGTATTTGAATGAGTATAAAAAGTATGGAATTGAGATGGCTAAAAAGCCTATGCTTGATTTGACACGATAATGAAGGAGAAAGTATTAGTGAATTTGTCTAAAGAGAGCAACACCCGAAGTAAAGACCAGACTATGAAAACGAGACCGTGCCATTTTCCAGGGTGTAAAGTTGAGTTTTTGGGTCGTGGTAAAACGAAATATTGTGAAGAACACAGGAAACAAAAATATAAAAAAATATTATATAAAAAAAATGTTAGTGACGGCATTGGGGATTCTAATGTACAAATCAAACATAAAAATTTAGTCACTACCAAAATAATCAAAGAGTGTGGTTTGGATGGATGTTCTAATGTGTATGGTGTAATATTAATACCTAATCAGTATATTTACTCAAATTATTGTCACGAACATCGAAATGAATTTAAACGAAAATTATTTCTTAAAAAGAAAGAACATGATGATGAAATATAAAGATTGCATAATTGATTTAGCAAATGCACCGGGTGATATTGTTACAGCTAATTCGTTAATTAAGCGATTTAAAAAGAAAAATTGCGTTGAGTTTGATTTGAAAATAAATATTGATTATGCTATGAAAGATTATGGGATTTATGAAGATGGTGTGCCGGGTGAGATTTCCGTGAATCCTGCTTTAGCGATAGTGGATAATAAGGATTCAAAAGATTTAAATAGTTATCGGGGTTATACTATTGATTGGACATTATTAGGAGTGACAATGCATGAGTTCGGACATTACTTGTGTTGTGAACTATATGAAGGCATTATCGAAGAGTATACAAAAGAATTTCCTAAAAATCGACTGTTCTTAGGAGAATATTCTAATGAAAATGTTGATGAAGAGTTAGCTGAGATTATCCGTTTATACATGTTGAATCCTTTATTACTTAAATTAGTAGGTGGTGATGTATACAAATATATTAAATCATGGTTTGATTCTCCAAATCCATCATCACAAAAATTTACTGTGTATTTAGTTGAGAAATTCCCAGTTTTTATAAAAGAAGATTTGAAACAAACTTGGAATTTGGTTCATGATATTCATTTAAATAAAATTGTAAAGGTGGTAAGTAATGGGAGAAAATAAAGACCTCAACATTTTTAATATATTTATTAAAGATGGAATTCAATTATTTGTTAAACATGATTTGAGGTTGTTTAAAAATGTTAAATCATTAGAACCACTATATATGATGGTTGGTATGGTAGAAAAATTTAAACAACAAATATTGGATAGGGTCGAATATATTGAAACCGGTGAAGAAATGGGTGAAGACCTTGATTTTGATGAGGATATCACTGGATTGTTTGGTGATGGAAACGATAATTGGAATTTAGATTAAAAACTATTGACAAAACCTTTCCCATGTATTATATTATTTGCGTATTAATTAAGAGAATGGTTTTTTAAAGGGATGTGAATGCAAGAAGAGCAATTAAGAAAAATAGATATTATCCCCGGGCATATTAATTGGTGTGTTATATCTGACGCTATTAAAAAACCAGAAATGCAATTTGAAAATAAAACTGGTGAGACAGCACGTATTGCTGCTATTGTAAGAAGACCAATAGTTGCTAATTATTTAATAGTTGTGACATTTATTGATGAAAACTGGTCTACAGTTGATGTATTTGAAAAAAAATAAAAAAAGTCTTGACAACGAATGTGTCAGGAATTATATTAAATGGGTCGAAATTAAGGATGTTTAAAAATTTTCAAAGGAGGTGTGCATGATTATTGTTAAATTATTGATGTTTGCTCTTTTCATTTTTCTTGTTATCAAAGCGATTAAGTTTGGTATTAAAAAAAACAAACAGATTGACCGAGATTTTGATGTTAAAGAACGAATGGAAACTATTCAGGAAGTTGACAAATCAGCAAAAGAAGTTGATGACTATAAAGTCAAAAATGCTGATACAATTAAAAACCAAAAAGATAACGAAAAAACCATTAATGATTTCAAAAATGGTGTTGTTGATGAACCTAAATTGGAACCTGAAGTTGTAAAAGATAAAGTAAGTTAAAACACATAGATTTATTGTTAGAGAAGTATTGAACGAAGTATATTAATTGAAGTTAAATTTATCAAAGGAGTTTTTATGAACTTTAAACAAATTTTGAAAATTGGTGTGTGGGTGGTTATCGGTATAGTGGTAATTGTATTACTCGTTGGCGGGACTTCTATGTGGGAGAAAGTCAAAAATACCGAGTATGTAATGCATGAGTCTGCCTTTTCGGGAGAATTGACATCATGGAACACCCCCGGGTGGAAGAAACAGATGTTTGGTGGTCTTACAAAATACAATAAGACTTATCCAATTTACTTATCTTCAGATAAACTTGATGGTGGTGAAGGTGCCAACGTTCAGGCTGTAAAAGTATTGTTTCCTGATGGTAATGCCGGTGTAGATATTGCTGGTAGATTCAGATTACCCACAAGCAAAAAATTACAAAAGAAATTACATATTGATTATTCAGGTGACCCTGGTGCTGTTGTTTCTATGGTTCGTCAACAATTATTGGAAGCTGCTAAAGCTGCCGGTCCATTGATGTCTTCAGCAGAGGCATACTCTGATAGAAGAGCTGATTTTATTAAATTCATTCTGGCACAAGCTCATGATGGGATTTACAAAGCGAACAAAACTATCACAACATCTAAGGATAATAATGGTAATGACATTGAAACTATTACTTATGACGTTGAACGTGATTCTCAACATAACCCAATTATAACTAAACCATCAATTTTGAAGACTTATGGTATTGTGATTTATGAATTTAATGTTAAAGACATGGATTTCGACGATAAGACTGAAGCATTGATTAACGCTCGTAAAGAAGCTCAAAAAGCAAAACAGGACGCTATAACGGCAAAGCAGAAGGGAGAAGCTCTTATCGCAACAGAAAAAGCTACATATGAAGTTGAGAAAATGAGAGAAATTACAATTGCACAAAAAGAAAAAGAAGTTGCGGTATTGAATGCTCAAAGAGAACGTGATGTTGCTAAATTGAATGCTGATAAAGCAAAACAAGAAGCACTTGGTACGGTAAGAGCTGCTACTGCAAAGAAACAAGAATTGGCTCTTGCTGATGGTCTGTCAGAACGAGCGAAGTATGAAATTGATAAAAGAACTGAAGCAACTATCGAATCTGCAAAATATTACTCAAAATGGGTAGGACCTCAAATTGTGGTAAACGGTACAGGTGGTAAAGGTGGAAGTGGACTTGGTGATGTGTTAATGCTTGAAAGATACCAATCTATGTTGGCAAATGGTATTAACGGGCAAACAAAATAGTGAAATTTCTTAAGAGATAAATATAAGAAAAAAGACATAGCTTAGAGCTATGTCTTTTTTGTATTTTAATTTAACAGGAGAATCTGTTGGAAAAGTTTAAATTGTTTTGGGGTGGAGTTTATTCTCAGTGGAATAAGATGAGAATATACGACCCGAAGTTGAAAATGGAATTTAATTGCAATGAGCAGTGCATGATGTACTTTAAAGCAACATTGTTTGATGATACTGAAATAGCTGATAAGATTATGGGAAGTAGTGATGCCAGACAGCAAAAGAAATACGGAAGAGAAGTTAAAGATTTTGATGTTGATGTTTGGGAAAAATATGCATTTCTGATTGTTGAAAGAGCAAATTATTTAAAGTTCATGCAGAACAGACTTGCATTACAAGAAATGATGGCTGATGTTGACGCAGGATATACTACATTTGTTGAAGCCTCCCCTTTTGATAAGATATGGGGAATTGGATTAGCAGAAGATGACCCGGATTGTCTCGATAGAGAAAAATGGCTGGGAAAAAATTGGTTAGGATTGGCAATCACAAGTGTTAAAGATAGAATCATAAAGGAGTTGATGTAATGAAAAAGAAGGATAAACGTAAAGTCCCCCAAACATCAGATGTGAATTTTGATGATTTGAAAATTGAAGTTACTGATGAAACAAAAAAAGGATTAAAAGGATTACGCACATTTATTGAATATTGGGATAAGGAATTGAAACCATTTCTTATTGAATCTATTCAAGGAGCATTACCGTATTATCTTCACTTATCACAAATATCAGAAAGCACTGATAGGTTTGTGGAGCACAATAACATAAATGTCGAATATATAGAAAACGTTCGGCATTATGACACTTACGAAAGTGGAAAACCACTCAAAGATTCTGATAAGAAAGTGCTCAATGCTTTCAGAAAACAATCAGATAAAATCTACGATGAAGTAATTGAAAAGAAAATATGTATTGACTTTGGAGGAATCCACGCAATAAATACAATGATGTTCGAAGTTGATACTGACATCTCTAATTTCAAAAATCCTGCTTTAAAAATGATTCATGTATTTGGTAATTTCAGTGATGACGAATATTACGCTACAGTATTTAAA
>Ga0307928_10004888_pt1 | contig 10127 bp, 11 predicted proteins | sample AceLakmetagen232_FD_201815 | JGI IMG/M metagenome (GOLD analysis project Ga0307928, IMG submission 201815) | Saline water microbial communities from Ace Lake, Antarctica - #232 | ecosystem: Environmental > Aquatic > Non-marine Saline and Alkaline > Saline | place: Antarctica: Ace Lake...
TCTTGAAGGCCCAGGCAACAGCAGAGCAACAGGCCCTACTGGACCTTGTTTTTGGTGATGTAGACGCCTGTGTGGACGGCGTAAATGCCAGATTGGAGTGGATAGTATTCCAGGCCCTGTCGAGAGGAGCAGTAACCCTTTCAACAACGACCAATGCTGGTGGGGTAGTGACAGAAGCGGATGTTGATTTTGGACTTCCGTCCGCAAATAAAGCAGTGGCTGGAGCTGCTGCGAACAGATACTGGACACCAGCTCTTTACGCAACCTGCCTGCCTATTACTGACATAGAAGCGGTGCTGACAACGGCGGCTGGTTTAGGATGCAAACCACAGTATATCTTAATGAACAGAACAAAATGGCTGGGGTTCAGAGCATCGAGCCAGGTAAAAGACTTCGTGATCCCATATGCGATATACGGTGGAACGAAAAAGCAGAGAGCACCTACCCTTGAGATAGCGAATGAAGCACTAAAATCTGAGGGATTCCCACAGATTGTTATGATTGACACCAGGGTAGCACTTGAAGGTACCGGGCACGCTATAACGAATTATGACCCTTGGCTCGACTCAGCGGCGGCAGATCGGTATGTAACATTTCTTGAGGAATTGAAATGCGGTGAAATGTTGTACGGACCAATCGCAGAAGAGACCAATCCACCGAAGCAGGTGGTCCAGGCCAAAAAAGGCCCGATCCTGATAAGCAAATACAGCGACGTTGATCCTGTCGCTGAATACACAAAGTCAGAATTGAACGCATTTCCAAGCTGGCCAACAATAGACAGAGTTTTTAGTTTAGACACTGAAAGTCATACAACCTGGGGTGCATAAGGAGCGGGTAAGTGACCAATAAAGAAGCTCTACAAGCGCTGACAGAATACAATAATAATAACTTGTTAGAGAAACTTCTTTTAGACAGGGGAGTTGCGACAGGGGGGACGTATGCGGCAGGCAATGCTAAGGATATAGATTTATGCGCAGCCGATTTATACTTCACCCTCGCAGCCCACCCCGAGCTAAAGGAAGGGGCTTTTACAGTTAAATATAATTCATCTCAGTTGATTGCAATGGGAAATAGAATTTTAAAAAAATACGGTGAGGACGACGCAACGATAGATGGAGATGCAAAGTGGTAAAACGATATCCCCACACGGCGACTATTAGTTATTATGACCTCGGGACCACTAACTCAATAGGAGTGTGGACACCGGGGACATTAAATACTATAGGGATTGTCTGCAATATTCAACCAAATTCCACTAAGTACATCGTAGGGGAATCTGGGGATACAATTGGATATAACTGGTTTATAATGGCTCCAGTTACTACAGGCGTGGGGAGTGTTCCGGATGCTGCGAAACTAACCTTTTTCAGCAAAGAGCACGTGGTATTACAGCTTTTTGAATTTCAAAAGCATATGGAGATTAAGTGCTGATATGCCTCTAACACCAGACTTTTCACAAAGCGAAATAGACGGGAAGATAGACAATTTTGTTCTGAACCAGGAACAAAAGATGATAATGACGCTTAGCATGGTGGGAGAGCAGTTTGTCAACAATGCCCGGAACCTAAGAACATACGAGGACCAGACAGGTGATTTAAGGTCCTCGCTTGGGTACATTATCGCTAAGGACGGGCAAGCTGTACAGGAGAATATGCAGGGAAATCCAAACGGGCAAGCTCACGCAAAACAAGTCGCAGAGGAAGTGCTTAAGGAAAGCAAAAAGGGATTTGTCCTAATAGTAGTAGCAGGCATGGAATATGCCGCAGCGGTGGAATCAAAGGGATACGATGTAATCACCGGGAGCATACCAGCGGCAAAGGCTTTATTGCAAGCGAAGATGACGGAGTATAAGCTGATATGAAAACAACATTCGACATAAACGATATTCTGTACAAAACAATCAATGTGGCTGCGATAACGACTACGATAAGCGGCAAGGTATACAGGGGGAAAAAGCCCTTAAATTCCGAGCTGCAGGACATTGTAATAGTGCCCTTGACGGATTACAACGGAAACCCGGTAATAAACGATGCTGTGTTTTTTATAAATTGTTATTGTAAGAATTTTGCAAATGGAACTTTTGATATCGCAAAGCTAAGGGCGACTGCCAATGCGGTAATAACGGTGATAGAGGCATACAGCAACGCAACTAACTACTATGTTTTTGAGATTGCAAGTCAGACGATATTCAACGACAACGACCAGAAAACCATGGCGTATGTAAGTATAAAAATAAATTGCTTTATAGAGAAGGAGTAAAAAATGTCTAAAGTGAGATTGATAGGATTAGCATCAATAGAGATGGGAGACGTGGGCGGAACGGGGCTAATGGGAACGACCCTTACCACACTGGAAGCATTCGTGCCTGACAGCGCTCATGTAATTTTTGAGCCACCGGGCGTGACCGATTTGTATGTGGAAGAGGAAGATCTCCCCGATATCCAGATCATCGGGGCGAGTAAGAAAACGGTAGAATTCGCCACCAGGAACGTCAAGGGAGATTTACTTGCGCTGGCATTTGAGGGAGGGTACAATGCCACCACCGGCGTTTGGAGTATGTCAACGGTTGGGGCGGTACAGATAAAAGAGCAGTGCTTTAAACTGATTAGTAAGGCCTACGGAGGAACAAAACTTACTATTGAAATTCCCAGGGCATCAGTAAGACCAAGCGCAGACCTACGATTTACAAAGACAGAATCGGGAACTGTCGCATTTATATGCGACGTATTGATACCAGCGACTTCTACGAAAGTATCTCCGATGGTAATAACTGAGTCATAAATCCATTGATTATCCACCCCTCGGAACGACCGGGGGGTGGGAAGTCTAAAAGGAGAAAAAATAATGGGAGATATTCAGAGAATTGAAACTATGTGCATAACGGGTAAATTATATGAACTTGTGAAAGAAAATTTAAAATTCTACAAAGATAAAAATCGTGAGGAGGCACTTGAGTTCGCATTTGTCAAGACTTTTAAGGAGATAAGGATTGCGAGGAAGATGGGAAAAGTAGAAGAAATAAATTATCAGGATAGAACATTTCTTTTATATTTACCGAGAAAATAAAAGGAAAAAATATGTCAGGAAAAGAGAAGATTAAAGATAAGCTCGGGGCCCCAGGGAATGATAACCAGACCCGACAAAATGCTATAGATACTATTCTTGAAAAGGGCGTTGACTTTACCATCACTGTCCAGAAGCAAAACATACTAAATAAGCTACATATACGGCCAAATAAGAAGCAATTCAAGATCCAACCTATCACGATGGGTACCCTTTTTAAAATATCCAAGATTATGCTTGACATGGACGTGAATGGACTGACAAAAGCCCTGGAAAGCAAGAAATCTGTAAATGCCCTAAGCGTAGGAGCCGAGAACGTAATCAAAAATAAAGATAAACTAATCCGAATGATTGCGTATGGCGTTACGAATAAGGAGAAAGACCCACCCGGGAGATTGCTAAAATTTCTCAACGATAATCTAACGACAAAAGAGGCACTAAGGCTGATGACATTGATAGTGGGGCAGATGAACATAAACCCTTTTTTAGCCTCTTTAATCTCTCTGAAGGGGGTAAATCTTCTCGAGGAGACAAAGCCCAGAGCAATAACCCCTGGAGGATCATCGGCGGGCTGATGCACTACTTCCCGCAGATGACCATGAAGGATATTTTATGGGGGCGTAGCTACGCAAACGTGGTGATGTTAATGTCCAGCATCCCATCACACACCCCGGAAAACGGTAAGACTAAAGAGGCCAACGAGCTCGAAATAAAAAATATCTCCGAGGTAAAGGACTTACTATGACAGACAAAAAAGCAAAAAAAGCAGTTAACCAATTTCTCGTCGCATGGCAGGCCCAGGAATGGGTGAAGATGCTAAAGTCCACCCAATTAACCTGGCGTTCTATCCACAAAGACCCTATGGGCTGGCTAAAAAGCTGGTTTGGGCTCAGAACATTAAAATCATTTAAAATTATAGGTACTGAAGCGGTAGGAGACGCCTGTATAGATGTTTTTGTCAATTTGGACTATGAGAGGCAAAGCAAAAGAATCCAGGCAAGAGTTATCGGTGAGAGAGCAGCTTACGAGGCAAGCGTCAAAGGGAAGTGGGGAGTGAATCCCGTAAGTTGTTTAAAGGAGAAGGGCATTGAATAGAAAAAAGTTATCGATTGCTATGATAGTGCGAAATGAGGAGTCTAATTTAAAGCGATGCTTAGATTCATTTCTACCCATCATACACGAGCGCTGGTGTGAGCTACTAATAACAGATACCGGGTCCACCGACAGGACGCTGCAAGTAGCCAGACAGTACACCAGGAAAGTATTTGAGGAAAAGTTTATCCCCTGGGATTTTAGCAAGGCCAGAAACCATACGATTGAGCGAGCAGTGGGGGAGAAAATTTTGATAATTGACGCAGATGAGGAGCTGGTGCAAAGCTCATTATATCTCCTCGAGGATACCATTTTAAACCCCAAAAACACCGAACCAGCGGTATTCGTAAAAGTACATAATTTCTATACCCAGGATAAAAGAGAATACAGCGAGATGCTGCAACCGAGGATATCCATAAGAGACGGATTCCACTACCAGGGCTCAGTGCATAACAAGCCTATAATAAAGCCACCGTACCTTTTCGCACCATATATCGTATTCAATCATTATGGGTATATGTTCCAGGGTGAGAAGGGGGGCAAGCTGTTTGAAAAGAAAATGGAGAGAAGCCTGCCAATGCTGATTAAAGAACAGGAGAAGCACCCGGAAAACCTGCATAACTTGACCCACCTGGTCAAGACGGTGTATGTCACCAAGGATTTCGTGAAAACAATTAAATATGGGGAAATCTGGATAAGCCAGATGCGATTAGCACAGTTTAATGAGGGGTGGACAGCTTTCCTCGAAGTATTTAATAACATTATAGGGGCTTATTTAGCACTAGACGATATCGAAAACGCAGAGAAAGCAGAACGGGAAGCGTGCAAATATTCTAATAGGATTCCAGGGATTTACATAATGTTAGGCACCTACTGGTCCGGGAAGGATACCGAAAGGGCCAAGGAATATTTTGAGATTGCACTGAATATCTGTAAGACAAAGGGGAGCGTGTATGAGAATTTATTAGTTTCAAATATAAAGATGGTGATCCCGGAGATTTTAAACTGGCTTTCTATCCATTATTTCGAGAAAGGAGACCACGAGAAGGCTGGGGAGTACATGAACGAAGGGATAATAATGGACAAAGGACGACGACCCATACGGTGGGACATCTGGAATGCAAGTGACAAATGCAAGCAGGCAATAGGGAGTAACGGCGGGTCGACAAAGATATTCAATGAATCCGATATATTAAGCAAGGTAATATAACATGGCACTAAAGACAGGGGCTTATGAAATAAAAAGATATAGAAGGGGATGTTTTGTAGAAGGAAATGCTCCTTTTTTGGGTAAGCATTTTACGGAAAAGCATAAACAAGCATTAAAAATTGCTAAATTAAAAAACTGGCAAGATGAAGATTATAGAGAACATATGAGTAAAGTCCACAAAGACAAAAAAGCCACTGATAAAACAAAATTAAAAATGAGTATTTCCCAAAAGAGAAATCCGAAAATCAAAAGAACACAATTTATCAAAGGGCAAACTGCTTGGAATGAAGGGTTAACAAAAAACAATGATAAAAGAATGCGACAAACAAGTATTTCTCTTAAAGGAAAACGTAATGGTAAAAAAACAGAATTTGGGGAAGGGTTAGAACATTGGAATTGGAAGGGTGGCATAACTTCTTTAAGAATTAAAATAAGAAATTCTGATAAATACAAAAAGTGGAGATTTGATGTTTATTGTAGAGATAATTTTATCTGTCAAGATTGTGGTTGTGAGGGTAAAGAATTGAATGCTCATCACATAATATCTTTTGAGCAAATAATGAAAGAAAATAATATTATAGATTTAGAGCAAGCAATATTATGTAAAGAATTATGGAATATAAATAATGGTATTACTTTGTGTAAGGAATGCCATGATAAAATGAAGGTGGAGGAGGTGGCATAACATGGCTCTTGAAACGGGAAACTCGCTCTACTGGAAAACTGGAATTTCAACGCAAGGCCTACGAACTGGAGCCACCCAATCCAAAGGAATACTGAGAAACTTAGCTCGTAGTATTTCCGGTATGGATATTTTTGCTGGCCTGGGGATCGGGGCAGCCCTTATCTTTGCAAAAATAACTAAATCAGCCTATGATTTCTCAAGCAAATTTCAATCGGCAATGACAGAAGTCAAAACTATTTCAAAATCTGTCCAGAGGAACTTCGAGGGGATATCACAGGAAGTAATGGATATGTCAAGGGAAGTCCCGGAGAATGCTCAAAAACTTGCAAAGGGATTATATCAAATAGTCTCCGCAGGCTACGATGGGGCTGAGGCAATGGACACCCTGCGAGTATCCGCAAAACTGGCCGTTGCGGGTGTAAGTGATACTTATACGGCTGCTGATGCTATCACAAGCGTTATGAATGCGTATGGAGAAGCTGCTGGAAGTGCAGAGAATATATCAGACAAGCTCTTTACAACGGTTAAGCTCGGAAAAACGACCCTACGTGAATTGGGCCCAGAAATTACTACGGTCACAGGTTTAGCATCCCAGGCTGGACTTGCGTTTGACGATCTAATGGCCATTATCGCAAAAGGAGTTAAAACCCTCAAAACCCCTGAAATGATGACTGGTATTCGTGGGTTATTAATCGCTCTGACAAAGCAACAGGATGAGACTAAGGAAATGGCTAAAAGCCTCGGGTTAGAATTTGATATAACAGCGTTGAAAACAAAGGGATTTTCGCAGTTCTTACGAGAGCTGATGGAAGCAACCAATGGTGACATAAAAGTGCTCTCGAAGTTATTTCCACGAGTTCAAGGCTTATCAGGAGTCTTGGCAGTAGCAACCGAAGCAGGTGGAAAATTTGACGACGTCCTGGATCAAATCCAGAATTCTACCAAAACGGCCGAGGAAGGGTTCAAGACCATGATGGAAACCAGCGAAAACCAAGTTGCAATCCTAAAGAATAACGTAACAGCCAAGCTAAAACCCTTTGGGGACTGGCTGGTTGGATTTGTGGGTGATATGGCAGGTAGGCTAAATAAAGTATTTAGAGAAGCAAGGACTGAATTGGATAAATTAGCTGATGAGTGGGATGCAGTAGCAGATACAATGAAAACAAAATCAGATAGGATTAAGGACTCTATCGATGTTATAGAAAGTTTGAAAGATGAGACGAAACTTACAGTAGATCAGGTGAATGATTTAAAAACTGCTGAAAGAACATTGGGAGAATTACTGCCTGGTGTCAATCTTATTTTTGGTGATGCAACTGAAGCTACGAATAGTTTGAAAATTGCGAGAGAGAAACTATTGGAAATAGATAAAAAAGTTTTAGAGTGGGGCTTGAAGGCTTCCCAATTGAGACAGAGGCAATTGGAAATTGATATAAATATTTGGGAAATGGAGAAGGATGCTTCGGCAAGAGAGCTTGATCGTTTAAAAGAGGCAAGAAAAAGAGCAGGAGAAATAATAGGAGAAAAAATATTATTTGTTGGTGCTGCTGGAATGGGATTTGATCCTGGAATCTTTGGCCAGATAGAAATGGAAGCAAGGGGTTTTAGAAAATGGATAGAAGATGAATTTAAGGGGATAGACCTTGAGGGAATAGACTTTGAAGACATCGTGATGCAATTTGAGAGAATAGAAGAGGAAGGGGGGGCAGTATGGGATAGGCAGAAAAAGAAATTGGAGGTGTTGGGGGAAATTATAGAAAGAACAAAAAAAGTTTCTATTGATTATACGAAAGCACAGTTAGCCGTAGTTGTAGCAGAAGGGGAGAGAAACCTTTCAATAGATAGACTCAACATAGGATTGGAGAAAGAAAAAATTACGCAAGAAAGTCTCATAGAGCAAATAGATATTCTTAGCGGAAGGAAAAAACCCAGGCTTAAACCTGATGAAGGTGAAGATGGTGAAGATACTGTAATTATAGACCCAGAAAAAGTTAAAGAGCAACTCGAAGCGGCAAAGAAAAACTGGCAGGCGTATTATAAGATTCTTAATGAGCTTGGAGAGGAAGCAGCCGGGAAATATGATGCAGGGCTCGCAGAGGAAGCTAAAAATTATGGCAATTATCTCCAGGGGCAATTAAAGCAATACTCGAAAAATGCTGAATTAACGAGGGAAATTCTACTCGATTTAATCGACTATGGTAAGGGGAAACTTGACATATTTAAGAAGAGCCTGGAGAAACAGGTAGGAGAAACAGAGAAGAGCTACCAAAAACGGTTAGAAATATTTGAACAAAACAACAAGGAATTCCTCACCGAAAACGTAAAGTTTAATGCTGTTCTCACCGAACTAATCAAAACCCAGACAAAGGTAGTTATTGATGAGGCACTTGAGCAATTCAGGATAATCAAAGAAGGAAAACAACGGGAGATTGACGAATATAAGGCCAGTGCTGAATGGAGAAAAAAGAACGCCTTAGACCAAAAATTGTATGATCTTGCTATTATGACAGATGAGTTGATATCACTGTCAGCCCTGGGATTGCAGAAAGAGAAGATTTATCAAGATACAGAAAGCAATATAAACATAGCTCGAAAAAATCTCCTGGAAATCCGAGGCCAAATGAGTGACGAGGAAGCTGCGAAAGAACGGCAAAGACTACTGGATCAAAACGATTTTCTTTATAGCAAAATGCAGGAAACTATTGAATGGACGAAGATGGAAGAGTCCGAGAAGTTAAACATAACCCAGGGGTACTTAAAACGAAAACTGGATATCTTAAAACTATTCAACAAGGACCAAGAGGATGAGATCCGGACCACAGAGCAAGGAATCGAGTCAATCATTATAAGCTATAATACTGCCCTGAGCACAGAGGAAGAGGTAGCCGCAAAAGAGACAAAGCAACGCAGAATAGATAACGCCAAAGGCTTATTGCAAACATTACAAGAGAATTACGACAACGCTAAAGATTTAAGAGCGTTGGAGAAGGACGATGAGTTAGGGGAAAATCAATTTTTAATCAATCTCCTGCAAGAGAAGCTGAGCATGATAGAGCTTTTCGATGCGAGGGAGATCAAGGAATACAGGGATATATCTAATCAATTAGTATATGAGAAAAAGAGAAGGGAAAAGCTCATAAAAGACCTGGACGATAAGGCCAAAGAGGAAATGAATCAAATCTTCCTGGAAGCAGCGGAGCTTAACTTTGAGAACTCGAAAAAAGAGATTGCCTGGATCAATGCGACCGACCTGGAACAACAGGCGTTAGAACTGACCCACCTGAGAACGAGGCTAAAGAACCTTAAGCAGTTTGGCTTAGAAAAAGAAAGCATTTATAAGGAAACTGAGGATGAAATAAGATTAGCTGAGACAGAATTCAAGACAGCGCAATTACAAAAGATAGAGCAATTCGACAAGGCTTATCTTGACTGGACGGCCACCAAGAGAGAGAAGGAAATCCAAGGGGAAAAAGAGAAATTCGAGACACTGGTAAAAGACTTTGAAATAGGGTCTGAGCGATACCAAAAGGCATTAAAAACATACAACGAAAAAGTAGCTGCAATAAATCAAAAATACGATGATGCAATACAGGAAAAATACGAAGAGACCGAAGCAGCGGTAACAAAATATTTGGCAAGCGAATTGGATACAAGGCTTAACGATGAGAAAGTAGCATTTGAGAAAGCAACGGAAAATTTGGACAAACATTCGGACGAATACCAGGATGCACTAAAGAAACATGAACAGGCAAAAATAGACATTGTCAGAGAGTATAGCCGGGAGCAGACTGCCCGGATAATAAAGAATGACAATACCTATCTTGACTATGTGCAAGACGCCAAGTTAACTGAGATTAGAGCCGAAATGGGTAAATTCAATGCGATATTTCAATTGCTAAAAGAGTCTTTGGATAAAGGAGAAATAACACAGGGGATATACAATATGCGATTGGAACGGGCTCAAAAGGTACATGAGGAGAAAATACAAGCAATCCGAGACGAATCCGCCAGGAAAACTTTTGACATTGAGAACCAGGTAGAGGCCAAGGGGTGGAATCAGACAAACGAGATTTATAA